>JAABUP010002695.1_pt1 | contig 33487 bp, 34 predicted proteins | sample 5559201 | NCBI WGS metagenome assembly JAABUP01 (sample SAMN10711887, study PRJNA513373) | rock metagenome | isolation source: Antarctica rocks | place: Antarctica
GGCCGAACCTGCGCGTCCTGACCGGCGTCACGGCGCAGCGCCTGATTGTCGAGGGCGGACTCGCGGTGGGCTGCGTGGCCCGCCGCACCGACGGCTCCGTCCACGAGATGCAGGCGGCGCGGGAGGTCGTGGTGTGCAGCGGCTCGGTCGCCACGCCGAAGCTGCTGATGCTGTCCGGCATCGGCGACGGCGCGGCGCTGCAGGCGCTGGGCATCCCCGTCGTGCTCGACCGGCCCGGCGTCGGGCAGAACCTGCAGGACCACTTCATCAGCCGCTTCGGCTTCCGCACCCGTCCGGCCGGCACGCTGAACGAGATCACCGCGAGCCGGCTGCGCACCGCCGGGATGGCCGCCCGCTACGCGCTGCGCCGCACCGGCCCGATGGCGGTCGGCGCGACCGAGGCCACGCTGTTCGCCCGTGTGACCCCCGGCGCCGAGGAGGCCGAGGTGCAGTTCCAGTTCATCAACTTCAGCCTCAGCCCCGGCGGCGGCTACGTGCTGCCGAAGCATCCGGGCTTCATGTTCAACTTCGGCCAGTGCCGCCCCGACAGCCGCGGGGAGCTCACGCTGCGCAGCGCCGACCCGGACGACAAGCCGGTGATACGCGCCAACTACCTGTCCGCGCCGGGCGACCAGCACGTGATGCTCGCCGCCGCGCGTGTCGCCCGCACCCTGGGCCGCACCGCGCCGTTCAGCGGCTTGGTGCTGGACGAGCTGGCGCCGACGCCGGATGTTGTCACGGACGAGGCCATGCTGGACTACATCCGCGGCTCCGGCACGACGGTCTACCATCCCTGCGGCACCTGCCGGATGGGCAGCGACGCCGGGGCCGTGGTCGACCCGGAGCTGCGGGTGCGCGGGATCGACGGCCTGCGGATCGCGGACGCATCGGTGATGCCGCTGGTGCCGTCGAGCAACATACAGCCTGCGGTGATGATGGTGGCGGAGCGTGCGACCGATTTTATCAAAGGAGCTTAATGGAACAGCAAAACCAACACCACACCGCACACGATCAGCACCAGCCCGGCAACATCCGTGCGCCTAAGGGCTTCGTGCAGGTAAAAACGACTGAACAGCAGGGTCGACACCATCTCCACCTGTCCCAAGGTCCGCACCAGCGCAACCGGCGCCAGGGAGAACGCCGTGAACCAACAAGCAGAACCGCCGGCGGACAACGCCCCGACCCAGGCGGAACTGCGCCAAGAGGTGAATGCGTCCCGGAACCCCGCCGGCTCGCGCCAGGCCATGTAGCCGCCCTGCATCAAGGTTTGCAGCACGTTGGTCACCACCAGCGCGAGCAGCGCGCCCAAGATGGTGTCCGACGCCGCCAGCGACACCGAGGCCGCCTTGATGCCGACGCCGGCCACCGCAAAACCGCTGCCCGCGCCGAGGCCACACAGCGCCGCCGGCTGCACGGTGGCGCGCAGCAGGGCGCCGGGGTCCAGGCGCCGGCCGGCCAGCGACAGGGTCATGATCCCGCATACCCCGACGCCAATGCCGAGCCACGCCACCGGCGCCAAAGCCTCGTGCAGCAGCAGCCACGACATCAAGGCGGCTTGTACCGCGTCGGTCTTGGAATAAGCGGTGCCGACCGCGAAGTTGCGGTGGCCGAACGCCATAATGAGCAACGAGGTGCCGAGCACCTGGGCCAAGCCAGCAACCGCGCAGGCGACGACGAACCCCAGCGTCGGCGCCGGCAGCGCGGCCCCGGTCGCGGCGCGGTAGCCCAGCAACAGGACCAGCCCGACTGGGACCGCGTACAAGTAGCGCACCAGCCCGGCGGTCCCGACCGATAGCCGGCCCCGCAGCCGCTGCTGCATCGCGGTGCGCCAGGTCTGGAACAGCGCCGCCACCAACGTAATCGGGACCCAAAGCGGCATCGGCGTCGAACTCCTGTTGTCCAACCGGCGCGCGACGGCAACCCCCGGCCAGGCGAGAGCGTTCCGCTTGCCGAAGGGGTAACCACCATGCGACTGCTACTTACGATCTCTGCCGCCTGCCTGCTGGCCGGCACCGCGTCGGCTCAAACGGAAAAGAAGGTCTGGACCGCAGCGCCAGTGCCGGGCGTCATCACAAACGACGTGACTCCCTCGGATCGGGCGGGCGTCACCCAACCCGAAACGTCCTCGCCATTCAGCGCCCTTCCCACCGGCGCACGGACGGGTAGTCAGCCGAGCCAGACCACGCGCGATGGTGGAGGCCCAGGCGCCGACGGCATCACGCCCAACGTTTCCAAATAGGGTTAGCTACCCCCGAAACTCGGGGTGCGCTTGTTCAGGAAAGCCGCCTTGCCCTCGGCATGGTCGGCGGTCAGGAATAATGCTGACTGCGTGTCCCGCTCCCACTCCAATGCCGCGTCCAGCCCAATGGCAAGATACTGCTTCGTCATAGCGGCCGGCAACGGCGCTGCTGCGTGGAACAAGGCGGCGCGGCCCAGGGCAGCTTGCAGCGCCGTCCCAGGCGGCACGACATGATCAACCATGCCGATGGTCTCGGCCCGCCCAGCGCTGATCTGCTCGCCATACAGGAAGACCTGGCGCGCCCGGCCCTGGCCGATGCGGGCCGGCAGGGTGTGCAACAGGCCCAGGTCCGCAATAAGGCCGATCTTGCCAAAACCGGCGGCGAACTTTGCGTCCTCGGCCGCCACCACGGTATCGCAGCACATCGCCACCGAAAGCCCGGCGCCAACGCACCAGCCCTCGACCGCGGCGACGACCGGCTTGCTGCCCTTGATCAGCAGCCGGACCAGCCGGTGGGTCATCCGGAACCGCTCCCGCCCGGTCGCCAAGTCGGTCACGTTCATGCCGCTGATGTCGCCGCCGGCGCTGAAGGTGCCGCCGGCGCCGGTGATGACGATGGCGCGCAGGTCGCGGTCGGCCTCAATCGCCTCCAGCGCGTCCACCAAGCGCTGGCGCATCGGCATCGCCAGCGCGTTGCGCCGCTCCGGGTAGTCGAGCGTCAGAATGGCGACGGCACCCTCGCGGGTTTCGGTCAGCATGGGATCAGCTCCGCCTCTGTTCTTGCTTGCAACTCGGCGTGGGTGACGCCGGGCGCCATCTCGACTATGGCGAAGCCGCGCGGCGTCACGTCGAGCACGGCGAGGTTGGTGTAGACGCGCGCAACCACTGCCAGCGCCGTCAAGGGGTAGCCGCAGCGCCGCATCAGGCGGGGCCGGCCCTCCTTCGTGGTGTGCTCCATCACGACCCATAGGCGCCGCGCGCCCACCGCAAGGTCCATCGCGCCGCCGACGGCCGGGGCCGTGTCGTTCTCGCTGGTGGCCCAGTTGGCGATGTCGCCGTTCTCCGCGACCTCGAACGCGCCGAGCACGCACAGGTCCAGGTGCCCGCCGCGTATCATGGCGAAGCTGTCGGCCTGGTGTACGTACGCGCCGCCGCGCAGCAGCGTCACGTGCTGCTTGCCGGCGTTGATCAGCCAGGGGTCGACCTCGCCCGGCGCCGGGGCCGGTCCCATGCCGAGCACGCCGTTCTCGCTGTGGAAAATGACCTCGCGACCGGCGCCCACGTGGTCCGCGACCATGGTGGGGATGCCGATGCCGAGGTTCACGTACCAGCCCTCGGGGATGTCCTGCGCCACGCGGGCGGCCATGGCGGTGCGGCTCAGGGTCTGCATCATGCTCTCCACTTATAAGACGGGATCGCCGCAGGGCACGTGCAGCACGCGGTCGACGAAGATGCCGGGAGTCGCGACTGCCTCGGGGTCGAGTTCGCCCAACTCGGCCAGGTGCTGGGTCTGCACCACCGTGAGCCGGCCCGCCATCGCCATCACCGGGTTGAAGTTGCGCCCGCTGCTGCGGAACACCAAGTTGCCCCAGCGGTCGGCCCGCCACGCCTCCACCAGTGCGACATCGCCGTGCAAGGCCTGTTCGAGCACGTATATACGGCCGCCGATTTCCCGCTGCTCCTTGCCACGGGCAAGCTGCGTGCTGGCTGCGGTTGCCGTGTAGAACGCGGGGATGCCCGCCCCGGCCGCGCGCAGCCGCTCGGCCAAGGTGCCCTGCGGCACGATCTCCAACTCAAGCTTGCCGGCGCTGTACAGCTCCTCGAACACCACCGAGCCCACGCTGCGCGGGAAGGTGCAGACGATGCGGCGCACCCGGCCCAGCTCCATCAGCCGGGCGAGGCCAGTGTGCCCGGTGCCGGCGTTGTTGGCGACGCAAACGAGGTCGCGGGCACCCTGCTCGATCAGGCCCTCCACCAAGGCGTTCGGCTGCCCGACCGCGCCGAAGCCGCCGATCAGCACCGTCGCGCCGTCCGGGATGCCGGCCATCGCGTCGGCCATGGATTGCACGCGCTTGTCGATCACTCTGGGTCTCCAAGTTCGATGACGGCATCGGCGGCGTAGGCCCCTTCCCCGTCTGGCATGGCGAACACCGGGTTGAGGTCGATGGACCGCAGCCGCGGCCCAGCCTGGTGCGCGAACACTGACAAGCGCGACAGCATGGCCGCGAGCGCGCCGATGTCCGAAGGCGGCCGGCCCCGCGCGCCCAGCAGCACCGGCGCCGCACGGAGCGAGCGGATCATGCGCTCGGCGACATCGGGGCCGAACGGGCAGCGGTGCAGCGCCACGTCGCGCAGGATTTCGACGAAGATACCGCCCAGGCCGAACATGGCGACGGGGCCGAACACCGGGTCGCGCTGGATGCCCAGGATGCACTCGACGCCGCCGCGGAGCTGCTTGGCGACCAGGATGCCCTCAAGTTTTGCCTCCGGCAGCGCCTTTACGGCGCGGTCGAGCAGGGTGGCGAAGCCGGCGCGCACGGCGTCCGCGCCGCGCACGCCCAGGATCACGCCGCCGATCTCCGATTTATGCACGATGTCGGGCGACAGGATCTTGAGCACCACGGGATAGCCGAAGCGCTCCGCCACTGCGACCGCGGCCTCGGCGGTGGCGCAGACGGCCTCGGGTGCTGCGGGGATGCCCGCCTCCGTCAGGATGCGCTTCGCGGCGGCCTCGGACGGGTTGGTGAGCGGCAACTCCACGCGCGGCACCGGAAGCAGCGGCAGCCCGGCCGTTTTTGCGAACGCCTCGCCGAAACAGCCCATGGCGTGGATGGCGACGGTCGCCCGCGTCGGGTCCTCGAACACCACGAAGCCGTCGTCCTCGTACTCGCGGATGCGCTCGGGCGGGGCCACCACCGACAGCACGAACAGCCGGTCCGGATGCCGGGCCCTGGAGGCGTTGAGCTGCTCCCGCAGCTTCGGCGCGATGCTGGCGGCACCGCCGACCTGGCTGAAAAAGGCGAGCACCGACGTGTAGCCGCCCTCCTCGATCATCGCGTCGGTGAACTTGCCGATCAGGCTCATGTCGTTGAACGCCTGCGCCGTACAGTCCACCGGGTTGCGCGGGGCTGCGAACGGCAGCATGGCCTTGAGCCGCGCCTGCGCGTCCGCCGGCATTTCGGGCATCGGCAGGCCCAGCGCCTCGGCGGCGTCCGAGATCAGCACGCCGGCGCCGCCGCTGATGGTGATGACGCCCAGCGTGTTGCGGACCGGGTAGATGCGCCGGGTCGCGGTCAGCGCGATGTCCAGCATCTCCTCGGTCGTGCGGGCGCGCACCACGCCGAACTCCGCCAGCACAGCGTCAGTCACGGCGTCGTTGCCGGCGATCGACGCCGTGTGCGACTGCGCCGCGTGCGCGCCGAGCGTGCTGGTGCCGACCTTCATCATCACCACCGGCTTGCGCGCGGCGCGGGCGGCGGCGAGCGCCGCAAGGAAGCTGTCGGCCTCGCGGATGCCCTCGGCGTAAGCGGCGATCACGTCGGTCTCGGGGTCCTCGGCCAGCCAGCCGATCACGTCGCCGATGGTGACGTCGCCCTCGTTGCCCGTGGTGACGCAGATGGGCGTGCCGATGCTGCGGTTGCGGGCAGTGGCGAACATATGGGTGCCGTATGCGCCGCTCTGGCTGGCGATGCCGATGCGGCCGGGCCGCGGCCAGCCGTTCTCGAACGAGCTGGAGAAGATCGGGTAGAAACCGATATGCGCGTTGAACAGGCCGAGGCAGTTTGGCCCCAACAGGCGCATGCCGTGCCGACCCGCCGCCGCCAGCATGCGGTCCTGCGCCAGCCGGCCCGCATCGTTCATCTCGGCGAACCCGGCGGTGAACACGATCGCCGACCGCACGCCGCGCGCTCCCAGGTCGTCGACCGCCTGCACCGCAAGCTCCGCGGGCACGGCGACGATGGCGGCGTCCGGCACGCTCGGCAGCTCCGCGACGCTGGCGTAGGCCGGTAGGCCCTGCACCTCCGCGCGGTTCGGGTTCACCGGCAGGATGGCGCCCTGGAAGCCCTGCGACAGCATATAGGCGATCGGCCGGCCGCCGATGCGGGTCGGGTCGTTGCTGGCCCCCAGCACAGCGACGCTGCGGGGCCGCAACATGCTGTCCAGGCTGGAGAATCGCGTGCTCAAAGTGCCGACGCCGTGCCCAGCAGGGCCGTGCATTGGCTCGACAGCGTGCCGCCGTTGCCGTGGACCAGCGCCACGTCGAGGCCCGCCACCTGCCGCTCCCCGGCATCGCCGCGCAACTGGGTCACGGCTTCGAGGATCAGGAACATGCCATACATGCCGGGATGCACGCAGGACAGCCCGCCGCCGTTGGTGTTGACCGCGAGCCGCCCGCCGGGCGCGATGGCGCCGCCCTGGACGAAAGACCCGCCCTCGCCCTTGGCGCAGAAGCCGAGGTCTTCGAGGAACAGCAGCGTGTTGATCGTGAAGGCGTCATACAGCATGGCCAGCCGCACGTCGGACGGCAGCACGCCCGCCATTGCATAGGCGCGCGGGCCGCTGTCGGTGGCCGCGGTGATCGTGAGGTCCGGCATGCACATCACTGCCCGGTGCCAACCTGCGCCGGCCGCGCCCAGCAAGTAGGCCGCCGGGCGCGGCAGGTCGCGGGCGCGGTCGGCCCGCACCAGCACGCACGCGCCGCCGCCGTCCGTGACCAGGCAGCAGTCGGCCACGCTGAGCGGGTCGCTGACCATGCGTGCGCCCAATACGTCGTCGACCGACAGCGGGCCGCGGGCGAAGGCGGCCGGGTTCAGGTTGGCCCAGCCGCGGGCGGCGACCGCGACCTCCGCCAGCATGGCGCGGGTGGTGCCGAACTGGTGCATGTGCCGGCTCGCCGCCAGCGCGTAGGCCGTGATGGGATGGCGCGGCTTGTACGACGCCTCATGCGGCTGCGGCTCGCTCATGGACACCAGCCGCCCGCCGGCGCTGCGCTGGTTGCTGCCGTAGCAGATCAGCGCCGCGTCGCACATCCCGGCGTCGAGCGCCAACGCGGCGCTGAGCAGGTGCGCCTCGAAGCTCGACCCACCGATGTTGGTGCCGTCGAAATAGCGCGGGCGCAGGCCGAGGTACTCGGAAACCGACAGCGTCGGGAAGGCGTGCGTGCTGGTGGCGGCGAACACGCCGTCGATGTCGTGCAGCCCAAGCCCGGCATCCGTAATCGCCGCCAGCGCGGATTCGGCCATCAGCTCCATGGCCGTGCGGCCCGGCGCCACGCCGCAGCCCGCCGAGCCAATGCCAACGATGGCGGCCTGGCCGCGAAGGGGGTGCGTCATGCTGCTGGCTCCTCGGTGAACACGACCAAAGGCGCGCCGTTCTCCTCGACGATGCGGGCGCGGACACGAGTACCAATCGGCACGGTCTCGACCTCATCGATGCGGGTCATCATGCGCGGCCCCTCGTCGAGGTCAACCAGCGCCACGTTGTATGCGCCGTCCCGCGTGCGGTTGACGGTGATGGCATACACCGTGGCGAGGCCGCTGGCCGCAACCCACTCCAAGTCCTGCTCGCCGGTGCCGGGGATGGCGACGCGCGGGTAGAACGTGTGTGCGCCGGTTGAGCGGCTACGCTGGATCATGAAGCGCCCTGCTTGCAGGTGGGCGCGATACTCCGCTTCAGGACCCGGGCCGGTCAGGTTCACGGTGGTGTCTCCCCAAGATGCCGTTGCCAAAACGCCGTTGATCGACGTTGGGATGGAGCATGGCAGGTCCAAGCGGGCGCGTGTAGCCGTCGTGAATGGACCGCAGAGTTGATCCCATCCTTTGTTGCGTGCGGTTGCAGCCTTTAAGCGAGTTCGGGCATAGTTCAGATCCCTGCGACCGCTGGTTGCAAGGCAGTAAAAGAAAACAAGGGAGAGAGACAATGGCATTGCACATCATGCCGACACGCCGCAGGTTGCTTTCAACCGCCGGCCTCGGCGCTGCGGCCCTGGCCCTGCCGGGCGCCGCATTAGCCAAAGCTCCAATGGGATTGGCCCAGGCGCCCTATTTCTACCGCTTCAAGCTCGGCCCCGCCGAGGCGACTATCGTGTCCGACGGCCTGTTGCCGCTCGGCGATCCGAACACATCGTTCCTGAAGATCGACAAGGCCGAGATCGGGCGCGAGCTGACCGACAACTTCCTGCCGACCAACAACGCCGTGCTGGAACAGAACATCCTGGTGCTGAACTTCGGCGAGCGGGTGGTGCTGTTCGACCTCGGCATGGGCACGTCGCGGGTGTTCGGCCCCACCACGGGGAAGCTGATGACCACCCTGCGCCAGGCTGGCATCGACCCTGCCAGCGTCGACGCGCTCGTGATGAGCCACGCGCACATCGACCATTGCGGCGGCATCATGGCGGACGACGGCAGCCGCAACTTCCCCAACGCACAGCTCTATATGGCGCAGTCCGATTTCGACTACTGGACGAACGACGCCACCGTGCCGGCGACCTACCCGGTGCGGAAGGACTTCCTGGGCCAGGCGCAAAAGAACCTGCTGCCGAACCGCGACCGCATCCACTACTTCAAGGACGGCGAGGAGTTCCTGCCGGGCATCACCGCGATGGCGGCGCCGGGCCACACGGTCGGGCACACGATCTTCATGATCCAGGCCGGCAACGACCAGCTCTGCTACATCGGCGACCTGGCGCACCATCCGGTGCTGCTGCTTGAGCACCCGCGCACGCAGTTCGCCTACGACACCGACCCGGCGCAATCCGCGGAAAGCCGGGTGCGCATGCTGTCGATGCTGGCGGCGAACCGGACGACGCTGCTGGCCTACCACTTCGCCTGGCCCGGCATCGGCCATGTCGCCAAGGTCGGCGACGGCTTCCGCTACTTCCCGGCGCCGTTGAACATGGCGACGTGAGGAAGCAGCGCCGCCGGAGCAGGCCGTCAGCCGAAACCGAGGAACCCCGGGGCGTCGCGGAGTGGTGGCGCGGCGGCCAGCGCCGCGATGTCCGGGACCGGGCGGGCAGTGCGCGGATCGTCGGCCAACAGGCGCTCCAGCGCGGCGGCGACCGCCAGCACCTGGGCGTCGCCGCCACGGCGGCCGACGATCTGCAGGCCGAACGGCATGCCGTTGCGGTTCAATCCGACCGGCAGCGAGACCGCGGGGTGGCCCACGACCGTGACGGCGTAGGCCAGCGCCAGCCAGTTGAAATACGTGCGCGTTGGCTTGCCGTCGATGCTGGAGGGGAACAGCTCCGACCACGGCCGCGGGCTGATGGTGACGGCGGGCGACAGGATGACGTCGAACTGGTCGAAGAAAAGCTGCCACCGCCGGTAGAGCGCCGTCTGCTGCCGCAACGCCTCCGCCACGTCGAGGGCGCTGAGCCGCAGCCCGGCCGCTACGTCCGCATGCACGTTGGGGCCAACCGCATCCGGCGTGTCCCGTACGCGGCCGTGGTGCCGGGCGAGTGCGTCGGTGGCGCGCAGCACTTCAAAAACCTCGTCCGTGCCGGCGCAATCAGGCGTTGTGTTCTCGCTGGCAGTAAAAACGTGCCGGAACAGGTCCGTCTTCTCGGCGAAAATCTCGGCGACATGCTGCTCAGTCGGCGCAAATCCAAAATCGGGGGTCAGCGCGACCCGCAGCCCGGCCAAATCGACCGGGGCAGGCACGGCGAAGTCGGCACCACGGCGGATCGCACGCCCAGCGACCGTAGTCGCCAGCGGGTCGCGCGCGTCGTCGGACACCATGCAGGACAGCAGCAGGCACAAGTCCGGCACCGTGCGCGCCATTGGCCCCAGCACCGGAAGCGGGTTCCAGCCGAGCGCACGCTTCTCGTTCGGCACCAGGCCCGGCGTGGGCCGGAAGCCGACGATGCCGCAAAACGCCGCCGGGTTGCGCAGTGAGCCGCCCATGTCGGACCCAGTGGCGAGCGGCGCCATCCCCGTCGCCAGCGCCACCGCGGAGCCGCCGGACGACCCGGCCGCGGAGCGCATGGGGTCGAATGGGTTGCCCGTCGCGCCATAAACGGCGTTCCGCGTGTTCGCCCCGGCGCCCCATTCCGGTGTGTTGGTCTTGCCCAGCACGATCACGCCGGCCTGCCGGGCAGCCTGCACGATCCGCTGGTCCCTGCCGGGCACATGGTCGCGGAACAGCACGCTGCCATAGGTGGTGCGCAGGCCCGCGACATCCTCCAGGTCCTTCACGCCGAGCGGCAGGCCGTGCAGCGGTCCGAGCGCGCCGCCCTGCATTGTGGTGGCGTCGCAGGCCAAAGCGGCGGCGCGGTCGCGGTCGAAGTCGCGGGCCACCATGGCGTTCACGGCCGGATCGACGGCCAGGATGCGGGCAATGCAGCTTTCGACCAACTCGACGGCGGACAGCCGCTTGCAGCCGATCAGCCGGCGGGCTTCGACGGCGTCGAGGTCGCACGGTTCCATCAGGGCAACCGGATGTCGGGCGCGTCGTTGCTCCCGGCCCGGATACGGTGGCCGCTGCGGTGCGGCGCAGGATTCGCCTTCGCGGTGTCGATGCTGGACAGGCTCGGTCCTCCCCGGAATGGCTGGCTGGCGCTACGGCCTTCGCTCATCGGATAAATCGTGGCACGTTCTGCGGGCATCGTCCAGCAGGAGGGCCGCATGGCCGTGATCGTCGTCGCCACCGTCACCAACTTGCCGCCCGCCGCACGCGGCGCGGTGCTGCTGACGGGATCGCATGGCGGCCGTTACGTTGGAATCGTGGCGCTTTCGGCCGGAGTGCGCGCGGCGGTGTTCCATGACGCCGGCTTGGGCCTCGACGAGGCGGGCATCGCCTCGTTGCCGCTGTTCGACAGCCTGGGCGTCCCCGCGGCGGCCGTCGGGCACGAGACGGCGCGGATCGGCGACGCGCAGGACATGCTGGCGCGCGGACGGCTGACGCGGGTGAACGCCGCTGCCCGCGCCCTGGGCGTCCGGCCCGGCATGGCCTGCGCCGACGCCCTGCCGCTGCTGAAGGCCGCCGACTCGCGCTACGAGCCGCCGCGGGCAGCGGAGGCGCGCACCACGCTCGAAGTGCCCGGCGCGGCGCGGGCGGTGGTGCTGGTCGACAGCGCCTCGCTGGTCAGCGCGGAGACGGACCGTGGCGCGGTCGTGGTCACGGGTTCGCATGGCGGGCTCGTCGGCGGCGATCCGGCCACGGCGTTGCGGACCGACGCCTTCGCAGCCGTGTTCCACGACGCCTGCATCGGCATCGACCAGGCAGGGATCGGCCGCCTGCCGACGCTCGATGACCGCGGGATCGCCGGGCTGGTGGCGGACGGCATGACCTGCCGGATCGGCGAGGCAGGCTCGGTGTTCGGGACCGGGGTCGTCTCGGCCTGCAACGAGACCGCGGCGCGGCTTGGGGCGCTGCCGGGCATGACGGTTCGCGAGTTGGTGACGGATTGGGCGCGCTAGGCGTCAGTGGCAGCGAAACCTAGGCGCTGTCACCTCACGCCGCCCGGCCAAAGCACGACCCGGATTGTTTGCAACATGATGAGGAGATCAAACAGCACGTTGAAGTTCTTCACATAGTACAAGTCATAGCTCAGCTTTGACCGGGCATCGTTGATCGAGGCGCCATAGGGGTAGTTTATTTGCGCCCAGCCGGTCAGCCCAGCCTTCGCCACGTGCCGCTCTTGATACAGCGGGATCTGCTTCATCAGCATGTTGACGAAATCAGGGCGCTCCGGCCTGGGGCCGACGAACGACATCTCCCCGCGCAGCACGTTGAACAGTTGCGGCAGTTCGTCGATGCGGGTGCGGCGCAGCAGCGCGCCGATGCGGGTGATGCGCGTGTCCTGCGCTGCGGCCCAAACCGCGCCGTTGGCCTCGGCGTCGATCCGCATCGTGCGGAGCTTGTTGATGTGGAACGGCTTGCCGCCGCGCGTGATGCGGATCTGGCGGTAAAGCACCGGGCCGCCATCCTCGAACTTCACCGCCACCATCGCCGCCAGCAGGAACGGCGACAGCAGCAGCAGCACGACCGCGCTGACGAACAAGTCCAGCGTGCGTTTCAGCGCCCGGTCGACCATCCCAAGGTAGAACCCGTCGCAATACAACAGCCAGCCAAGCTCCATCCGTTTCAGGTCGATGCGGCGCACCTCCTGCTCCAGAAAGCTCAGGTACTGCGCCACTGGGAACCCCGCGACCTTGCAGGCCAGCAGGCCCGTCAGCGCAAGGCCCCGCCGCTCATCGGGCGCGACCACGATCTGGTCCGCGCCGCAGCGCTTGGCCAGGCCAAGGAAGCCGTCCGGCGGAAGCGTCACGACCAGGCCGGCCGAGCCGTCGGCCAGCCGGGGATCAAGCTCCCCCCAGCTTGGGCCGTGCACGAAGGTGATGCGGTAGGATAGGTTGGGACCCTCTTTCTGCAACATCCAAACCAGGTCCCACGCCCGGCGCCCGGCGCCGACGACCAGCAGCGTACGGCTGAACAGGCCATGTCGCCGCAACCCGTCGAATGCGATCCGCGCGATGCTGCCGCTCAGCAGGAACGCGATCATCGCACCGACCATCCAAGGCAGTTGGCCCGATAGGCCGTCCAGCGCTGCCAGCCCCGCACCGACGGTCAGCGCACCGGCAGCGGCGACCAGGGGCAGCCGGGCGAGCGACTTCCGCACCTCGATGCCGACATCCCGGCGATAAAGGCCAAGGCCATAAAGGAAGACGAGGTTCGCAGTTGGATAGAGCAACGCCACCGCCCAGGCGTGCGCAGCCGGCTGGCCTTGGCTGTTCACCACGAGAAGGCACATGGCAGGCCAAACTACCGCCATCGCGGCGACGTCCAGCAGGCACAAGGCCCAACCTGTCGTGAGCGTCGTCAGTCGATGAGCCATGACGCAACATAAACCTAAAAGTTGCTTTGTTCAATTAACAAACATCTTGGAAGATTGTGCCTAAATGATGAACAATTAGCGAACGATCCTATCCTGGCCGGGTGGCCATAACGGCGGGCCGTGGCCGGCCAGAGATCGTTCCCTTGTCCTGCCGCCGTCACGGGTGCATAGGCCCAGCCATGCGGCAAAGATGCGGAACGCCCATGGGACGCGGCTGCGCTGACGAGTTGGCTCCTGCCAGGGCCGGCGGAATGAGCACGGCCCTGCTGCGGACCCGGCGTTTCCTGCCGCTGTTCCTGGCGCAGGCGCTCGGCGCGCTGAACGACAACCTGTTCAAGAACGCGCTGGTCGTGCTGGTGGTGTTCCGCGTGGCCGAGAGCGGGCCGGCGCTCGTGGCCCTCGCCGGCGGGTTGTTCATCCTGCCCTATGCGCTGTTCTCGGCGCTGGCCGGGCAGTTGGCCGACCGTTTCGACAAGTCGCGGCTCATCCGCATAACCAAGCTGTTCGAGGCGGCGCTGATGGCGCTGGCGGCCGGCGGACTCCTTGCCGCCAATGTTCCGGCGCTGTTCGCCGTGCTGTTCGGGTTGGGCACGCAGGCGGCGTTCTTCGGCCCGCTGAAATACGGCATCCTGCCCGACCACCTGGCGGAGCACGAGCTGATGCGCGGCAACGCCTTGATCGAGGCGGGCACCTTCGGCGCGATCCTTGCGGGCACGATCGCAGGCGGCGCGCTGGTCGGGCTGCCGTCCGGGCCGGGCATCGTCGCAGCCGCCGGGCTGCTGGTCGCGGCCCTGGGCGTCGCGGCGGCGTTCATGGTGCCGCGGGCGGCGGCGGCTGATCCAGGGCTAAGAATCGGTTGGAACGTCGCGCGCGAGACGCTCAAGCTCCTGCGCGCCGCGCGTGCCAACCGTCCGGTATGGCTGTCGACCCTGGGCCTGTCTTGGTTTTGGACTGTCGGCGCGACCTTCTTGGCCGAGTTCCCGGTCATGGCGAAGCAGGACTTCCACGCCGGCAACGCCGTCGTGACCCTGCTGCTGGCCGGCTTCGCGGTCGGGGTGGGCGCGGGGTCGATCCTGGCGGGCCGGCTGCTGCGCGGCGAGGTCTCGGCCCGGCACGTGCCGCTTGCGGCGCTGCTGCTGTCGGCGTTCACCTTTGGCTTCGCCTACCTGGCCGGACGGCCCGAGGCGGCGGGGTGGCTCACTCCCGCCGCCATGCTGGAGTCGCCCGGCAGCGCTGTGGCGCTGGCCTGCCTGCTGGGAGCGGCGGCATGCGTCGGCGTTTTCTCCGTGCCGCTCTATGCTATGCTGCAGGACCGGGCGCCGCCGGCGCAGCGGGCACGGATGGTCGCGGCCAACAACGTGCTGAACGCGGCGTTCATGGTGGTGGGCGCCGGGGTGATCGCTGGAATGGCGGCGCTGGGCATACGGCCCGCGTCCGTGCTGATGGTGGTGGGCGGGCTGAACCTGCTCGTGGCGGCGTTGTTCAACAGCGCCGTGGCCGACGCAGCGCCGACAGCGCCGCAGCCACGCCGCATGAACAAACCATGAGCGCGAAAAGCCACGCCTTCCGTTTACTGATCGCTAACACCAGAGGGTATATCCTCAAACGTCCTGGGACCGCGGCCGTTCTCGCGGGGCAGCCCAGGTTCTCACCGGAGTAGCGCATGTCTGGTTCCACTGCGGCAATCCGCCCGTTGCGGCCTATCATGGCGATGGTCGCCGCGGCACTCCTGGCCAGCGGCTGCGCCACGCGGCCACCTGCGACCGATCCCGATGCGGTGGCGGACTACCAGGCGAACAACGACCCGCTGGAGCCGACGAACCGATTCCTCTACCGGGTGAACGACGTCGTCGACACCAACGTGCTGCAGCCGGTCGCCCGCGGCTACCGCTATATCGTGCCGGGCGCGGTGCGGCGCTCGCTTCGCAACGCGGTTGCCAACGTTTCAAGCCCCGCCGTGTTCGCCAACGACGTGTTGCAGGGCCACCCGCGCTATGCCGCCGAGACGGTGACGCGGTTCGTGGTGAACTCCACCGTCGGTCTCGGGGGATTTTTTGACGTGGCGGACGACCTGGGCCTGCCGCCGCACCGCGGCGCCAGCTTCGGCACGACGTTGGGCGTGTGGGGCGTGGGAGAGGGCCCGTTCCTGTTCCTGCCGCTGCTTGGCCCGTCGAACGTGCGGGACGCGACCGGGTTGGGCGGCAACGTCGTGCTCGATCCGTTCACCTGGGCGAGCTTTGGTGGCGTGAATGCGCTGGAGTACTCGCAGTTCGGCGTCGGCGCGTTGGACACGCGGGAACGGCTGCTCGACCCGGTCGACCAAGTAAAGAAGGACAGCCTCGACCCCTACGCGACGTTCCGCAGCGTTTACCGCCAGAGCCGTGCCGCCGAGATCGAGGCGGCGCGGCACGACGGCAAGCCGCTGCCGCCGCCGAAATACGTTGGGCAGTAGGGGCGGGCAACAAGGGGGGCAATAGGCTCGCCGCCTCCGGCTGCGTCTAGATCGAGCTGACGACATGGCCGCCGTCGACCGGCAGCACGACGCCGGTGATGAAGCGGCCCGCGTCCGAGGTTAGCAACAACAGCGCGCCGTCCAGGTCCTCCGGCTGGCCGAGGCGTCCCAACGGCACGCGGCCGGCAATGCGGGCGCCGGCGGGGCCTTGCAGGAAACCACGGTTCAGGTCGGTCTCGACATAGCCCGGCGCCAGCGTGTTCACCGTGATGCCCTTCGGCCCCAGCTCCATCGCCAGCACCGACGTCATGTGGACCAGCCCGGCCTTCGACGCGCTGTAGGGCACGACGCCCTTGATCGTGCGCAGGCCCAGGATGGAGGCGACGTTCACGATGCGCCCGCCCTGCCCTGCGGCGATCGCAGCGCGGGCGAACTCCCGGCACATCAGGAAGGCGCCGCGCAGGTTGGTGTTGAGCACGCTGTCCCACTCCTCGGCCGTGCCATCGAGGAACGGCTTGCGCCCGGTGACGCCGGAGTTGTTCACCAATATGTCCAGCGTGCCGATTCCCGCCGCGGCATGGGCGACTGCGTCCACGACCGATGCCTCGTCCGTCACGTCGCAGGCGACGGCGAGCGCCGTGCCGCCGGCGGCTTCGATCTCGCCGGCGAGGCTTTCCAAGCGGTCCAGGCGCCGGGCCGCGAGGGCCACCTTGGCGCCCTGGGACGCCAGCAGCCGGGCGAAATGCGCGCCGAGGCCCGAGGAGGCCCCGGTGACCAAAGCCGTGCGGCCGTGCAGGGTGAAAGGCTGGTCCATGATGCGTCTCCCGGTATTTGCCCCAAGGAAACACCAAGTGCGCGGCATGGGCCAGCGGGGGTCCATAGGTTTTACCCAGGCCCGGAAAATCGTGTCCTTGGGAGGCGCGTTGAGTGCTCCGGACAACCAACGGGGAGGCCAACATGGCTGGAGAGTACTTGATGCGCCGCCGCATCGTGCAGATTGGCGCCGCCGGCATTGGCGGCACGCTGCTCGCAAGCAGCGCCGCCGCGGCGGTCCCGGAGATCGACACCGGCAAGGTGCAGGGCGGCCGGGTGGAGTTCCCCGCCTGGACCGCGCCCACCGAGCGGCCATCGGGCGGACCGCCCAATCCCCTGCCAGTGGGCGAGCGGGTCGGGTTCGCCGTCGTCGGCCTGGGGCGGCTGGCCCTGGAGGAGGTGCTGCCGGCGTTCGGCGAGGCCAAGAAGTCCCGCCTGGTCGCGCTGGTGAGCGGCACGCCCGATAAGGCCGCGCGCGTCGCCGCCGAATACGGCGTGCGGCCGGAGGCGGTGTACGACTACGCAGGGTTCGACCGCATCCGCGACAACCCGGAAATCAAGGTCGTCTACGTCATCCTGCCCAACGCCATGCACAAGGAGTACACCATACGCGCCGCCCAGGCCGGCAAGGACGTACTGTGCGAGAAGCCGATGTCGGTCTCGTCGGCCGACGCCCAGGCCATGGTCGACGCCTGCCGCGCGGCCCAGCGCAAGCTGATGATCGCCTACCGCTGCCAGTACGAGCCGTATAACCGCGAGGTGCTGCGCATGGTGCGGGAAAAGACGTTCGGACCCGCCCGCTTCATCGACGCGGTGAACCTGCAGAACCAGGGCGACGGCGAGCAGTGGCGCTTCAACCGCGCGCTCGCGGGCGGCGGCTCGCTGCCGGATGTCGGGCTGTACTGCCTGAACGCGGCCCGCTTCCTGACCGGGGAGGAGCCGGTCGAGGTCATCGCCCGCATCACCTCGCCACCGGGCGACCCGCGCTATGCCGAGGTGGAGGAGACCGTCAATTTCATGCTGCGCTTCCCGGGCGGCGTCGTCGCCAACTGCGCGACGAGCTACGGCATGCACGAGAGCCGGCTGCTGCGGGTCCATACCCCGGCCGGGGCGATCAGCCTGGACGGCGCCTTCGCCTACGACGACAAGCAGCTCCGCGTCGCCCACCGCGACGGCCGGGCCGAGAGCGTGGACGAGCGGCGCCTGCCCAAGCAGAATCAGTTCGCCCTGGAGATGGACCACATGGCCGACTGCGTGACCGCGAACCGGCAGCCGCACACCCCCGGCGAGGAGGGCGTGCAGGACCACCGGGTCATGGAGGCGATCTACCAATCCGCGGCGAGCGGCCAGCCGGTGGCCATGCCGCGCGTCGACGGGTTGGACCGCACCCGCGGGCCGGCGCCCGCCTCGTCGTGACCGCCCGCTTCGCCGCGGCTGGCTGATTGCGCTCGCTCCGTGCCCGGCTCCTGGTGCTCTGGGCGTTCTCGCTGGCCGCGTGCGTCGCGGCCGGCGGGTTGCTGGTGCAAATCTCCAGCGTGTCCACCACGGCGCAGGTGCAGCGGGGGGAGGCTGTGGTCGCACGGGCCTGCGACCTGATCCGGGAGCGCTATGCCTTCTACGTCACCGGCTGGAGCGGCCCGGTTCCGCCGCTCGACGACTCGGCGCTGCGAGCCGACCTTGGCGCGGCCGTGTCCCTGGCGCTCGCGCGGCAGGCCGGGGTGGAGGGCGGGGTATGGCAATCGGACGCCGGGTCGCTGGCCTACGCCTACCCGACCGGCCCTGGCGCGGCTGCGCCTGGCCTGCCAGCGGCCGAGTCCGATGGCGTCCAGGCCGCGAACGAGCAAGCGGCGCGGGACGAGGCCGCCATCGCCCGCGTGTCCGGCTCAAATGGCCAAACGCTGTTGCTGCACGCCTGTCCGCTGCCGGGGCCGATCGAGGGCCTGACCGCCTGGGCCATGACGCGGGTGCAGGCGGCGACGGCGGCGGACGGGCTGCGCGCCGGGCTGGGCCTGCTGTTCGCGCTGATGCTGGGCATGTCGGCCTGGCTCGCCTGGATGCTGCGCGCGTGGTCCCGGCAAGTGGGCGCGGTCGAGGCCGGGCTGGCCCGCCAGGCGGACGCGACCCCCATGCTGGCACGGACCGGGGAGCGTGACCTCGACCGCATCGTCGACGCCTTGAACCAGGCCGGCCAACGCTTGACACAGGCGCGGCGGCGGTCGGCGGAGCTGGGCGCCCGTGTCGTGGCGGCGGAACGGTTGGCGGCGCTGGGCCGGGTCGCCGCCGGGGTGGCGCACGAGATACGCAACCCGCTCGCCGCGATGCGGCTGCGGGCGGAGAACGGCCTGGCGGGTGACGACGAGCGCCGGCAACGCGCCCTGGCCGCGGTGCTGGAGCAGATTGGCCGCCTCGACCGTCTGCTGGGCGAGCTGCTGGCCATGACCCAGCGGCGCGACCCGGTGCCGGAGCCAGTGGACCTCGCGGCGCTGCTCGCGGCCTGCATGGACCGGAACGCGGGCCAGGCCGCAGCCGCAACGGTCGCGCTCGTGGCCGAGGGCGCTGGGACCGCCGAACTCGATCCGGCGCTGCTCGGGCGGGCGCTGGACAACCTGGTGTCCAACGCCATCCAGCACACGCCGCTGGGCGGCCGGGTGTCGCTGCGCGCCGAGCATCCGGACAAGCTCCTGCGCCTCATTGTGGAGGACAGCGGCCCCGGCGTAGCGCCCGGCCTGCGCGACACGCTGTTCGAGCCGTTCGTCACCGGCCGGGCCGACGGGACCGGCCTTGGCCTGGCCATTGCGCGCGAGCTGGTCGAGGCGCATGGCGGCCGGCTCAGCCTCGCCGCCTCCACGCAGGGCGCGCGGTTCGTGATCGAGCTTGGGGGCATGGCCTGATGGCGACCATCCTGATTGTCGACGACGACGCGGCGCTGCGGGAGGGGCTGGCGGAAACCCTGGGCGACCTCGGCCACCAGGCGGAGGAGGCCGCGGATGGCGCCATCGCGCTGCGCCGGCTGGCGCGGCCGGGCATCGACGCGGTGCTGCTCGACCTGCGTATGCCAGGCTTGGACGGGCTTGAGGTGCTGCGCCGCATCCGTGCCCTTCCTGCGCCGCCCAACGTCGCGGTGCTGACGGCGGTGCCCACCGCGGCCAACACGATCGAGGCGATGCGGCTCGGAGCCGTCGACCACCTGGCCAAGCCGATCGGCCGTGCGGACTTGGCCGCTTTACTGCCCCGGCTGCTGCCGTCCCAACCCGACGACAGCGCGCCGCCGGCAACGGCCTCCACCCCCGATGGCGAGATGGTCGGCGCGAGCGCCGCATTACGAGAAGTGCAGAAGGCGATCGGGCTGCTGGCGGACAGCGACGCCACCGTGCTGATCACCGGAGAGACCGGGACGGGCAAGGAGGTCGTCGCCCGCGCGCTGCACCGGCACGGGCGGCGCGCGAAGGGTCCATTCGTCGCGGTGAACTGCGCGGCGATTCCGGCCGAGTTGCTCGAAAGTTTGCTGTTCGGCCATGTGCGCGGCGCGTTCACCGGCGCGGTGTCCGACCGCGCCGGGTCGTTCCGGGAGGCTGACCACGGCACGCTGTTCCTCGACGAGATCGGCGACATGGCGCCGGCCATGCAAGCCAAGCTGCTGCGCGTGCTCGGGGACCGCATGGTGACGCCGGTGGGCGGCCGTCCAGTCGCGGTGGACGTGCGCGTGCTGGCGGCGACGCACCGCGACCTCGCGCGTGCTGTCCGGGACGGCGGGTTCCGGGAGGACCTGTTCTACCGTTTAGGGGTGGTGCCGCTGCACCTGCCGCCGCTGCGGGAGCGGTTGGCCGACATCGTGCCGTTGGCCGAGCACGTGCTGGCCTTGTCCGCAGGGCCGGGCGGGGCCGCCAAGCGCCTGTCGGCCGCCGCGGCGGCCCGGCTGATCGCTTACCCCTGGCCCGGCAACGTACGCGAGCTGCGCAACGCCATGGAGCGCGTCGCCGCCCTGGTCCGCCAGCCGGTGGTCGCGGCCACGGACCTGGACTTCCTGGTCGACCCGGCCGGCTCCGTCTCGGACGCGCCGGATTGGCTGGCCGGCGACCTCCCCACCGCACTGGCACGCCTGGAGGCCGAAATGATCCGCCGGGCACTGGACGCCAGCCGCGGCAACCGGGCCGAGGCGGCGCGGCGGCTCGGCATCCACCGCCAGCTCCTGCATACGAAGCTCACGCGGCTGGAAGCGTCTGCGAGCCGGACGGCCCCCGTCGTGAATGCGGACGCCGAACCCGAATAGGGCCAAATAATATCTAATTAAAACAACATTTTATAACTGGCACGACGGTTGCGATGCTGTTGGTGTGGGCGAACCGCCCATGACGATGGAGAACACCATGACATATCCAACCAAGCGGCTCCGCTACGCCCTGCTCGCCGCGACCGTGATCGCTGGCGTCACCGGGGCAGCGGTGGCGCAGACCGCGCCGACCTACGACCCGACGCAGTTGCCGGCTACCAAGGGCCGCGTCGCCCAGTATAGCCTGAGCCCGCGCGGCGACGTGGACGGCCTGATCCTCGACGACGGGACCGAGGTCCACCTGCCGCCGCATCTCGGCGCGCAGCTCGTCTTTGCCGTGAAGCCCGGCGACCAAGTGACGGTGCGCGGTCTAAAGGCGCGCGACGTGCCGATGGTGCAGGCGATGCAAGTCACCAACGACGCCAGCAACCAGAGCGTGACCGACAATGGTCCTGTTGGCCACCGCGGCATGGGCGGCCCAGGCGGCCCGCATGGCCGCGAGCACGGCCCCGCCGCCGCCGGCCAGCCGCTCGAAGACCAAGGTGCGGTCAAGACGCAGTTGCACGGGCCCCGCGGCGACCTGAACGGCGTGCTGCTGGCCGACGGCACCATCGTGCGCCTGCCGCCGCCCGAGGCGCAGCGGCTGGGCGCGGCGCTCGCCGTGGGCCAGACGGTGTTCGTGCGCGGCAACGGCATGGCGAGCGGGCTGGGCAAGGTGATCGCCGCGCGGGCCATCGGGCCGAACGCGCAGCAACTGACCGACATCAAGATGCCGGTGCGCCATGGCGGCCCGGACGGAGCGGGTCCGGAGGGCGGTCGCCACGGCCCGAGGCTCGGCGGCCCGCGCGGCTCCGACGCTCCGCCGGCCGCTCCGCTCTAGCGAGCTGTCGGTAGTTCCGAGCGCGCACCTTTCTGGCTCGACGCTGGGCAGGGAACCTGGTCATAGTGTTTTATGGCCAGGTTCCGGCTGCCTGAACCAGTTCCTTAACCGCTGGAGCGTCATGCTGATTGGATGCACGTCTTGGCAAGCAGCGCGTCGTGAGTGACCTGTCCGCGCCAGATCGGGCGCGCTCGGTTCCCGGCACGCCTGAACAGCGGTCCACGCGCGCCGCGTTCTTCGTCGCGGGGTTCGGCATGGCGGCCTGGGCGCCGCTCGTGCCCTATGCCAAGGACCGCTTGGCCATCGGCGAGGGCACACTTGGCCTGTTGCTGCTCTGCCTCGGCGCCGGCTCCATCGCGACCATGCCGCTCGCCGGGGCCTTGGCGGCGCGCTTCGGCTGCCGTCGCGCCATCTGGGCCGCAAGCCTGATCATCTGCGGCGCCTTGCCCTTGCTCGCCACGGCAGGCACCGTCCCACTGCTCGCAGCCGCGCTGATGCTGTTCGGCGCCGGCCTCGGCACCATCGACGTCGTGATCAACATCCAGGCCGTCATCGTAGAGCGGGCCGCGGGACGCACCATGATGTCCGGCTTTCACGGCCTGTTCAGCGTCGGCGGGATCGCGGGCGCCGCCGGCGTCAGCGCCGCGCTGTGGGGCACCGGATCGCCCCTGCTCGCCACCCTGTGCGTAGCTGCCTTGATCGTGGCGACGCTGCTCGCGTTCGGGCGCACCCTGCTTCCCTACGGCGGCGACAGGGACGGACCTGCTTTTGCGGTCCCGCGCGGCGCCGTCCTCCTCATTGGCGCCCTGTGCTTCATCTCCTTCCTGGCCGAGGGGTCCATGCTGGATTGGAGCGCCCTGATCCTGACCGACCTGCACGGCATCGACCCGGTCCGATCCGGGCTGGGCTACGCGGTGTTCTCGGTCGCGATGACAGCCGGACGGCTATTCGGCGACCGTATCGTCCACAGCCTGGGCGGGCGCATGGTGCTGCTGTGCGGCGGATCGTGCGCCGCTGGCGGCGTGGCGCTCGCCGTGTTCGCCCCGTCCTGGCCTGCCGCCCTGGCCGGTTTCGCCCTGGTCGGCTTGGGTGCGTCCAACATCGTGCCCGTGCTCTACTCCGGCCTGGGGCGGCAGCGCGCAATGCCCGCGAACCTCGCGGTCGCTGCCGTCACCACCCTCGGCTACTCCGGCATTCTCGCCGGGCCAGCAGGGATTGGCTTCGTCGCGCATGCGGTTGGCCTGCCGGTGGCCTTCCTGGGCGTGGCGGCGTTGCTCTTGGTCGTCGCGGCATGTTCCAGCGCCGCGACGCAAGGAAGCGCAGGCACTCGATAAGAAGCAGGTCTCTGCCGCGCCGGCCTTGGCGCGGGAGGCGCTGCACCGCTAAGCTTGCCGCGGTCGCATCGGGGGAGGCGCGCAGTGGCGAGGATCACAACGGTTGAGGAGCTTGCAGCCCTCTACGGCCCGGTCGGCGAGGCGTCCACCGCCAAGGTGGCCCGCCGCGTCACCCCGGAATACGACGCGATGATCGCCGCCTCCCCGTTCGCGGTGCTGGCGACCTGCGGGCCGGAGGGCCTCGACTGCTCGCCGCGCGGCGACAAGCCGGGCTTCGTGCGGGTGCATGACGGGCGCACGCTGCTGCTGCCGGACCGCCGGGGCAACAACCGGGTGGACAGCCTGTGCAACATCGTGCGCGACCCCCGCGTGGCGCTGTGCTTCCTGATACCCGGCAGCGGCAGCACGCTGCGGGTGAACGGCCGCGCCACCTTGGAAACCGACGCGGCCCTGCTGGCCTCGTTCGCGGTGGAGGACAAGACGCCACGGTCCGTCATGGTGATCGAGGTCGGCGAGATCTACTTCCAGTGCGCCCGCGCCATCCTCCGGTCCCGCCTGTGGGACCCGGCCGGGCACGTCGACCCCAAGACGCTGCCCACCCCCGGCGAAATCCTGGCCGCCATGAGCGGGGACCGCGTTGGCGGGGCCGAGTACGACCGCGCCTGGAGCGAACGTGCGCGGCAAACCATGTGGTAATGCGGCTGGAACCGGCGTATGAGCGCGCCCGCAACCGGGAGGCACCACCATGATGAAGCTGAGCGCACGCAACCAGATCAAGGGCAAGGTGACGTCGGTCGCCAAGGGGCAGACCACCGGCCACGTCCACATCGACATCGGCAACGGCACCACGATCCACTGCTCGATCACCAACGAGGCCATCGACGACCTGGCGCTGAAGGTCGGCGACGACGCGATGGCGGTCATCAAGGCGTCCGACGTCATGGTCGCCAAGTAGCCGATGCGGCCTGCGCCGTCACGGCGGCGCTGGGCCGCGGCAGTGCTCGCCATGCTGTTTGCCATGGCGGCGGAGCCGACGCCCGCCGCCGCGCAAGACGCTCCACCGACTCCGCTTGAGCTTGCGGTGCAGGGGCGCGTCGAGCATCCCCGCACCCTCGCCTTGGCGGAGCTGCAAGCTTCGCCACCCGTCACAGTGGACATCGAGCGCACCGAGGCCAATGGCGTGCAGCATATGTCCTTCACCGGGGCGCTGCTGTGGACCTTGGTCACGGCGGCCGGGCCGGTGGACGAGCCGGGCAAGAGCACCTTCCTGCAACACACCTTGCTGGGGCGCGGGCGGGACGGCTACGCGGCGGCTTTGGCGTTCGGCGAGCTGGACCCGCGTTTCGAGGGCAAGCAGGTGTTGGTTGCTTACGCCCAGGACGGCAAGCCGCTGCCGGCGTTGCGCCTGGTGATCCCGGCCGACGCACGCGCGGGCCGCAACGTCCGGGACGTGGTGGCGATCGAAGTCCGCTAGCCCGCCCGCTGCTGCGGGCCGCCCGCTGCTGCGGCCTTTAGCCGTGGTCGAACGCGGTGGACTTCACCAGCGCGAACACTTCCAGGCCGGGCGTCAAGGCGAGCCGGCTGACAGCGTCGCGCATCAGCCGGGCCAGCAACGGCGTCGAGCCGACATGCAGGGTGACGAACGCCTCGTGCGCGCCGGCCGGCGCGATGGCGGCAACCGTGCTGGGCAAGATGTTGTGGCTGCTGATGCCATGCGGCATTTCGGTCGCGACCGACACGTCGCGGGCGCGCAGGCGCAACCGGAGCTGGGCGCCAACCGGCTCCGTCCGCAACGGCACCTGAAGCCCGCCGCCCGCGAAGCCGAGCCACGTCAGCCCGCGTGCCGCGTCGTGCGCGTCTACCGAGCACAACAGCACGGCGCCGGCGTCGCGGCGGCTGCTGAGCGTCGGCAAGTCGGTGCGCGCGGCCAGCACTTCGAGCGGCCCGGCCGCCAGCACCCGGCCCGCCTCCATGAGCACAAGGGTGTCGGCCAGCCGGTCCACCTCGTCCAAGGCGTGCGTCACATACAGCACCGGCAGCCCCGAGACATCCCGCAGGCGCTCGATGAACGGCAGGATTTCCGCTTTGCGCGGGCCGTCCAGCGCGGCCAGCGGCTCGTCCATCAGCAGCAGGCGCGGGCGGGACAGCAGGGCGCGGCCGAGCGCCACGCGCTGCCGCTCGCCGCCCGACAGCGCCCGCGGGCGGCGGCGCAGCAGAGGCGCGATGCCCAGCAGCTCCACCACCTCCGGGAAGCTCGGCCCCGTCGCATCCCGCGGCGCCCGGCGTGCGCCGTATCGCAGGTTGGCCTCGACCGAAAGATGCGGCAGCAGCTTGGCGTCCTGGAACACGACGCCGCAGCGCCGGCGCTCCGCCGGTATGTCGACGCCGGCGGCGGTGTCCAGCAGCGCCACCCCGCCCAGCGCCACCCGCCCCGCCTGCGGACGCAGCAGCCCGGCGACGATGGACAGCACCGTGCTCTTGCCGGAGCCGGACGCGCCGAACAGCACCGTGACGCCTGGCGCCGGCGCGGTGAACGCCATGTCGAGGGCGAACGCGCCGAAGCTGTGCCGCGCCGCCACCTCGATCATCCCACCCCACTCATCAGCGTGCGCGGGTCATTGGCCAAGCAGCCGGCGCATGCGCCGCGCGACCAGCTCCGACAGCAGCAACCCGGCGATGGCCAGCGTGAACGAAACGGCGGACAGCTTGGCCGCGGTCGCCTCGCCGCCGGGCGTCTGGGTCGCGGCGTAGATGGCGAGCGGCAACGTCTGCGTCTGGCCGGGGATGTTCGAGGCGAAGGTGATGACGGCGCCGAACTCGCCCAGGCCCGCCGCGAACGCCACCACGGCGCCGGCCAGGACGCCCGGCGCCATCAACGGCAAGGTGACGGTGAGGAATCGGTCAACCGGCCCGGCGCCAAGCGTGCGCGCCGCCGCCTCCAGGCCGGGGTCGACGCCCTCCAGCGACAGGCGGATGGCGCGGACCATCAACGGGAACGCCATCACCGCCGTGGCGAGCGCAGCACCTGCGGTGGTGAACACCAGCCGCACGCCGAACCAGTGCTGCAAAACGGACCCGAGCGGGCCGCGCACGCCGAACAGCAGCAGCAGCCCCCAGCCGATCACGACCGGCGGCATCACCAGCGGCAAATGCACGAACGCATCGAGCAGCGGGCGGCCCACGAAGCGGCCCCGCGCCAGCGCGTAGGCCGCCAGGACCGCCAGCGGCAACCCGAACGCGACGCTGCGCGAGGCGACCGAGAGGCTGAGGCGGACCGCCTCCCACTCGTCCGCGGAGAGCCAGCCGACCGGGTTCACTCGTGGACGGAGAAGCCCAGCGTCCGGTAGGTGGGCGCCGCCTGGGGTCCGGTGAGGAAGGCGAGCAGGGCCTGCGCGTCGGGCCGGTCGCCGCGCCGGGTCAGCGCGAAGGGGTAGCTGACCGGCGAGTGGGTGCCCTCCGGGAACGTGCCGACGACCCGCACGCCCGTCGACGCGGCGGCGTCGGTCGCGTAGACGATGCCGAGCGGCGCTTCCCCGCGCTCCACCAGCAGCAACGCGGCGCGCACGTTGTTGGCGCGGGCGAGCCGCGGGGCAACCTGGTCCCACACGCCGAGCGCCGTCAGCGCCGCCTGCGCGTACTTGCCGACGGGGACGCTGGCCGGGTCCCCGGTCGCGAGCCGTCCCTGCGGCCCCAACCGGGCCAGCAGGTCGACGCCGGGCGCGAGCGCGATGTCCCCCGGCTGGTCGGCGGGTGCGACCAGCACCAGGCTATTGCCGAGCGGGCTGGTGCGGCTGCCCGGCACGATCAGGTCACGCTGCTGCAGGTAGTCCATCCACGGCTCGTCCGCGGAGGCGAAGATGTCGGCCGGCGCCCCCTGCTCGATTTGCCGGGCCAGGGCCGAGGAGGCGGCGAAAACGAAGCGGGGCGCAGCGTTGCCCTGGGCGGCCCAAGCCTTGCCGAGCGCCTGCATGGCGTCGGTCAGGCTGGCGGCGGCCATAACTGTCACCTGCTCCGCATGGGCTGGCACCTGCTCCGCATGGGCTGGGCTGGAGGCCAGAGCGGCGCCGCAGGCGGCGAGGAGGGTGCGGCGGTTCATTCACGTTGAGCTTAGCGCGCCTTGGTTGGGGCGGCAACGCCAGCAGCGCCATGCCGCGTGACCGTATTGCAATAGCGAGACCTTGAACGCCCGGGCCATGTGGGTTTCCTCCAATCTATCCTGGAAGGCTAAGTACAATCCTCGTAGGAGGGACTCGTCTTTGGCATAGTTGGACTATCGCTCTATTGTTGCAGCGGGCGGCCAAAGGTCCCGACCTAATCTATGCAGCCTTGGAATAGGCCGCGCTGTTGAGGAAAAGATAGGATCGCTTGCTGCAACGACGCATCGTCTTTGGCCGCCGGCCCGAGGCCGACAGCAACACGGGCCGGCTCCGGAACAAGGACCAGGCTATGCTCTTGTCGACCGGTGCCATGATGTCGGTGGGGGACGGAGTTGCTTCGGGATGGCTGCTGCTGGCGTGGTTCTGGCGGTGCGTTGCCGCGGTTGTCGTCGTAGGCGGCGCGGTCCTGGCGCTGCTCGGTCCCCCCGAGCGTGCGGCCCGCGGGCGCGCCATGGCACAGCCGCGAACCGCCATGGTGCAGCCGCAAGCCGACGGCGTTGCATTGGCCAGGGCTGCGTCGCCGGCGTCGCAGCCGCTTACCCGGCACGATGCGGAAATGCTGCCCCAGGCCGAGCTTTCCATCGCGGAGCCGCCCGCACCGCAGCCGCCCGATCAGCCGCCGCGCGATTGGGCCAACCTGCCGTCAGCAGCACCGGCTGCCCAGGCGTCCGACGACGTTGCACGGCTGGCTGCACCGCCACGCGGCCGGGTGCTCATGGTGCTGCATCCCGCGCGGGCCGAGGGCGAGGCGGCGGTCGCGCAGCGTTTGGCGGGCAAGGCCGGCATTCCTGCCGGGCAGGTTGACCTCGGGACGGTCGGCGAGGCGCGCACGGAGGCCGCGATCCGCTTCTACTCCGAAAGCGACCACCCCTTGGCACGCCGCATCGGGCGGGAGGTCGGCGGCATGGGCTACGTATGGAAGTTGCAGAACTACTCGGACCGTCCCGGCGCACCGAAGGGCGCGGCCATCGAGGTCTGGCTGCCGAACCGCTGAGCGCGCAGTGCTGAGAGGATTTTGGGCGGCTGGTCCGCAAGGTCCTGCATACGCGGCGTCCTGCATCGGAGGACCTAGCACCAACCGTCCCATGCTTTGACCGGTCTGCCGCCCCTTCACTCGTTATTGCGAGGAGCGCCTGCGACGCGGCAATCCAGGGGCGGCAATGACGGACCCTTTGAGGCCGGAGGCAAGCCGGGCCAAACGCGACTGCCCTGGCATGCTTCAGTCCAGCATGGCCCGAAGTGCGACCAGCTCATCGAGCGCATGCTCCAGCACGGCCCGCAAACGAGCAGCCTCACCTGATCCAGGCTCCGCTGCACCCGGAAGGCCAAGCGGTCCCGCAATAGGCGCCCCTGCCTGCTCAGCCTCCGCAGCAGCGCGCTCAGCGGCATTCGCCGGTGGAATATCTTCTGACAACTGGCCACCACCCTCACGCAACAAACGCTGCACTCCCTTGATCGTGTAGCCCTGGATATACAGCAGGTCCGAGGTGCGGCGCAGCAACAGGATGTCATCGGGGCGATAGTACCGACGCCCGCCGCCGCGCTTCAACGGCTTGATCTGAGGAAATTTCGTTTCCCAAAACCGTAGAACGTGCTGCGGGATGTGCAGTTCGTCCGCGACCTCGCTGATTGTACGGAAGGCGTTGGGCGCCTTCTTGGCCCGCGTGCGGCCATCCTCCGAATTCGACGCCGCGTCGTCCGGCCCGAGATCGTCGGCCGGGGCGTCGTCGGCCTCGTTCATTCGTCGTCGCCCGCCGGAACGGCCGTGCCGTTGACGTGGGCCTTCAACACCTGGCTCGGCCGGAAGGTCAGCACCCGCCGCGGCAGGATCGGCACCTCTACGCCCGTCTTGGGGTTGCGCCCGATCCGGCGGCCCTTCTGACGAACCGAAAATGTGCCGAAACCACTGATCTTGACCGAGTCGCCAGCCTCCAGCGCCCGAGACATGCGTTCCAACACCGTCTCAAGCAGGTCAGCGGAGTCGTTGCGGGACAGCCCCACTTGCGCATAGATGGTCTCGGCCAATTGCGCTCGCGTCACGGTGTTCATTGCCACACGCTATGCACGCCCCGATTAGGCGTCAAGCGAAGCTGCTGACCTTAAACAATTATCGTAAAACTGTTGCGCCGATGCTTCAAAAGCTCGGATCGCAAAAGCCTGGGTCTCAAAAACGCACCAGCGCCGAGCCCCAGGTCATGCCGCCGCCCAGCGCCTCCATCACCACCAGGTCGCCGCGCTTGATCCGCCCGTCGCCGCACGCCTCCGCCAGCGCGAGCGGAACCGAAGCGGCTGAGGTGTTCGCGTGGCGCTCCACCGTCACCACCACCCGCTCGGGCGGCAGCCCAAGCTTGCGGCCCATCGCGTCGATGATGCGCTGGTTCGCCTGGTGCGGCACCAGCCAGTCGATGTCGGCATGGGCAAGGCCATTGGCGGCCAGGGCCTCGTCCACCACCGCCGCTAACTTGACCACCGCGTGGCGGAACACCTCGCGCCCGTTCATCACGAGATGGCCGGGACGGTCCGGCCGGCCGACGGAGCCATCAATGTAGAGCAGGTCGCCCAAGGTCCCCTGCGCATGCAGATGGGTGGACAGGATGCCGCGCGTGCCGTCCTGCTCCGTGCCGGCCCGCACGAAAGCCGCCCCAGCGCCGTCGCCGAACAACACGCAGGTGCCCCGGTCGTCCCAGTTCATGATCCTGGAATAGACCTCGCTGCCGATCACCAGCACGCCCGTAGCCTGCCCGGCCTGGATCATCGCGTCGGCGATCGACAGCGCGTAAACGAAGCCGCTGCACGCGGCGGACACGTCGAAGCCGAACCCGCGGGTGATCCCCAGCTCCGCCTGCACCCGGAGCGCGCTCGCGGGAAACGCCTGGTCCGGCGTCGCCGTTGCCAGGATTATGGCGTCGACATCGCCCGGCCCGCTCCCCGCAGCCGCCAACGCCGCCTCCGCCGCGCGTGCGCCCATGAAGGCGCAGGTCTCCGCCGGCCCGGCGATGTGGCGCTGCTTGATCCCCGTGCGCTCCTGAATCCAGCTATCGGTGGTGTCGATCCGGCGCGACAGCTCGTCGTTGTCCACGATCCGCTTCGGCAGGTAGCCGCCGACGCCGGCGAGCACAGCGCGCAGCGCCATAGCGTTTCAGACCACCGCCAGGAGCTGCGGTCCGTCCTTGCCGGCCCTCAACGCCTCGATCCGGGCCAGGCCGTCACGGATCTTATCGTTGAACCTGTGCACAACCATGTCCATCGCCACATCCACCGCATGCGCGAATCCCTCGGCGTCCGTGCCGCCGTGCGACTTCACCACAACGCCGTTCAGCCCCAGCATGACCGCGCCATTATAGCGCCGCGGGTCCAACCAAAGCTTCATGCGATCCATTCCCGGCCGCACCATCAAATAGGCGAGCTTTGCCATCAGGCTGCTGTGGAAAATCTGCTTCAGCAGGTCGCCGACCAGCTTGAGCGCGCCCTCCCCCGTCTTCAGCGCCACGTTCCCGGTGAACCCGTCGGTCACGATCACATCCGTGGTTCCCGCCGCGATGTCGTGCCCCTCCACGAAGCCGTGGAACTGCGGGCCAATATAACTCGTGCGCAGGATGTCGGCCGCCTGGCGCACGCGCTCGTCGCCCTTCAGCTCCTCGGAGCCCACATTGAGCAGCCCAATGGTCGGCGCAGTCAGCCCGAGCACCGTGCGGGCGAACACGTCGCCCATGATGGCGAACTCGACGAGGTTGCGGGCGTCGCACTGCACGTTGGCCCCGAGGTCGAGCATCACCACGTCGCCGCGCGCCGATGGGCCGATTGCCGCCATGGCTGGGCGGTCGATGCCGGGCAGCGTCTTGATCACGATCTTCGCCAGCGCCAGCAGCGCCCCGGTGTTGCCGGCCGAGACCACGCCGGACGCCTCGCCGCCCGCCACGGCGTCGATCGCGACCCGCATCGACGACCCGCGCACCCGCAGCGCCGCGGTGGGCTTCATTTCGCTTGGGATGCTCTCCGGCGCATGCCGGATGGTGCAGGACGCCTGAACCCGTTTGCGCCGCGCAACCAAGGGCGCCAGCCGTGCCTCGTCACCCACCAGCAGGAAGCGCGCCGCAGGGTGCCGCTCCGCCGCGATGGCGATTCCGTCCAGCACCATGTCCGGCGCATGGTCGCCGCCCATGGCGTCGATGGCTAGGTTGAACGGCTCTGTCATGGCTTGGAGCTCAAATGGCCCAGTGGCACGCCAGCCGCAATCAGGCGCGGACAGCGCCCTTGAGCGCCTTGCCAGCGGCGATGACCTCGCGGCCGTCGTAGTGGCCGCAGTGGCTGCACAGGTGATGCGGGCGCTTCAGCTCGCCGCAGTTGGAGCATTCGGCGTGCGGCTCGGTCCGCAGCGCGTCATGACTGCGGCGCATCCCGCGACGGGATGGCGAGGTCTTCTTCTTGGGAACGGCCATGGGACAGCGCCCCTCCGGGCTAAATGGCGCGCGGCAAACCAGCGGCGCACGGGGGTCAATAAGGTTGACGGCAAGCCGCGCGATTTAGCAGAGCCGAACCGCCGCTGCAAGCGACAGCCTACTGGCGGAGGCGCGGGGCCAGCAATGCGGCGAACGGGCCATCCGGTTCGGCGGCAAGCTCCGGCGGCAGGGCTGCGCCGGGCTTGCGCGGATAGGGGTCGAGCGCCAAGGCGAGCTGCTCCACCGCCGCCTCGCCGATGTCCACCGAGCCGCCGTCGAACGGAATTTGGTCGACCGCCTCCGGATCGGAGTCGTCATCCTCCAATCCCGCCGGAACGAAATGCACGGTGAAGGTTTCCTCGACGTCGTGCTCGAAGGGGTCGAGCGTGACGACGCAGGTCTCCGTCACTCGGGCGCGCAGGGCGCCCTCCGCCTCGATCGTGACCGCGCCGATGCGCCGCAGCTTGAATGCGCAGTGCAGGCTGGCCAGCGCCACGAGGCGCAGCCGGACCGTAATTTCCGGCAGTTCACCGGGCGCCGCGTCGACTGTCAGAACCGTGCCTTGCGGCCCGACGCGGTCGAGCGCCACCGGACGGTGCAGTTCGGGGGTCATGCCGCCATCCGGGCCGGCCGGAAATCCACCTTGCCCGCCGCGAGCGCCGAGAGCGGCTGGGTGCGCAGGTGCGCCGCCTGGTCCAACACCAGTGCCGCCAAGGCGCCCGCGGCGTCCTCGGGTGCCTCGCCGCGCCAAACGTTGCGGGCGACCGCCTCAGTCAGCGCCGCCATGTCGCCGGCGTCCACCGCCGCGGCGTATGCGGCGGACCGGCCGTTGAAAGCCTCCCACATCGCGCGCACCCGCTTGCCGATCCTCATATCGCTGACGCCGATCTCGCGCAGGTTGATGTCCATGTCGGAAAACATTGCGTCGAAGATCGCCTGCGCCAAATCCTTCCCGACCTTCGACTCCGCATGCAGCCGATGCACCACGAGGAAGACGTAAAGCCCGATGATGTCAAACCGCCCGTCCAGCGTATCCGGCGCGCGCAGCGTCTTGAAGATATAGGGGTCGCGCGCGGCCTGCACGGCTGCGGTGTAAAGCTCGAACCCCGTGCGCTCATACTGCTTGCGCCCGAACAAACCCAGGAATGCCATTCAGCCCTCATTTTGCCTGGCCCGACCGCGGCCGGCCAGATTGACAAGGCCGGATAGGCATGACACGCCATCAGAAATAGGCGTCAAGCCTCCCCGGTCAATGCGCGTCATTGCGCGCCGGGCCGCGCCGACCTGATGCGCCATCCAGACTGGACCCAAGCGTGCGCCTTTTGCTCGTCCTCCTGCTGTTAGCCCTGTCCGCCTGCAGTGTCGTGGACGCGCCAACGCAGTTGCGCGGCAACCGCGTCGACGCCGACCAGCTCAAGGAGCTGGTGCCCGGCACCTCCACCCGCGCCGACGCCACCTCCTTGCTGGGCTCGCCAACTACGCGGGCCGCCTTCGACGACAACACCTGGATCTACATCAGCGAGACCACGCGCACACGGGTCGGCCGCTTGCCCGGCGTCCTGGCGCAGGACGTTGTCGTGCTGACCTTCGACCAGGCCGGCGTGCTCCGCGACGTGAAGCACCTGGGCCAGGACGACAGCAAGAGCGTGTCCATCGTCAGCCGCACGACCCCCTCGCCAGGCAGCGAGGCCTCGTTCCTGCAGCAGTTGCTGGGCAACGTGGGCAAATTCAACGCCGGCGGCGCCGGCGGCGCGGTCGGAGGGTCGCGGGCCACGCCGGGCGGCAGCGGCGCCGGGACGAGCAACGGCCTGTAAGCCTTAGAGGCTCTTATTGGGTTCCGGGGTGGTGAGGCCGGGACCAGGAAGTTGGGCTGAAGGCATCTGGTGCGCGAGCAAGAGCGGGAGTAGCTGACCTGCTCGCGCGAGGAGCTTCTGTCATGGCTGCATCCGACTTGATCAACCTTTCGGGCCTGATCGACGACGCCAAGTGCTTCGCGCTGGTGCGCCAGCACCGCTGGCCGGAAGGTGCACGCTGCCCCGCATGCGGCAGCGGCGCCGTCATCCGGGACG
>JAABUP010002696.1_pt1 | contig 33472 bp, 47 predicted proteins | sample 5559201 | NCBI WGS metagenome assembly JAABUP01 (sample SAMN10711887, study PRJNA513373) | rock metagenome | isolation source: Antarctica rocks | place: Antarctica
TGTACTATTGCAGACTTTATGATTTTGTGTGAACCAAATGCATGTGGTGGTTTCCTTAGGGAATGCTTTGCATGTAGGAAGCAAATCTTGTCTGTATGAATTCACTGAACTGAACTGCTTGTCTGTTGGGTCCCAGTTGCCCCCCAGGACATTGAATATATTGATTGATTGATTGATCGTTTGCCAGAGTGGAGTACGGCGTCAGAAGGGTGAGCGTAATTGCCTAAGCACACACGCAGCGCTCAGCGCAGATCCCAGCGCAGCAAGATACCGATGACTGCAGCACTTCTGATTTCCGGCTGGCTGATCGTACCGCGATGTGTTTGTTAGCCTGACGTGCCGGATGACGGATGTGGCGCTTGCTCCGACAGCAAGCAGCTGGCCTGGTTTAGAGAAGTTTAGCCTCGTACAAGATTACCTTGAAAAGAACAAGTAGGAGTGGGTGTTATGATGCTGTTGTCTTGTGCTGCAGATTGCAACAATGCCCTTGTATTGCTTTTGCAGGCTGTTAATAACCGAGATCAACAATAACCACGAGATTCGGTCCTCTGAGGGGCTGGCCAGGAATGTTTACTTGATTCGAGAGCTGAACAGCAACGTCGCCAAGGTATAACGTATTTCCAGGGTCCAGCAAAAAAAACACAATTTGATGAGCCATGCTGAAGCGTAGGTAGTTGCCCTATACAAGGATCTGTCGGGCAGCCTGGAACAGCAGCAGAGCACTGTATGATCACAAACTTCTGGACATCACCTCACTTGACCTCGCAGCGTACGTCATAACAGGTGTGATGCTGTTGGCAGTCTGCAATACGCTGCGTATGATTTAGCACAGAACGGTTTAGCTGCAGCTGCAGATGTCGTTGCAGCAGTGTTTATTGGATCCCACCTCAAGTTAATGAGCATTGCTGGCTGCCATGATACTTTGCTCACTTGGGCAATGTACTAACCATGTGACGCAAGCTGACATGTGAAGCAAAGTTTGAGGCAATGCAAGGCACAGTGGAAGTGGCTGTGCAGTGGGATCGTAGCAAACATGGCCAAGCTTTCTGCAGAGCTGTATAATGTCTCGTTTGTGCAAACAGGTGCATACAGCTGGCGAGATGAGTGCCCTGGTATCTGGACATCATGAGCTTATGGTAGAGGTTGGGTTGCTTTTCCATCACAAGCCATTGAAGGTTTGGAGATTGGCTAGGGTGAGTGCAATGTCTTGTGGCGTTTATTAGTATCGTGCTATGAAATTACTTGTATGGTACTAAGAGTAGCAGCTGAATGGATTCTTGCAGTATCAGTGCTCAAGTGTTTGTTGCGCCCTGCAGGTATCCTCTGGCCAAGGACATGTTTAAGCTTCTCACAAATCAGCAGGTTGCTTATTGTCATACTTGTACGGCCTTTGAGTTGCAGATTCTTGTTGCAATGGCCTACTGATGTGCTGTCACAGCCCCTTTTGCGCCTGAAGCCTGCACTGACCCCAGCCTGGGGTTGGAGGTGTTCCACCTTTCAAATGCCAGGCTTTTGGCAGATTTTACTGCAGTATAGAGGACCAAGCCCGCTTGCGCATTAACGCGTCTAGTATCCCACTAGTGGGCTATGCCAAAATCTTCAAACGCCCTTTTGAGCCTTATTACCATCAAGACCTGTTTCAGCAAACTCAGTCTGTGCTTCAGCCATGCAGTTCACAAACTATTTTGACCTAGAAACCTTCATGTTGAGGGATCCTTGGGAAGCTCCAGCCAGTGTCAAGTATACGCATGTTCTTGTTGCTGCGACGTCATGCCTGTGACCTTGTCAAGTTTTCACCACGACTTATCACTAAGTGTTAGGACTTTTCCAAATCTAGTCTTGAATGTCACAGTAATCCAGGATTTAGGGTTACTGTAATCCTGACAGCAATCATTGAATCATTATGAATTCAAAGTACAGATACCAGACAGACTCATCCATCTGAAGATCTTGCAATGCAGAAGCATGCTCTTGGAGTACATGCTAGCCCATCAACGAACTGGGTACGCATTCTATGCGTATCGACGTTCTGAGTAACTGTCCAGGCAAAACCAGACAATTCAGGCGTAGATGGTAAATATGTGATCCTGGAATTACAGGTTGGCGTTACGGTCAACCTGTAATTCCAGGATCACATATCACGCCGAATCCCGAGCCTACCTACTGAAAGTTCTCTTGGTTCCACAGTCCCTTGACAACGCCTGAGTTCGCAAGCAACGGGTACTCAGCCTGTCGCTCTGCGAGCATACCCAATGACACCCTGGTCCAGCGTGAAAGCCATTGTGTGCGATGTCAATGGCACAATGTTCTCCTTAAAGCCACTTGGAGAGCGCATGCAACAAGTAGGCTTGCAAGAGTCTGACCTGCAGGTGAGCCATAACTGTGTGTGCTGTCATCCTTGGTCCTGTCTGCATGTAGCGAATAAAGAAGCTGGTCGAAAATGTATATGCATGCTCAGCACATGCCTTTGTAACAACCATGTAACCGGTCTGCAGCTATGGTTCACAACTGTGTTGCGGGATGGGCTGGCAACGGGTGCTTCTGGCTCATTTGCGCCTTTCAAAGACATAGGGGTTTATCATCTTCATCAGATGCTGAGAAAAGCTGGCATCTCTGGGGACCATAACAAGGCTGTGCAAATGATTCTGGCAGGATTTGATGATGCAACATGCATGGCTGATGTGGCACCTGCCTTCAAGCAAATGCATGCCAAAGGGATCAAGGTGAGCCAATAGTCTGAGCTTTGACATGGAAGACAACCCTCAACCCTACAGGATGCTTCCACATGCTGAAATTGGCCACTCAATGTTGATGCATGAAATTGTTCTCACCATGATGACAGCTGTCTTGTTTTGCATGGCATATAGATCCTTGATCATCAACCCATTGATGATCTTAGTAATACTGTGACATCGGCATTGCTATTAGATCTCCACCATGACCAATGGAAGCATATCCATCACAAAAGGTCTTCTGGAAAAAGCACATGTGGAGCAGTATGTTGATGAGATGATGGATATCACACAGCCCAAAGCCTGGAAGCCTAGTCCTGCTGCATACCACTTTGCAGTCAAGCAGCTGAATCTAAATCCTGAGCAGGTGAGGCTCGCCCTCTTTGCTTGACTAAACAATCTCTCTCTAGCTTGAGTAGACAGATTTGCATGTGGCAGTGCAGTCCTGCAGTACTGCACATCATATGTAGAAATCATGGCTTCAAAAAGTCATCGAGGCAAACAACGTTGTGACATGAAAGAGATACTGTCTGAAATTAAAGCAATAGGGTTACTAGCGACATGGTTGACTATATTGTTTGGCATGTGGGGTTTTGTTACAGAGATGTTTTGGCAGAGATAGGCATCTTGGACTTTTGGCTGGACATTTCTGCTTGTGTGCACTAGTAGTATGGCAGCGTGGCCTTAAGACAAGTAGCACTATTAAGAAACTTGATGCAAGTCATCATTTGTAGCAAGCTTTTAGCCTTGACAACATCTGCAGGTGATGCTTGTTGCAATACATCCCTGGGATTGTGCGGGAGCAAAAGAGGTATTGCTCAATATTTTGCAGCAAACTTGGCATGGTGGCACAGTGGAAGACCGATGCATAAGTCAGCAGCATGTGTACCACAGACATGTTGATGCACCTGAGTTCTTTGGTGCATCAAGCAGGTATCTGTTGTGGGGCACTGTTTGGCACTTCCATTACTGACATGGTGCGGGCGTCATTTGGCATGGACCATGCATGGGGCATTTAACTACTCGTGTCAATGCAGGCGGGATTGAAAGCAGCATACATAAATCGTGATGGTACTCCATATCCTCGATTTTTTGCACTGCCAGATGCAGAGTTCACAAGTTTTGAGAATCTTGCCAACGCCTTATGCAAATGAGAGAAAGTGCAGTCAGGGAACATGTATCTGAGACCCAATCTGTCAAGGAGATGAGAGCAAGTGCAGTTAGATATAGTAGCAACTCTGAGGCGCATCCTTACCAGGCGGGATGGCAATTATATCTTTACCAACTATATAGCTGCCGAATAGTACCAACAACATATAACTTCCGTTAGTACCTGTTGTGTTGCAACATTCAAGGTCATCATACACTGGTGTCCTATGACATGCACAATGCTCGAGCAGATGTATTGTTTAAAGCTGTTTTTGGGAGCCGTCAAGAATGTAAACTTCATAACTTCATTAATCCTTGCAGGCTGTCGCGAGTCTGTACACTGAGCGCTTGTCAATTGCCACAAGTCGTAGTATGGTGTTACCAGAAGCTACCTTGATATTAGCCAAAGATAGCACAAGAGCACATCCTGAAGCCCAACCACAGCTTGACAGACAAATGTGCACCAATACAATTCAAATGCAAATGTAACAATGGTCAACTTTGGAACAAAGTGTACTTGAGTCATGAAAACACGTAATGTGTCACTTGGCAAACACAACGCATCTGGGACACATCCTGTCAGGTTTGTTGGGCAGTCTCACAACCAACTGATCATGCACATGCAGGCTCTAATGATGGTTCACCAGCCTTTGCTAGTGTGTGGTAGGCCTGCACGCAACAACAAGAGATAGACAGTGCCAACATGTCTCTCGGAATAACAAGTTTTAGGCAGATCTTTGTTAATGGGTGCTGGTCAAACCTTGCACCACAGACAGCTGGCTGACAATGCACATAAAGTTCCTTTGATAGCATGAGGAATTTACCTGCTGATGATCACACAACAATGCATACTGAAGTGGTGTTTGTCCATCTTCGTCTGTTGCATTGATGTTAGCTCCATGCAACAAAAGTACATTGATCACCTGTACACCGAGATGCACAGCTCCTTGATCAGCATGGAAAGCACATAACAGGTCTGCAACTGTCAACAATGACACCAACTTCTGCACTTGAAGATTGATGTATCATACCTGTTCTGCACCTCTGTCTGCAGCCCAATGCAGTGCTGTACAGCCCTGGTTGTCTCGCTGGTCAACAGCAGTTCCTGATTTCAGCAACTGTTGAACACCTGCAACGTCGCCTTCACTAGCCCTGATATGTAAACTGTCACTCGCCTGCATAACACCTCTGCGATTCCAAATCAAGAACCCTCTTGCCTGTCTGAGCCACTTTGTAACTCAGTTGCACTCACAAGAGAGTCTGGAACAACTATATCCCCTTTGGGATGTGCAAGAGAGCTGAAAACGGGCCCAGCTGGAGTCCCGCGCGGCTGGTTTCTTGCGTCAGCTGGCTGCCACGAAGGGAAAGACTGATGTACCAATCTGACATACTGCTCCCTGGCTTCTGCCTCGCTGAGCTGTCCCACGCTATTCCATGCAGACCTGAATATGCCAGAACATAGACAAGACTCTCACCACCGTATAGCAGTCGGTATTTAGCAAGGTGCAGCATACCATTTTGCTCGGCCTCTGAAATCAAACAAAGACGGCTTCGCTGTAGAGCAAGGTCCTGAGGTTGCCTGTTTATACAAGCCATACAACTCAAGCTTAAGTCCGTCGCTCACAGTAGAGGCGTGCGATTCCACGAAATCTGCTGCTGCTTGGAAATGAGGATCGGTTTCGTCCATGAGCGCTGCCGTTGCCAAGCCAAGTCATCGCTGTTGATTTCGACCACAATGTTTAGTCATTGCTGAAGCTCACATGCACCTGGGTTTGCATCAGGACACTGATGTGAGAGTGCAAAGCACCTTGCTCAAGGACATCAATCCATCAATAGCTTTCATATGATAGCATCTTTCGACATTATACCACCATTGACACTGTGTGACGCTCACAGCATAGTCTGGCACTGGAAGAACAGCAACAGCACAAGCCTGTGTTTGCATGAACATCAGCGCTGAACATAGCAGCCTCGAGCATGTTGTACATAGTGGTAATGGTGATACACATATGGCAAGAGGCATCAAACCTGTCTTTTGACTGCTTTTGATGATGGCATACAAGCCTTCCAAAACAGTACATTGCCTACTGTCATGGCCGCGAGTGACATACGAGCAAAGATGCTGAGAGGTACAGCCATGAGGACCACCAGTCCCGCGCCAGCAGCAAACATCACAGTGCCCCGCTGTCCTGCACATGCAGAAGGAGTGGTGTCATGAATCATGCGTGCAACATATCCTATTGCTAGAGCTCGTGATGAACACTGGCAATGAAGAGGAGCGCCGCAGCTCAGAGCCAGTTGAGCATGACAGGGAGGAGGCCACCATTATATGCTTCTTGCATTCGGCCTATGACACTTCAGACAAAAGATGCAGAAAATGTGCAGTAGGCCACCTGCTTTGAGGAAAGCTGCCACAAGCTGCAGGGCCTCTTCTACCAGCACATCCAAAATATGGCGGCAGTGCAGGTACAGGCTAGGCAGGCCAAAGATGGCGCACCAGACGGCCATAGACATGCTGGACTGTGAGAGTAGGGCTGCTTCCCCCAGCGCCATGGTGGTCCACAGGGTCAGAGCCAGCCACACTGTGGTGCCTGTCCGATCATGACCTGCGGACAGACAGGCAGCCATCCTCTACACCATGCAGAAAAAGTTGTGCATAGTGCCGTCTTGATGCTCAGTGAGGTGTTGAGGCAGCAACAGCATTATCACTGCTTGCAAACATGAAAACTTCTGGGTGAGAGAAAACAGAAGGGCCAAGTCACGTATTACTGCCATGTTGCTGACTCATCCCTGAGATTGCGGCAAACGATGTCAGGAAACGACACTTGAAAGTGAGTCACAGAACAGTGCATGAATGGTCATGCAATGAGGACTCTGGAACTGACCAGAGAGGCGGCGATACATGACGACAGCTATGGCTCCAAGCACAGATGCCATTTGAGCACCTCTCCTGGACACAGCTTTAGTGATCTGGGCTTGCAGGGCTAACTCTTGCCTTGGAGGCTGGCGTTGTGATGCAGGCATGAGTGCAGCCCTGAGTGTGCTGCCCAGCAGCAGGGCCAGCAGCAAACCAGCAATGGCTGTTGATGGTTGTAGGAGCTCCACTCCTGCAGGCAACCCACATGTCATTGCTAGGATTCAACTGCTGCTGTCACAAGAATGCTAGCTCAGACTGCAGCGTATGACTCATCATGTCCAGCTGCTCAAAGAGGGTGTTTCACAATCTAGTTGAACTGGTGACCATATGTACCACAGGAAGCTACAGCCCCAGCATTGTCTGGGCGGCTACACACTGTTTTAGATGAAAAGGCAGCAGCTGGAACACATGAACACACCAGACGCACTGGCAAGCGTATGTTGGGCTGACCTAAGACCAGCTGGCGCAGGCAGATAAGGATATACATGCCGCCCAGGAAAAGCTTGCTGGTCTGCATAGGCTCCCGCCACAGCAGCACTGCTTCCACATCATCCGCAGAACATGCGTTCCTCTGCTCCAGTGCCTGGATGCTCTGTGAGCAACACATGCATTGAGGGGCCACACAGCACACATCATGCAGCAAGACCCCTGGTTAGACGCATCACGGACTTTGCAATGACAGCAGCCTGACCCAGCATAGCAAAATTGCATATCACCATTTGCCACTGTGGATTATGTGCCATGAACTGCTTGCAGCAGGGTACAATTCATGATACAGCAGTGAGTAAACAGCTGTTCTGACCTGGGCAGAGGCAGGGTGCAGGGTGAGAGCAGCGTCTGTGGAGGCCTTCAACCAGTTCACCACCCCCATGGACTTCCTCATTATCTGTCGCCCTGCAAATTTAACATGGCTGATGTTCTGCTATGTGCCCAGGAAGGCGTTAGCAGTCTAACAGCAAGGACAGAACTGACATGCAACTACCTTGTTGCATCTCTTGTTACACAGTCGTACCATTGTCTCATACAAGATGGCTGTGTCACATTGTTCTCACCACGTTGATGCAGCTCATCTTCCTTAAGAGGAGAGACAGAGCATACAGGTGGTGAGGGAGACCTTGCGCTGGTCTCAGCACGCTGTGGACTTGACGCTGATGGATTGCCTGCAGTCATTCCCAAGCCGAGTTCAGCTCCTTTCAACCCAATGTGCAGCTCTTTTTGCGGCTTTGACCGCTGTGACTCAAATTGCAGCACATCCCATGCTGTGATCTCAAGGGCTCTGACGATCATGGCAGGTGGCTCAAATGCCTGGTGTCTGTCTAAAAGCATGGGCACTTGAAACTCAAATATGATAGCAATACCTGAAGTGCTTGGTTCAGCTGCCAACTGAGTGTCCAGGCTTGTGCTAGCGCCCGCTACTGGACTGCCATCTGCCTGTCCACCACTGGTCAGGCTCTGTGTGTGAACAGCATCCAGCTTTGACGGCGATGCGCTGCCATGTGACGCCGCCCTTTGCATGTCATCAGGTGCTGCTGCTGTGGTGTGACTCAGCGTCTGAGAGGAAGCTCTTGAGGGTGTTTCCAAGGAGGGGGCAGTTGGGGCTGCAGCAGGGATTGGCGATGCTGGATCCGCAGATGTAGGGGTGGATGTCTCGGCTGTCCCTTTCTCTTCAAGACTCTGCTGAGGTGCTAGTTTAGACCTTCTGCTCTGCAGAAGCACATGGCATAGACACTTATACCAACATTGCAGCTGCTATGCAAATGGTTGATCCCAGCATCTGGCTAGTACCCTTGCAAATATAGGCAGGCAGGCTGTCCATTGTCTTTTGTGAAGACAAGCTGCAGAGAACCAAAGAAGGCAACAGGGTTGTGTCAGCCAACCCTGTCAAGCCGAGCAGGATAGCTGATCAGGGATTAGGGTCCAGGCCGCACAAGATTGGATACTTACTGCAGAGGCAGGGCGCTTGGTCTTGGCTCGCGTGCCAGCAGCAGGGCCAGAGGCGGCCAGCTGTGCAGTCAAGGCGGCGTAATCATCCTTGGGAGACGGTCCCTCCTCCCCACTGTCAGCAAAGCTGCTTACTTTCTCCCAGGCACTCTCACCACCTATGACGACTTGAGCTGTATGCTTTGCTTATGGTTGAATAGCTACTAGCATGCAGATTTTGTTAGGCTGGCAGTGCAAATGCACGTGGTTAGCCAAAGAGCTTCATGTTGCAGCACATCTGAGGCATGTGCACGACCCAGGCAACTATATACAGGATACAACCATGTGTTCATGCTCAATCTGAACTTGAACCATGTCAAGTCAGGCATGGAAACTATCAGAATGATACCTGAGCTTGAAGGTTCTAGCATGTCAGTGTCTTGTGTGGGTTTCTTGACGTCTTTGATAGCTTTGCTGGGCCTGCATCAGCACATGCATATCACCAAACAACTGACAGATCAACAGATTAACAGATCAATAGACCTCAGAGGGATGCTCAGGTTCATATTCACAACTACCTTGATACTGAAGCATAAACTTTGCAGTTCAGGCATAGAGTGCTTGTCAGAAGCTGAATTGAGGCGCACAGCAGAGCACAGCATCGCAATGGGTAATTCGAGATTTATGCAAAGCAATTACCTGTCAGGTGTATCTGTAGCAGTGAATGACCCTTCTTCTGTGTTGGGTTTGCCTTGAATAGTTGCATCTGCATCTGCTGGTCAGCTCTGTTCTAGTAGCATATCTCACCCTGTGTGTGTGCGAACTAGACAAGGTAACGCACAAAATGAAGGAGATACCTGAAGCCCAAAGGCCACTCAGCCAAGATTGCTCGGACGGTTGACTAGCCTCAACTGTAGTCTGTGCATCGACAGCGTTGGCAGGCTTGCTGAGGGGTTTAGCCGCTGCGTTAGACTTACTGACCATGCGATGCTTGCCTGTCTCTCCTGCGCACGGACATTTGGACACGCTGTAACCGTGCAAGATTGACGTCGCTGACGAAGACAACCTGGCTCCTTCGGGCAAGTTACCTTTGTAACGGGCTATGTGCCTCTGGAAACCAACAGCAGTGCCGCTCGCAAAACCGCACCGACATTCATAAACTGCAGCAACACCACTCTACGCTGAGTACCACGCCTGTCGGGACTTGCGGAGTTGCCGAGCCTACGCCTCAATTTGCATGCTCGACAGACTTTGTTACCTGTCATGGCAGTTGCAAGGGCACATAAGTCTTCTGCAAATATTGCCGGCCCAATAACGAACGTTGTTCGCGGGACTTGATGGCTTGGCCTTCAAATGGTGTTCCGGCTTCCGGAACCAAGCTGAGAATTGGGCCTGCAAAGCATGCGCACTTCTTCTTCATCAGCATGCTTTGCACTGCAGATGCTGTTGAAGGAACCTTTCTGGGCAGGACGTTACGTAGTGATCACACAAAGACGACAGAGCCTAGAATCTGCAAACTCTGATGTTATTGTAGAACCGGCGGGCCTTGCAGGTCCTGCGCGTTGGCACACCTTGACAGAATGCCACTGCAAATATCCTGCATGGGATCGCAAAATGCTGGGCAAACGCCATTTTTCCAGAGTCGAACCGGACGCATTGCAGCAAGGCGAAAGTTGCACACCTCTCTTGCCCTGCATGTCATGGCCGGATCATGGAATGCCGCTGGCGCGCAACCTGAAGCCGGACAGACCGTAGCAGCTAAAATCCGCAGGAGAGTTGCAATCTTCGTCGAGCCAAGTCCATTTAGTCACGTTTCCGGCATGAAGAACAGATTTGAATGTCTAATACAAGGACTGAGAGGTAACTCGTCGGGCAAAGCGCATTCTACCAACTGTCCCGGCAGTCAGCTGAACAACTCCCCAATGCAGAGCTCGGCGATGACGTCACAGTCGTCACACCTGATGTCAATCCGCCAAAACATTACTTTGGGGCGCGGGTAGGCGAGCGGTACCTGCTTGGTCCACCGTGTGCCAAATCAAGTTGGGCTTGTTGTTCACAACTCATCTTCTTCTGTATTGCAAACCTCAACATGAGTTTGTGATGCAGGTTGTGAATGTCCTTGGATTCAGCATGCCTTACTACAAGTCTCCAACCCTGCTGCTGTCCCTTGGGCTTTCTATCCGCGTCTTCTGGCATTTGATTATGACGCGGCCAGATGTAATACACGTCTCATCACCAGGGTTCCTGGTTTTTGCTGGCATATTGTACGCCAAGCTTCTTGATCTTCCTTTAGTGGTTTCTTATCACACTCATGTGCCAGGTGCGTCCTTCAATTGCCAGCCTTGCCGCACTTGGTTAGTGTCAAACGAGAGCATCCTGCTGTGTGGCCATTTGCTGTGATTCTCTGTGCATACCTTTCTAGCAAAGTGTAGCACATTCACGTGGCGCATGCATGCAACCTGATGTGTACGCTATTAATGTTCAGATTACATCCCAAGATACAACTTGTGGAAGGGGCTGGTGGCACCCATGTGGCTGGTCATACGCTTCTGCACCTGGATCTCAGATGTGACCTTAGTCACCTCTCAGGTCATGAAGGTGAGCCATGTGGCACTGCATCACCTGCCACCCGGCCCACATCAGGACCTAGCGGCTGTTATTAAACGGGATTTGCCAACTGCAGATGAGCAGTTTTGCAAGTTGGTCTACAAAGTGTGGTCTGCAAAGTTTTGAATAGACTTTAAGTCAGCTTGATATGCTGCAGCGTGAGCTGGCAGAGCACAAGTGCACCGCAGAAAGGATAGAGGTGTGGCAGAGAGGTGTGGACACAGTAAGGTTCAACCCCAGCTACAGGTGTGATGCAATGAGGGCAGAACTGAGTGATGGGCACCCTGAGGCTCCCCTGCTGGTTCATGTGGGCCGCCTAGGAGCAGGTATGCACCCTCGCCCTTGCATCTTTGCCTGCCTTTTTCACATGCATGCTGACATGCAAGCACACGTCACAGCAAAATGCATGCTGCAAAGCTGGGTATGGCCACCAGGAAGCTGCATCTATGCCAGCAGCGTGGATTTGCATCAGTGCACAACACCTACTTTGTGTACAAGTTTAAATGCTGATGGCTCACCGCTACAGCCAGCTCTGCCCGGCACGTACTGGCATGTGCTACAGTGCATTGTTTCACTCACAAGTTGATCAGCAGCTCATCAGTAAGTCTGACGGCTTTGACTAATCCCATATTTAGAGGGATTGGGTGTAGGGTTTACGGTTTACTGGCCACAATGTCTGATGGCTTTTGCCATTGTGGCTGGTGAAGCTCCTGTGAGCTGCGTGTTTGTCGACGCATTCTCGCTGTTTGTTTGTAGAGAAAAACTTGAAGGCTTTGAAGATCATCATGAAAGAGCTGCCTGCTAACACGCGCTTGGCGTTTGTTGGAGATGGCCCTGAAAGAGCGGCATTGCAGCAAGAATATGCAGACATGCCCAATGTCAAGTTCATGGTCAGTTTGCAGATCAGATAACCAGCGACTGATTGTCCTTGCTGCTCAGAAAGAGCTCACACCCTAAGTCTCTGCTCTACTCGCCTTTGAATTATGGTCAACATGACACATGGCGAGACTCAGCATCAAGACAAGTCTTGTGCTTCAAGACTTCTTAGAAAACCTCATGGACTGTGCTGTGCCCAGTGCATGCGTTTGCATTCTCGTTGCAATGAGCATGTGCTGGCGCTGACAGGACTCACACGTGTGTAGGGACAGATGAGTGGGGACGATTTATCAGCTGCATATGCCAGTGGGGACGTGTTCATGATGCCGAGTGAGAGTGAGACGCTGGGATTTGTGGCCCTGGAGGCCATGGCTTCTGGCTTGCCTGTTGTGGCTGTGGCAGCTGGCGGCCTCACTGACATCCTCACCAACCCTGGCGTCACAGGTCTGCCTTGCTGCTGCCCCTGCACTCTCACCAGCTCATGTGCTGACTATTGCTAGAGTAATGGCAGCACTTGCTTTTCTTGAGGCCTGTGGTTCCCTAGGTGTGGTGACATAGCGACTTTCCATACTCTTTTTGCCAGCATTGCATCTGCAAGCTTTGCATTTTGTGAAGACTAGAGGTTTGCGCCTTCTCTTTTATGCTTGGGATGTGCGCCATAGCTGAACCATCAGCTCTGAGGTGCATTCACATCAGCATCACAAGCAATTCTACTGGGCATGTGGGCTTTGGTCAAATGGAATGATTAGCCAAGACAGGGACGTACATGCACCAAATTTATCAGCCATTGAAACTCTGACTTGAACTGCAGCAAAGGTCAGCAAGCACTTGACAAATACAAGTTGCATGTGCAGGGTTCTTGTACCCACCCAGTGATTATGCACAGGCTGCTAAAATCACAAGAGATTTGCTGACAAGCACTGAAAGGCGGCAGGCTGTTGGGGCAGCAGCGCGGCAGGAGGTGGAGCGGTGGGGCTGGATGCCCGCCACCCAGCGCCTCAGAGAGGATCAGTACCAGCAAGCCATACGGCGTAATAGAGGCCGCCGCTGGTAACAGCATTGCCCATTGAAGCTTGTAGATTTGCTGTTGGGTGTCTGCTTCAATGCCTGTTGGGTTTCTGCTTCACTGCCTGTTGTGACTGTCCTGGACAACGACAGCTAGTTAGGTTGTGTTTCCCCCCCCGCCCCCAAATGAGCTTGATGAGTTCAAGAATGCAGTAGCCTACAGATGGAAGGCTTGCTGTTCCTGCAGGCTTCCTTGGCTAGCAATCAGGTCGGCATTGGCACAGACGCTGCGCGCCTTCTTCCTCGCCATCCTGGTTTCCTTGCACTGGCTCACAAGCCCTGTTGCCAAAAAGTCTGCAAGGTATGTTCTGAACTACTTTCTGCCTCTGTGCAGAGTCACTTGTGGGCGCAGTGTTGCATCAGACCCATGAGCATCTGTGCCAGAAGCCCATAGGGAAGCAGCACTTGAACAGTAGTGAAACTATATATTGCTACGCTGCTGCATGTACGCTGCTGGCAAGCAAATGGTAGATGTAGTCACGGTAATGCTAAGGAGCCAGAAGGTGTACCGCTGACTTCCAGTTCAAACGCAATGAAGGTGCTCTGATCACAGCTAGCTTTTGGAGGACATCAAAGCATTTGATAAAGAGTGCCAGGAATAGTACCCTGTGACTCAAGGCAACATTGAGCACTAGCATCTGACACCTGGTTTTTCGCTGCAGTTCTGATGACAGCCAGTCCAGCCCAGAACTGAGTTGACACAGGTAGCTATCCTGACACAAATAGAGGCGTGACAAGTTGTTGAAACTCTTTCTTATTCCAGGGCCAATTGACACACAAGGGGCAGCGCTGCCTGGCCCTGCCACGTACTCCAAACCTTGATCAAACCATCTATCTGCTGCTCTTCCTTCATTTTGTGTGTACTTGAATGTTTGTGTGTGTGTGTGTGTGTGTGTGTATAGGTAATGACTGTTGTTTGCCAGCTGTTTTAAAGTATTTGTTGAGTATATTGCAACATTCTTGAGAAGAAAGAATCACCAATTATGTACTGATAGCTACTATTAGCATATCTGCGCATGTTTAATGCATTTTGAAGTAGCATGCCTTTGAGCCTAGATCCATGGCCCCATGGGATACCTGGCAGCCGTTGGCATCACTATGTTCAGATCCCAACAGATCAAGGAGCTTCTCGAGCAGCCGCAATGTAATCAAATCAATAGAGTGTGAGCCTGACTCAGTATCAGACATCTGTCTGTTGACTACCGGTATGTGAACTTTGCATGTGCACCTGTCAATGATGGAGCACCTGACTGTAGCTTTAGAACACCGAAGATTTGGCTGTCAGGCCAACACAGCTTGAATTAAGGTTACTTGCTGGCGGCTGATGCACATAACCAGGAATACTTTCAAACTTTGCAACAGCACTGCACCTGTTGGCACACCTTTCAGCATTGTCAGGCAGTTTGTCCAGACTACCATGTTTGTCACACCATTTTGAGTACATGTAAATTGCAGCAATCAGCTGTGCTTACAGTCACTGACAGCTCTTGTGAAGACTTATTCTACAAATAGACCGTCAACCGTCACGAACCCCTGTCGCAATGAATCCTACTGCACCAGTGCTCAGCGGTCTCGTGAGCGAGTGCAGAAGGCAGGGCTCTTGGCCTCTGTCAGCTTGGAGCCTGACAGGGAAGGCAGGAAGGGCGCCCCATAAGTTGGCAGTGGCCTTGCCTGCAAAGCGGCACATACACTCAGCTGAGTACAGCTTGCAGTGTCGCAACCTCCTGCCATCATCATAAACAAACAAGGCAACACCAATGCCACACAAGTCATGTAGGAAATTAGTTTTGATAAGTGGAAGCCAGGCACATGGTGGCAGAACAATGGATTTAGTGCTGCATAGCTTCTGAGCAGCAAATAGCATTGTGGATAAAATGTGCACCTTGAACTGCAGGTTCCTGCGGTGTTCCCGGAGCTCTTCTTCCTCTGCCAGACGCCTGGCCTCTTTCTGTGCTGCCTCCTCAGCCTGAACCACCAGAGCACATGAAACAACATTATACAAGAAGCCAGCTACTGCTGGTTGTTATGTGGATTGTGCTGCAGGTCAAGCATCACAGGAGTGAATCTGGTCAATACATGCAAAGTTGCCTTGTGTGGTTGCATTTCCCTAAATAGCTGATTTTGCACACCTGATCACAGTATCTGTCAAGCCAAAAGTACACACACACACAGCACAGCAGATCAGTACTCATGCATGCAGGCTCACCTCAGCTTGTTTCTGCTTCTGTGCAACTGCAGCATCAAAGGCTTGGCGGGAGGCAGAGCGGTCATTCAGCGTGAGGCGAGGCGCATCTGGTACTGTCAAAGGCGCATTGGAGGGCTGAATGGCCACAGCATGCCCCACCTTCACTGGCTGTGCCTGCAGCAATGCTTTGATGCTCAGACAACAGCAGTTGTACAGGGTGTACCAGACATGGCATCTGCTGCCAGACTGACAGCTCATGACAGTTTTCAAAACACAGACACACACCAAGGACAAGGGATAAGAGCTCTGTATCATTGTCAACTGTGCGCATTCAGCAATGAGCCTAACATGCGTGCAGCAGTTTGCACCATCTCATGACACGAGCTCAGCATGCATGTCAAAGCTGCCCTGTTGAGCTTGCCATGATATGCAAAGGTGTCAACCCAAGTCCAGCAACGGAGCCAGCATCCAAACCTTGAAAGCAGCCTGAGCCTTGCGCTTCTGCTCTTCTTCCTCTAGGTACTGCTGCTTGGCGGCCTCTGCATGCTGGTGCAGAGCGTCGCCTGGAAGTTGAAAAGGCTCCGGCACCTGCAGACAATGTGTCTTGCATCAATCGCCAACCATTTTGCCTTTGTATCCACTGCACTGTAAGCATGATATGCATGGTAGGCTGTGCAAGCGTCTGGCACTGCAGACCTGTGCTTCGACATTCAACTGCACCAGCCATTGACTGGCAAAAGCAGGCAGGTGTGATTCACAACACCCACTGACTAGGTCCACTTTGTTCTGGCTTCCTAAGACAGCGTTGGATTATAGTCAAGTTCAATGCTGGCTGCTCACCGTGAAGGAAGGCTCAGGTAGGGAGGGCATGGTGGGGTTATGGATGTGGCTAGGCACAGACTTGGCCTTGTAGTTGTGGCCTGCCCTCTCAGCAGCCTCCGTATCTGCTAGACTTGCCTGCAGAGCCGCTTTTTTGGCCTCCCTGAACAACAAATGTGAGATTCGCCATCAGATTATGTCATCACATTGTTTTGCAAGGTGTTATTTAAAGCTTGAGCAATCAGCGCTCAACATTGCATGGAGACACTGGGCATATTTCTGACCATAAGCGCTAGGACCTTTTGTGCACATGTTGCAATGATGACCTGGTGGATGATATTGCTGCAATTGGCCATCACTTCAAGATGTACACCAATGCTGTGCTGTAGTCCCAGGGCAAAGACAGAAATGAGGGCGCACCCTCTGGTATCTGTGGAGAACTGGAAGGGCTGGGAGGTAGTAACTCCTGGGGCAGCACGGTGCTGCCCTTTGCGCTTCTGGCTCCTAGTGCTCCTGCAAACCCAATCATGCATGAAAGCAATGCAAGACTCGCAAGAACATGGCCATTAGGGTGAAAGTTGCTCTTTATCTATTGGGAGTGGAACATCAACTTGTAGTTGCACTCAGCATTGCTGATTAGCTCCAGCTACAGGTAGGTGGGACTGTGAGCCTCCAGACCTGGTCATGGCCATGTAAGCTGACCCATACACTGCTAGCTGCTGAAGCTTTACCGTCATTTCAGCCTACCGACGCACAGAGACAATGATGCAATGCATGACTGAAGTCCTGCAATGATGAACACAACTGCATTTGCATGTGCTGATACTGTCGTCATGACGTACAAGCTCATAGTGTTTACCTTGAGTCTGTGCCACTTGTGGCTGACTTGGCTTGAAAGACAAAAGGCGCATCATTGCTTGGCTTTGCAGCATCCTGCAACAAGCACACTTCATCCTGATATGTTTTGTGAGGAACACTTGATGCTGCAACAGAGCAGCCGGTTCATATCAGCAGACATTAGCACAGGTTTGTGGCATGTGTGCAAAACACAGCACAGCCATGTTTGCCTGTGTGGCAGCAGTTGATTGAACACTCGCAGGCATATTGTCTTGTCGCATGCTGTAAGTCTGATGTACCAACAGCGCAACATGAGAACTTGAAAGGTATCATGCAGGCAACCTTTGTCACCTCAGGCCGAGCTCTGGTTCGTGTTGCCAGCTGTGGTGACTTGGCCTTTGTCACAGTATGCTCACCATGCTTTGGCTCAAAGGCCTGCATGGCGTGACAAAGTCTTTGCTGCAGTTACAGCGCTGTTGTCAAAAGGTCCTCAACGACACAAACCAGCTCATGCAAAATGCCCTACCAATCCAGCTTGCGCTGCATGGTAAAGAGGTTCATAAACTATGCAGGCAAGCGTCTTATTGTCCAGTACTGGCACACATCCACTTGTTACAAGTGAGAACTCTGTTATTGCGTACCGGGCCTTCAAGGATCTTTTTGTTGAGGGGCTGAGCTTTGAAGGGCTGGTCTGGCTGAGAGGGCTCAGGGACCTTCTGTTGCGCAGCCCTGTGCTTGGTGGCAAGGTGAGGGGAGTGGGCCTCTGTCAGAGGGCGTGCCTCTGCCCTCGGCAAACTCATCTGCCCCACCCCAAGCAGCACATCAGCACTGCACCAAAATGTTCACGTCGGCTGTGAGCAGCGCTGCATCTGTGGCACGCGTAAGTCGCTACACAGCCAACACTCAAAAATCACAGAGCAATCAAAAAACCGCTCTGCCCTGATTGCAAAGGCAAGTCAGGCATGCAACACGCCCAATTTCAGCAAGACAGAGTACCACCCAAAAGCAGGCCACAGTGACACAGCTAGACAACACCTCCTGACAATGTAGAAGCACAGCTTCGATTTTGTGCTTGATATGTACAAGAGTGCACATCAGGCACGTAGTGCACTATGCAACAAAGACAAGTTACATCTGATGCATACTTGATGGCTCGGGCTTTGAAGTGTGGCATGTTGGCCATCTGCTCAGCCTCCAGCTCATCATGTGACTTGCAGTGGACAGCCCTCATTCGCCCATCTGTCGCAAAGCGAGGAGCCTGCAGCAAAGAAGCTGTGTCAAACCCAATCACAGAACAGCTGGCATGTGACTCAGGATGAAACAACGCTGCTTGGCATCTTCAACGGGACAGTGCAAAACATGTGATGTATGGTCTCCAATGGGCTAAAGCATAGGCAAACTGTATGAACCTAGGGGCACGACAGATTGTGTTATGATTGTTGCTGCCAGCACAAAAGCATCTAGATTGCCATTGTTGATTGCTATGGCTTTCAAAAGGTGACACACAGTGTCCAGCATGGTTGGAAACCATGTCAGGAGCGGTGAAGCACAAACACATATCATGGCATCATATGGCCAGCAATGTGAAGTGACAGCTGGTGATGGTGTCAACCCAGAGTGAGTCGTACTTTGGGACTAGAGGGTTTGATTGGCTGCTGGTGTGTGGGATTGCTGTTAGCAGGCTTGCCTTCTGATCTGAGTGGGAAGCCAGCTACCTGCTGAGCCATCGACTTCCACTCAGCTGGTCTCTGTGACCCCTGTTGCACCAGTGAGCAGAAGTCACAACAGCAATAGCCCAGCTCACATAGCAAAGAATACATTTTGTCCAGTCCAATGCTGGGCAGCGCATGCGCATATGGACAGAAGCAGCCGTACATGAATCAGAGAACTGTCAAAATCTGCCATCAAGTCGGCTGTGTCTTTTGCTTGCTGATCACTAAGGTATGCATGCATTGCTGACTGCCGTCAGCAGAATGCCCTCCTGAGTCTCTCAAGAACACCACGCCACTCTTTGGACTGGAGTACTCTTTTTCGTTTCCTTCCTCTTCTATGCATGCATTGTCCTCTGCAGACAACAGTGCTTAAACCTGGTTTTGTATACCTTGTCTGCCTGTGCATCACCCTGCATGCGCTGTCGCTTTGCTGTGTGGAACTCCACATCTTTGGGCTCAGTCAGGGGTTTGAGGCTGCGTGCAAAGATGGGCTTGCCCATGCCCAGCGCTTTCTGCCTGCTTTCTTCAGTGGCAGCTGCCTGAGCTGCTGCCTCTTCTGCTTCTTTCTGAGCCTGTGCAAAAGCTGTGGAATTGATGCAACTGTGAACAAAGCAGAAGCGTTTGTATCTTGTCCTCACAGGTATGCAGCAGATGCTGTAGTGGAGTGCCAAACCACGTACTGCTGATTGCTCTGTGGCAATGCGTTTTTGAGTTGGTGATGCTTGCTGGCAAATCAGACACACAGCTGTAGGAATTCGCAGCCAATTACACACAATAGTCATGCACAGATGCAGCAAAGCAGACGGTCAGCAGGTGTGGGCTTGTGCATCTGACCTTTTCCAGTTGAAGGTCCTCAGTGCTTTTAGCCTGACTTCCTGCTCGGGGGCGCAAGGTGCTCATCAGCCTAGGACTGCATGACAGGAAAGCTTCAGGGACTGAGTGCCAACAAAGCAGAGACATGGGTGCCAATGCACTCATCAGTAGCAGCCACCCTGTGCAAGCACATCAATCTGCGATGTTAACATGGCGTGATGTCGACATGGCGTGATGTCGGTGGCCTGCATTCTATGTCAAGAATTATTACCAGGATGCAAGCAAGCTATGCTGAATGATGATGTACCTTTGTGCAGATGTAGGACCCTTGGGTTTTGGCGCTGGCTTGACTTCTATTCTGGCAGCCTTGGCTGGTCTTGTGCCTCCTGCTTTCTCGGATGTTTCCCCTCCGCCAGTATCAGTGCAGTGTGCACTGTGCTTGCATTGCGTGCCACCTGTACTCAGATAGCGCAAACCAATGAGCCAACAGTCAGCATTGACAATACGGTACTTGTTGATGTGGAAACAAGTCAGCTTTGCTGTGCTGACTTGTTTGCAACCAAATCGAGGGCCAGTTGACAAACCATCACAACACTCTGTCATTTATATACGTCACAGGCGCTGACGCTCAGACATCCTCAATAATCCTTGTCAGACTAGACTACTGTTGTTTGTGCCCAAATGCAGGCTTGAGGCTTTGAGCATATGCATGTATCACATGGGTCACATGTACTGCCTCTCACCAGTTGCCTCAGGCTGCTTGCGCTTGCTGGTCTTCACAGGACCCCAGGAAGTCACAATATTGCTCGGTGGCTTCTGCACAGCTGCGTTGTCCTCAGGCTGATTCTCCTGGTTGTCTGTGTCCTACAACATACAGCAAACTTGCATATGCCAAATTCAGACTTCAAAGGCTGAAGGTGGTGGTGGCACTGACCATACCATGTCAACAAGCTCTGATGTCTCTGCCAGCGCAGCCTTCACAGAAAATTTGCCTTGGGCTGCTTGCTTTACAGGACTCTGGGACTCAGCTGCATTGAAGTGGCGCAAGGTGAGAACAAGCTCAAGGACCACTGTGGTTGCAGTGTTGCAGCCAAACGCACGCTTACTGGCTGTGCCTGCTGTATCGAACCACGCATCTGCTCGCTCTGAGCTTGGCAGGTCTTGACTGTTGGTCGCGAAGTCATAAAAGCGGGGAGCGCTGAACTCGTATGCTGGATCAGGCAGGACAGCAGGTTTTGCTACTGCTTCCGACGCTGTCGTTGAGCTATCTCGCCGAACATCTTTGAGCGTATGTTCAACCATCGGGGGCACAGATGAATTACGGCTGTACGGCTGCCGCTCACTCGGTCACCCTTATAGCTTGTGCCACTTTTGGGCTGCTGAAGTCATTGCAAGCTCAAAGCTTACAATAGTATGCTTGTCAAGCTCTGGCGGGTGCTCATATCATCACACGCAACTGCGGCATGCCGCTATGTCCAGCAACCACGCACGCACAGAAGATGCGTAGCGGCCAAGCCAAACACAGCCTGATTCCAAAAAGTCAAACTGCTGTCCAGGCCTGGTCCAACTTCTTCTTTTGAAGAAGAACCTCTGTCATGACATAAGCACAGGCTTTGTACAGTCACATGCTTCTCCAATGTTGCATTCTTCAGTGGCTTGCCGCTTACTGCACATGTTTTGTCGCTGGCGGGCGTTGGTGTTATCTCAGCGAAATTTAAAGACGCGCATTCTACACGCAAATTCGCAATCTGAAAAGACTTGTCAGCGTTTGCCTCAAGTAACGACATAGGAAGTCATCATCGGTCTCGACTCCGCTTGCGCAGCGCTCACGCTGTGTGTTTGCCCTCATATAGGCCTTCTGGGCTTTTATTTGAGTTCATCAAGGTATGCTGCTTTGTGCCGCTTTGTGCCGCCGGCACGAAGCAGGTGGTCAGGTGCAAGCCTTACCTGCTTAGCGCACGTGCATGACCGTCGAAGCAGGAGATGCAGGCACTTCCCGTTCATGACGCCATGCTTTATCATGCAGGTCGACTGGCAAGACAATGCGCTGACATGGCCAAGGCCAAGAAAAAGCCTTCCAAGGCCTCCTCTGTCAAACGTGGCAAGACAGCTGCGAAAGCTTCTGCCGCAATCCCATCCAGGCATGACAAGAAGGCAGGCCAAATTGCTGCAGCCGGGTCAGCCACTTCTTCACAAGCACCCACGTCACAAGGGCTTGCTGCCTCAAAAATAATTGGTTTCACAAATCTTGGCAACACCTGCTTTTTTAACTCCGTTCTTCAGGTAAGCATACTATGCTTTTCGTGTGCTGTATGGGTTGCTGAGCATCTCAAGACTCCTGAACTAGTTCTGGCTGTAGTAGGCTGGTAATGTCTGCAAACTAACCTGCTGCCTTTCACCATCTCTTATAGGTCTTAGTTGCGAGTCCTCCGTTGCAACAGTTCTTCTCTCAGCCAAATGCAAGGCTGCATCAGGGACCCTTGGGGGGTGCACTGCAGGAAGTGTTTGATCAGGTGCAATCAGGTATGCTCAAGCTCACAAACTGCACGGCTCAGATTTGACCTAACGCCTGGGCCCAATGCCTGCTGGCCAATGCGAGCTGCAACTGGATGGCTGCAACGTATTGCTGACTCTTCTTCAGCACATTTCACTGCTGTGTATCCATGTGCTGCTGCTGGTCTCTAACACGGTCTAATATCAGCTCACTGTGGTTCTAGCATTCCTGGCTCAAGTGCAGCGACAGAACGGAGTCAGCCGCGCAGACGTTTAGCAGGCACTGTGCTTGTGCAGACGCTGAGTCATCACCCACAAATGATCCAGCATCTGGTGATAAGCCCAGTAAAGTCAAGAAGCAGAAGCAGAAGGGGGCGTATGCCCCACAGAGGCTGTTGTCAGCAGTCTGCAAAGTCGCACCGCATTTCAAGGTACCTGTCATCTGTTACTCAAGACATACTTATGTCTTGCCTTGGCAGGCTCATGTCTGCAATGCATAGCAGCCACATCTCATCTGTCTGAACAGGCAAAGCATGTTACCTCAACACATGCAGCATGGTTTTTGGCAGGTCTTCATGATGTTGCACAAATGTAATGTCTTGACAGTGGGATTGAGGCTCACTCACTATATTACTCATGTGTGTGACATTGTATGGCTTGCATGCAGGGCTTTCAGCAGCAGGACAGCCATGAGCTGCTGCGTGTGCTTCTGGATGGTCTGCAGACAGAAGAGGCCAAGGCCATAGCTGCCAAGCTCAAGCACAATTCTGCACAGCAGGTGCTGCCCTTAATACTTTGCTTCAGTTGCCTCATTTATTGTGTGGTATGCTGCAATTTGAAGTCCAAGCATCTTTTCAGCTTGATACTGTTGATGCTGACGATTCAGACTTTGACTTTGTGCTTGCTGGCATCAGCTTCTCTGGTGAGAGCTGCGGTAGCTGGTAGCTGTACATCATCAGCATCTTGAAGCTGAAAAGGCAATGTGTCTCAGGAAGAAGTGGAAGTCAATGGCAAGATTTGCCCCACAGCAGCGCCCCAGGGGTTCCTCTCTGAGGTGTTTGGGGGTCAGCTGTCTTCCAGAGTGGCTTGTGGTTCATGTGACTACACAAGTGTGACATTGGAACCCTTCATGGACTTGTCCTTGCCCATACCCTCTGCCAGTCTGGCCAACCTGCACACTTCTGAGCCAGACAGGTGCTCATCCCATGTCCTGGATTGACACCTCATACTTTACATTTTTCAGGCTGGCAAATGAACTTGTGATGCGTTTGTGCAAGCGGCATAAGCATGTTGTGATGGCAGGCAGCACGCAAAAGTAAACAGCCTTCCAGAGCCAGCATCACCTTTTGCAAATTCAGCCGTAGGGTGTTTTTGTGGGTGTCGTAGATGAAATGCAAAATCATAACAAGTGTGTGTCATTGTTGTCTTCTGCTTGCTTTTGCAGGAGGGGCAAGAAGAAGGGAAAGGGCACCAGGGTTGAAGATGACTCAGAATCCACATCACATGCTGCTGTGCGCACTGAAGCGCAGCCCTCAGACAAGCAGCTGTCTCCCAAGCAGAGGAGGAAGCTGCTGAAAGAGGTAAATAACATTGCAGCTTTGTACTCTGGTAGTGTGGTGTTTCACTAGATGCTGGTTGTGAGGCATGGTGTGAAGTTGTGCATGGATGTACTGCTGGTGTTGCCAATATTTGACGCCGCATGCTGACATCATGATGTTTAGCATTGACTGGTACGTACGCAATGTGTTGTTGCTGAAGCAGTCTTGTTTTCTGCAGGAGAGGAAAGCATTCAAGCTGGAACGCAAGAAACAGCCAAAGGTAGGTGAAGCAGCAGCTGCCTCTCAGCCAGCTTCATCCACCTCAGAGCCGGCGTCAGAGCCCTGTACCTCTTCTGCACAGTCTGCAGCACTGCCTCCCAGAAGCAGTGCTGCTCCTGCATCAGATCCAGACCCTGCCCACGCTGCTATGGATGCACAAGGCAATGATGCAGAGACAGATGGCAACGCACAACCTCAGGATGCCCAACATGCTGAATCAGCTGGCAGTCCAGCTGTCGAAGAAGAAGATGCTACTCGATCTGGAACAGAGCTTGACGCAGCTCAAAAGGCCGCTGGACAGCCCAAAGAACTTGACAAGCAGGATCAGCAAGAGCAGGCAGCTGATCAAGATGAGCCTCATGCTGAGCACGCTGAGCCTGCTGAGGCACACGATGTGCTGCATGAGCTGGAGCAGCTGCCACAGCTGCCAGACATGCCAAAGCATGATTTGAAGGATGACCTGGCAGGGCTGTTCAAGGCAGCCTTTGCCACCTGTCATGCTGAGATGTCGCCTCGAGGCGCCCCTCCTCTGTCTCCATTCAGCGCCCATGGACAGGACAGAGAGGAAGAGGACTACAGTCTTTATGAGGATGCTGATCGGGCCATCAAAGAGGAAGAGCCTGGGGAGATGGTACTAGATGCCAGTGACGAAGAAAAAGAAGACAGGAGTGGTGAGATGGGCAAGCCATTGTTGGAGGGTTTCATGGGGGATGCTGTGGCCACCACTCTGAGTGACACCCCCCAGGTCTGTCAATTTACAATTCATCATGACACCTTTGTTCTCTGCAAGGTCTTAGAAGAGAGTTCACATGGACTCTATTTCAGCATACTTTCAGGCCTTGTCTGTATGCAATCCTGAGCGCATTCCAAGCTGATGTTCAATTTTGGGAACAGTTAAAGCTGCCTGGAATGATCACTGGAAAATCACCACACACTGGTAGCCGGAGGCAGCACGGTGAATGCTCTCTCTGCTGCTGAAGGTATTGCTGCTGCTGCGTCTTACTCTTGGCGCATGATCACATCACTGATGGAATCATGCCAAGATTCTGCTGTTGTGTCTCGCAGTACATGCCTGTTTTTCTACAGTTCTATTGCAAGGCATCACTGCGGCATCACAACATTAAAGAGAGCAGTGATGGCATCTTATCTCAAGCCTACAATTCGGCAGCAGCAGCAACACGTTTTGCAGCAGGGACAGTGATCATTCTGCTGTCTGCTGTCACTAATGATCACTTTGCGAATTGTTTCTAACAAGCGTTGAATGCTACTTTTGCAAGTTTCAGTGCTGCTTGGTCTAACTGGACACATGTTAGGCTAGTATGACATGCAGAAACTTTCTACTTGTTACCATTGAGCGGCGTCCTTACAAGTATAGATATACTTATTCGTGGTTGCTTGACTTCTGCTTCATGCTGCCTTTGCCTATGCCATTCTTGTCATCCAGCACATTGCTGAGCTCCTGCTGTTCCGGCTTGTGCAGCAGCTGTGCTACCCTTATTGTGCTGCAAACAGCATCAGCTAGGCTGAGCTAGGCGGATGAATGGCTGTTGAGGCTGAGCGTTGATACTGCAGGATGATGCAGCTGATGATGCCTGTGCCAATATTGGCAGCCTGTTTGAGGAGAGTGCAACTGAGGAGTCTTCTGCTGTGTTGGTGTTCGACTATGGAGCTGCAGAAGAACCTGATGTCGCAGGTAAATCTGCTGGCCTTTGTTAGTGCTGATGTGCTTCAGTGTTGGTCGCTGTCATTGCATGTGCTGATTGGCATCATAGCAACAACAATCTTGGATCATTGTGTATTCTGTCGCCATCGTCCTTCATCTGCATCTGTGTAAACGGCCACCGCTGCTGCCAAGCAGTAAGAATATAGAGTGTAGTGGTGTGTGTGTACATAGAGTCTAGTGGTGTGTGTGTACATGCCCAACCAGGCTCCAATATTGCCTCACTGGCAGGTACAAATCATGTTACTCATCACCATGGCCAGTCCTTGTGTATGCATCTACAAAAGAGCCCAGCACTGTTTGTTTGCGTGCAATTAGGCTGTCGTGAGAAAGGCAAGGTATCATGTTCCTGCAGAGAGGGAGGGCAGGGCGTGTGGAGATGCCAGCCTTGAGTCCTGCCTGCATGAGTTCTTCCACCAGGAGCACATCAGCTGGGAATGCCCTGGAGAGAAGCAGGCCAAGAAGCAGCTCAGACGCAGCTCCTTAGGGACAGATGGGGAGGCGCCCTACACCCCTGCACCTGGCATGGGGAATGACGAGGCTGCTGCTGAGCGCACCACTCGCCGCACTGTGTCCTTCTCAGGTTAGCCCCAATATACATCTTGCAATGGACTTCGGGATTTCCACACAGCATTGTTGCTCATGCACTTTTTGCGCTGTCTTCGGGCTGTTCTTTTTTATCATGAACCACCCTGGCATGCTGTACATGCTAGCTGGTTCCCACACAAACCCTATTTAGGTACACGTGACAACCTGTGACATCACAAAACATTTTGTTTGCAAGAGCAGTAGTTGTCAACAAGATTTCCTTGCTGCGCATGCGGCAGCTGTTCATCTGTGTAATGTACTTCTGCACTACTTTGACAACCTGGAGACTGGGTGCGTGGGTATGCAGAGGCGCAGCCTGTGGTGACACTCATACCCGGCAGTGTGGAGCAGCGAGGCCAGGTCTTCAGAACTTCCCATGGAGACCCCCCCTTCTGCAGGTTGCTCCTCCGCTCTGCCATTACCATAAGTCAGAACCACCTGCTGCCTTTCTCTGACTACTGCAGTAGTGAATGGCCAAAGCAGGAGGGCAAGTAGCAACTGGACTTCATGCATTTTGTGCAACAACTCTGTTGCAGCACGCTTTGTCTGGAATCCTGTCAGACACGGCTGGGCTGCAACAGACTTTGGGATGCGCACCTGCCAGTCACTGCTATGCCTGACAATGGCAACATCAATCATCAGTGTGAATCATCAGGCCACAGTGGTCTGTCTCAAGCTGGTAGGCCTACCTTCCTTGGACCACCCAAGGTGTGGCTGAGGCTGCTCAGCCAGATATTGCTGCAGTCAGCTGGCATGTGCCATATGAGTGCTGCGATGCTATGCTGTCCAGAAAAACCAGCATTGCCGAATTTTCCTTTTCGCCACTGCTGAGGTGCCTCAGTCTGTGCCTTGTGAGTAAATCCGTATATGCTATTACCACAGCATCTCAACCTGCGCTGAAGAAGGAGCATTGGTAGAGGACATATCTCATTGGCTCACGCTGCTACAGCCTTTGGTCTTCACCCTTTATCTGTTCAAGGACCTTGAAACACGGTCTGGGCTTTTCCCCCTTCCAACTTTGGACCTCAACACCCAAAGTCCGTATGTTGAATGATCAATTTGCCACTGCTGAACATTGATGGGGTGCAGGCCACTAAGGTTGGGTGGGGCTTTTGTGCTGCTGACAACAGCCCCTGACCAGCGGCGCCCCAGCCGCATGCAGATCAAGATCCAGCCCCAGGATGAAGAGGAAGCCACGCTCATGCTGGCCTCCAATGTGCGCCACCTGGCCACTGCTGATGTGCCTGCACCCAAGGTGATTGCACCCCCCTCATCCAACACCTCAACATCGTTAGCATCTGTCCACTGCGTGCCTGAACCCTCACTTTCGCTGCTGTGCCTCAAAAGCTGAACTACAGGTAAACAGGAAAAGTACTGTTTTGGGTAATTGAGGGGGTTTCTTTCCTGTATGTGGCGTCAAAATGCGGTGGACATGCTGTGTGCCTGTAGCATGTGGGCACTGCTTGGTTTCATGCCTCATTGTGTCTCCCTGTGACACAGAAGGCTGGTGAGACAACATAAGCCGTGAAAGGTCCTAGGGCTTCCAGACGTCATACTCCTGGTCAGGCTTGCCAACCTTGGGCTCACGTCAACAATGTTGACCCTGCCTGCCTGCTATTGGTGTGCTAGATTGATTCAGCACCCGATCAGCCCGGGATGATTCATGCTGCAGTCTTGCCTTTGCTTCCCAGTAACCTTGTGCTGAGATGCTCTTCCCTTGAGACATAGTGTCCCCGCACAGGTAGGAGATGATGAAGAGGAAGTGCGTTTGGCCCAGGCTCAGGTGCTCATGGACTGCCTAGCAGACTTGCTGGCCCAGAAGGGGCTGGACGGCAGCCGTGCCTGGTGTGAGGGGGGTCTCAAGCTGAAGCTCAGGAGCAGTGAAGAGGGCACAGCAACCTGGGTTGTTGTTGGCCAGCTTCCACCAGAGGAGGGCCAAGGTACTTTACTGCCTGCCCTCACATCATGTATGCTGCATTTGTGTGATGATGATGTCTGCTAGTATCTGTCATGCATTAGCATCAAGCAGGGTTGTCTTTGACAGATGCTGCTAGCTTGAGAATGCAAGAGTAGGCATCATTGCTGTATGGTTGCAGATCTGTTAATTTCACAGAAATTGAAATTGCCGGCCACGACTTGCATGCTGCGGGCGTGCATCTCAACAACCACTGGTCACTGTTTGAGATATCACCAGGAAAAAAGGATACATTCATCTTGGGCTGTACGATGTTGCAGGGCGGTGGGAGTACCCCTCCCCAGTTGACCCCTCACACCCTCCCTCCGAAAGCGAAGCAGGCTTTGCATCCAGTGATATGCTTCCTTCCTCTTCATCAGACTCATCAAACTCTTCCTTCTCTTCTGCTGCTGAGCGCCGTGACAGCACTGAGTTTGGTACCTTGATGGAGTCTGTCTGTGGCACTTGCCACAATCCAGCAAAAGAGAGCCATGCTGAAGCAGCTGCAGAGGCAGGTGAAGCACAGCAAGATTCCAGAAACAGCAGAAGCAGCCTCCCTGAAGCTCACTCCTCCACAGCTGTAGCTGGGCCAGGTGGTGCACCCTCCACAGCTGTGGCTGAGTCAGGCGACATAAGCACCACAGCTGCAGAAGGATCAGATGCAGCCTCTGCAACCACCACTGGTTCAGATGCCTCGGCTGCCACAGCTGCTGCCACTGATGCAGAAAGAGCCAATCGTGACATGGACGCAACAGCTGGAATAGACACCGGAGATGGTGCAATTACAGAAGACACATCTCGTGCCAGTCATCTTGATGGCAGCTTACCTCCAAATGCCCAGGAGAGCTCCCGTGCTTCTGAGAATGCTGCCTCAGAGCCTGATGATGTCATCGCACCTGCTGTTTCAGGCCATCATAGCTTGGCATCATCTGCTGACAGCTGTGCTACCTCAGCTGATGGCCATCAGGCTTCTGACCCGGGTGGGTCTGCCACAGTAGACAGCAAACAAGCAGAGTCACCCATTTGCAGAGCTGATGGTGAAATTGAGACAACAGCAGCACCAGAAGCATCCTCAAGGCGGGCTGAGCTGTCCTCAAAACCAGCTGAGCCGTCCTCAAAACCAGCTGAGCTGTCCTCAAAAAATGTTGAGTCAGCCTCCAAGTCACCCACCACACCCCTGAAGCGTCCCAAAGGGGGGTCCCCCAAGAAAGGCGGTCTGGTGAATGTGCAGCGGCCAGCAGTCAAGGGCTACTCCATTCACAGGTAAGACTTTTGGGTGTAGCGGCTGGAAACCATTGCCACCTTTTGCCTCTCTGTGTAAAAGTATATTGATTGTGGCAGACTTCTTGCATGCCAATCAGCTTGATCCCTCTGTTCATGTCTCAAATCTGCTCACATGCATTCCTGACCTACTGTCAAGCATTCATCAGCTGGACCCATGCATAGCTGTCATACATTGCAACCTGGCCAGCAAGTGCTGACTTGAAACTTTTGACAATTATGCTATACGTGACTGTTGAAAATTGTCCTTTGGTGTGACTCTTGATCTGAAAATGTGTTGTGGTCGTGACATAGACATTGTGATATGCAGATGTCCTCCCTTGCTGACAGTGCATGTGAAGCGCTTCCAGCAGGATATGCGCGACCGCCTCAGCAAGATTGATGGGGCTGTCCCCTTTCCCCTCCACCTGGACCTCACCCGCTTCTGTGACCCCAAGGTACCCCTAAACCTCACATGCCTGCAGCAGCAATGCAGCATGGGTCACCATACGCATTTGTCCTGCACACATGCAAAATAAGCAGGTAATTCCATTCCTCGCAAGCCTCCTCTCTGTGCCTGGCGCCACTGGAATGAAGTGCACATACTTCATTCCAGCGGATTTTGTCCTGTGCTGATGTGGTCTGACTTTTTGAGAGGAGCATTGTATAATTTCCATTGAACATTTAGCCATGTCGGTGGTACTATATGAGTATCATTGCTTCTGAGACGGGGTGATCCAATGCAGGCCGTGGATAGAAGTGCACAGTACACGCTGCTAGGGTTTGTGGAGCACATGGGTACCATGCGCAGTGGTCATTACGTGGCGTACGTACAGAGAGGCCTGAATGTATCAGATTCCCCACACCTACAGTCTCTACTGCATAAGCATGGCATAGGACCACCATCCAACACTGATCAGCCTAACAGCAGCAGCGCACTTGTATCTAGCAAAGGTCAAAGGAAGGGCTCTGCTGCAAATGCATCCTCGTCTCCAAAGATGGGTGCAGCTAAGAAAGAGGACTCGGCCTCAGGCAAGCACGCCACAACAAAAGCTGCAAATGAAGCAGGCAGAGTCTCAGCTTCAGCCAAGAGGTCTAGCAAGGCTAGAAGTAGTTCTGCTGGTCCCTCATCTTCTGCTTCAGCTGCAGAAGACAGCAATGACCAACAAAACAGTACTCACTTGTCACAGTCTACTGGTGATGCCACTGCTTCTGACAGTGTTGGCGGCTTCGACCACACCAATGGCCATGCACAGCCAGAGCACAGCATCCCTCAGGACTGGGAAAGCAGTGACAACAGCTCAGCAAATGAGGCTTCACAAGCAGCCTCGAGCATACCTGCCAAGCAAGCTAATGGTACACACATGCAGACAAACGCCGCCCTGGCTGCATCGGTCAGCACATTTGATGCTGTGGAGGCTGCACAGGAACTGCATGAAAATTTGAATGGCGCGGGGCAGCAAGGAAGCAGCTCTGAAGAGAGTGCACGTTCTGGTCAAGCGGGCACAAGTCAGCCTCAGGAGTCTGCGCAGCTGCAAGCAGCAGGCCCTATTGGCAGAAGCGCTGCCATGAAGAAGGGCAAGATTTGCACCAAGGAGGATGTTAACCAGCAGGACAAGAGGGCATGGTATTACATTAGTGACACTCAAGTGAAGCCGGTCACAGAAGCTGATGTGCTATCTCGGGAAGCTTACATACTGCTGTACATGCGCACTGCTTGATTGCTGTCTGTGCACACTCCACAACTACATCAATTACTACTTCAGTGCTGTGTCATTTCTGTTTTCACTGTTTGCTTTGCATCTGTCAGAATTTGCCTAAAGGCAGTGAGGTATCATATAGCTGAGTACCCCTAGCCGCAGCCTTTCTATCACTTGATAAAGCTGCAGGTTGTGCGAATTGACAGAGCCACGTGGCTGTGCACATCTATAGCTAATGCCAGGAGTCTTTGTTTGAGTGGTGAATCAGAAAGCAGGAGTGCTTTGCTGCCTGTTTTCATCATCCAGGCCCATCTTTCAGTGTTGGAGCTAGTTTGCTTGCATCCTGGTGAATCACCCTAGGTAGCTGCAGCAAGGCATGTAGCGAATGGAAGTGGATTGTGAGCTGTTGAAGACACGAAGTGAAAGCAAAATTTCGTGGTTTTGCAATTTGCAGGCACATCCTCAAATGCGGGGTGTCATGCTGCCGTTTTGCTGTTGCAGATGTGCATGTCAACGTGCGAAACATTCGCTCCCCCGTTTTTAGCACATTGTGACATTGCAGTTGATGAATTAGCGCAGCTTAATTCTTTATGCCTACCGCTGAACGACATAAAGCCAACTGACGAAACACCGCAGTTGCTGATCACCAGCAGAGTGCTGCAGCAAAATCAGCTTCAATGCAGCTGACAAAGGATATTCATCAAGAGGTTCTTTGACCAGCATGTAAAGTTTGTGGTATGAACAATGCCATATTTGATGGGGTCAGTACCAACTGAGAATGCAACAATCTACTGAGTTGACCAAAGTGATCATGCAGCAGCAAAAACGTTTGATGTTTCCTGCAGGCTGCTGATGCATCTGTGTATCAGCGTCACCACATTGTCTCAAAATTGCTGTCATTCTAGAAATGTGACCAACATCTGGTACAATCGCCTTGACAATCTCCCTCACAGTCAACAGCATACCCAAGAGCTTGAGGCTTCCTGGCTAGAGTCTTAGGCAGCATCTTGCCTTTTATAAAGAACTTTTTGCCCATAAGTTCTACATTTGGTTTCATTCTTTTGTCCAAGTCAAGTCCAACAGTCTCTGGAAAGTGCTTCACTGCCTCATGCAGCTGCTCATCGTTCATGCCAAGATCCCGCAGATAATCTAGTTTGGCCTTGATCTGCAGCATGCCATGGATCTATAATGTATGTACAGGACTGGGTGACCAAAGTCAAGCACACCACACATGGGAAGACACTGCTGCAATTACTGCTGCCAATGGCATGCAACACTCGGCATGATTTCAGCATGAATGCCATCTTGTAAACATGTCAAAACTGTTGCTGGAAACTTTGCTTGAGCAGCAGACAAGCAACTTGGTCATTATATAGCTATATAATGATCAAGTTGCCATAGCCTGTCAAGTTCATTGCTTTGGAACACAGCGCCATCACAGATGAACGATTTTGCTTACCTCGCCAGGCTTAGGAACTTCTCTGACCTTGTCTTTCCACCAGTACGCTTGACTAGACCACCCAAAGCCGCGTTTCAAGCTCTTTTCTGCTTCATCATCATCCATACCTAGGGCTTTCAACTGCTGCAATCCGTCTTGCCATTGCTCCTTGTCTTCTCCCGACAGGTCTTCCGTGCCCGCCTCTTGTATTACTGCAGTAGCAAGGACAGCATTTTTGACTCCTGCTTTCAAGTCGGCCAGCCTGCATGAGCTTAAAGTCAACAGTTCGTACTCACCTGGAGCGGTGCTCTCTGTTGCATTGCAGACAAGTCGCGCAGAACTCTGACTGAAACGATGCGGCGATCGTGGTGCAAGGTGTGAACGTCTCTTCACGCCTACCGCGATAGCAAGCGAAGAACTGGAACTCTGAAATGAATGTCGACTTGGTCCAACCTGCATCAGGACGTTCGTTAGGCTCAGGTCTCTGCCGATTCTCGACGAAAACGTGAACTTGCAGCTCTCTTGGAAGATCAGCACACAGCAAAAACTGTTCGCACCTCCAAAAGCGACGCTGATGACAACTGTAACATTGCGTCGCAACCGACTTCGAGATGTTGATTGCCTCGCGAGCTTTCGCAAACGGAGCAGTTGCGACTAAGAGCCTGTGGCATAGGCTGTGGCATGCAATCAATCAATCAATCAATATATTTAATGTCCTGGGGGGCAACTGGGACCCAACAGATAAGAAGTTCAGTTCAGTGAATTCATACAGACAAGATTTGCTTCCTACATGCAAAGCATTCCCTAAGGAAACCACCACATGCATTTGGTTCACACAAAATCATAAAGTCTGCAATAGTACAACAGTGC
>JAABUP010002697.1_pt1 | contig 33469 bp, 38 predicted proteins | sample 5559201 | NCBI WGS metagenome assembly JAABUP01 (sample SAMN10711887, study PRJNA513373) | rock metagenome | isolation source: Antarctica rocks | place: Antarctica
TCCTGAACACACTCACAGACTGCAAGGCACTATATATTAAGTCTGATTTAAGGGCCGAGCTTGCGCTCATCAGGGCCTTCAGCTCTAGCTCATGCACTGGCAGCAGTCTGGCTTGGGCACACAGCTCACGCTCCTGAACACATTCACAGACTGTGATGGACTAGGTTGCAACTCTAGGGCTTGTGATCTAGGCAGCAGTCTGGCTTGAGCACACAGCTCACGCTCCTGAACACACTCACAGACTGCTGGTGAACTAGGTTTCAACTCTAGGGCTTGTGATCTAGGCAGCAGTCTGGCTTGAGCACACAGCTCATGCTCCTGAACACACTCGCAGACTACATTGGACCATATGCCACATCTGGCTTGAGCACACAGCTCACGTTCCTGGACACACTCACAGACTGCAACAAACTATATGTCAAGTCTGGCTTGGGCAGACAGCTCACGCTCCTGGACACACTCACAGACTGCATTGGACTACACTTGGATCTAAAACACGGGATCTAGTCAAGAGCCTAACTAGGCGCACAGGTCACACTTCTGAACACACTCACTGACTGCATTGGACTACACTTGGATCTAAAACATGGGATCTAGTCAAGAGCCTAACTAGGCGCACAGGTCACACTCCTGAACACACTCACAGACTGCAATGGACTATGTTATCACCCTGGCTTGAGCGCAGAGCTTGCGCTCATCATGCGTACCGGACTGTACAGCTATTTCATTCTGGACTCAATCAACTTATTGTATACTGTGTTACGTCACATTGAAGTAAATTAAACCACGTTGTGATTATACCACTTGCACATACTGTTGTTGTGTATCAGATGAATCATCTTAGCAGTGAGTGCTGAACAATATCCCGTGACCAGTAAGTTGAACAGCGGGGTGTCATAAACAAGAGTAATGGGTCACAACTGCTACAGCAGAAGGGACCAACTGGACCCTAAACCCCAACCACCTTTACAGTCAAATCAATGAAGGAATGAATGAATGAATGAACAAACGAATGAATCAACATATGCAATGTGTGAGTCAGCAGACCAGCTCACCTTGGCCGACAGCAGGGCCATGCCAGGCAGGGCTGTTATGTCCAGGGCTATGCCTCGTCTCGCCCTCCAAGCCGCTAGGGCTGGGGCTGCACTGCGTGGCCCCTCCACTGGCAGCCCACTGCCCTTCCTGGAGGGCGGCAGGATTGTGGCAGATGCTGTCCTAGGTACAGACCCTGCAGCCCAACCCTACACACCACATCATCAGCAACATCAGAAATGCATTCAAGTGAGGAAGCAGTTGGGAACCTGGCCTATGGTGTATAGAGCATTGTTCCACTGCTCTGGGGAAGGGGGAGATGAAAGATGCTTTTGACATTGCATCAGATGCCGAGAAGCTCAGACACTGTGTACATGGCAGAGCGACACCAATGTTGCCTTTAGGGTTTGAGTGAAGTAATGGCAGGAACCCATACCCTCTGGCAGATGCGCCAGAGGAGCTGGGTAAAATAAGACTTGTGCAAGTATGGTCAGGCCTTGAAAGCAGTTTTATGCGAAGTGTAACGCCCTGACTCTGGACAGACAAACATAGGAAAAGGACATGCAAAAGGTAGATTGTAGCATCTTATCAGGCCGAGAGAGGAAAAAGGGGGTGAAGACACGACTCTGGAAAAGACAAACATAGGCAAAGCACACACAAATGATGCAGTTTGCCATTTTTCCGACACTCACAAACCAAAATAAACCCCCGGCTGATGACATGACTCCAGATCAGACAAACTTCACACATGTCAGCAGCGGCGGTTCCGGGGGGACACCAGTTTCTGATGTTCTTGACTGCTGTTTGTTTGGACAGAGAATATGATATACGTCATCAAAACAGGTACAAAACAATGCCTGACCTCAGCAGCAACAGCTCCAGGGTGATAGTTTCTGATACCCTTGTGACTGCTGTTTGCTTGGACCAAGACTGTGATACACTGTCATCCAAACAGACATGAAACAAAGCCTGACCTCGGCAGCAGCAGATCCGGGGTACTGCCAGTTTCTGATGTCCTTGACTGCTGCTTGTTTGCAACAACAACGTGATATACCGTCATCAAAACAGGTACGAAACAAAGCCTGACCTCGGCAGCAGCAGATCCGGGGTACTGCCAGTTTCTGGGGAGGGACCCGGGGGCTGGTCGGGGCAGGGAGGGCTGCACCGTGCTCTTGCGCTTCTTGTCTGCCTCGTACAGCTCAGCATCGGCAAAGGTTCGGATGCCGGCCCTTCTGTACTCCTTCAGCTCCTGAAAAGCCACCACACTTTTGCTGCCATGACATTGACCTAAAGCATCTCCCCAATGACCTGGGCAGCCCGGTATGATACTTGGCTTCTCAATGAATTGACGCCGAAAGGTGCAGTCTTTTCTCTTCTTTTCTTTCTTTTCATCTCCTCGGTCTAGAAATGCTGCTATGATGACATTGACCTGAAGCATCTCCCCAATGTTGAGACGGGTTTTCACTGTCCCTAAGCATTTCTCAGCTTAGATTTCCAGTGTGGGGATGACGTTTCTAATCAAAATAGACATTTTGGGATTGAAAAGAGCCTACAAGGGTGCCATGCAGTGTCACTATCAATTTCCGAGTACAACAAGTGGATGTCTCTTCTCAAAGTTCACAAGGCAAATGTGCTGACACAGTGCAGCGCAGGTGTATAGCTCGTCATCAGCAACGGTGCAAAAGTCAGCTCGCCTGTATTCCTGCGGCTTCTGAACTGCCACCAAAAATGCACCTGTGATGTCCACAAGGCAAACGCATGCTGATGAGCTGACATAGGGCATGAAAGTGTGAAGATCAGCATCAGTAATGATGCAACAAGCCAGTCCTTCTGCATTCTTGCAAATGTCAGGGATTTGCTGCTTGTGGTGTGCATTTACAGCAGTCACAGCACATTTACAGCAGTCACAGCGCAGTCACAGCGCATTTGCAGCTGTCGCAGCGCATTTACAACCGACACAGCAGTCACAGAGCTACTACAGCAGTCAAGCCGCATTCACAGCAAATTCACAACAGCCACATCCAATTTACAGCAGTCACAGCGCATTCACAGCAGTCACAGAGCATTCGCAGCGCATTCAGAGCAATGGAGGGGCTACCTGTATACGAGTCCTCAGACGTGTCTCTGTGACCACACCATCAGACAGCACCTCAAACTCCTGCTGAGGAAGGTACCGGGCAACTGCCTTGAGCCGTGCATACATCTCCCTCTCAGCAGGGTTCCGTCGCCTGTCCAGGTTCTGCTGCTTCCTGACGTTGATGAGCTTGCGGTCCATGACAAATCGGCGGCGCCTTTCACGCTCTGTGAGACGGGTGTTGTAGATGTCAATCACCCGTACCTTCTCCTGAATGTCCTCCTGCATGCATAGGTGTGAAGATTGGAAGGGAATATGTTAGGGTTGTTTTTTACTTTAGGTCCAGGGTGCTGTTTTGGTGCTGAGTGCTGTGTAATGTGTGACATGTTGGTGGCGCCTTTTACGCTGTGTGAGATGGGAATCAAACATCTTGACCGCCCATAGGTTACCCTGATTGTCATCCTGCGTACCCAGAGAATCCAGATGGGGGCCATTCCTGTGACAACAGCATCTTACTGTGTCATACTACATTGCTTTGCTTGCAACATAGAGGCTGGTTTTGCACAACTTGATCATCTGCATCCTCTTTGAGCAATCTGGGGGATATAAGTATTTATGACAGGGAGCAGCTGTTCATGAAGGGCACTACTCCAGACTGAACATATCTGACCCAAGGAAAAGACATGCGTTTATGAGTGGATGAGTGAATGCGTGAATGGTTGATGACAGCACGAATGAAGGAAGGAAAATTGGACAGGCAAGCTGGTGAAGGAAGAATCAATGATCAAAAGCACGAACAATCAAGTGGATGACTGAGACCATCGTTCTGAACACTACATGAGTGTATTCCTGTGCTGTATTTTGGCAATTGGCATCCCCAGCAATGCCATGCAATTGGCATCCCCAGCATTGCCATGCAATTGCTGTTGGTGTGCAACAGTTCTGCCCTGCCCTGCCTCTGATGCAGCATGATGTGTCATTTTGATGCACTAGTGCATGGGGCTTGAGAGGAACACCAAAGTAAGGCTTGAAGCATGCAGGCCTAACTGTTGAAAAAGTTCATGACATTGTGATTATGATCATTGTTATTACTATTATTGTTATTACTGTTATTGTTGTCATTGGTACTACTATTACTACTATTACAGTCATTATCAGTATCATCAGCATTATGATTATCATTAAGATGATTAATCTTGATGCTCTTTGGCTCATGACAAGATAGAGGGGTGCAAGCATGCATGCCGACCTCTGTGTCATCATCCCTGAACTCCATGTCTGCCACAATCATCTCAGCCTCGTTGTCATACTCGGGCTCAAACTCCTGCCGCTTGATGTGGAAGCCTGCTAGGGCGACCACCTCATGTGCCGCCTGCAACCATACAGCCGGTTGCATGATGCATGCATACAACCCTTACTGTATAGTCAGTACCACAATGTGTGTTTGCCTACAGGTCAGGTACATACAGTCTTGTGTGCAGGAAGTATGCATCAGGGTTGGGAGTGCCTGGCATCTACATAGTTTTGCTAGCATAGGCCAGATTGTATCACTCACTTGATACAAAATATCACTGCTTTTTGGTACTAATCATCATTTTCATGGTCATGATCATCACTCGTGCTATCTACTAGGCCTGCAGGGCCGGTTTGTATAGTCGCAGTGCAATTCAATTGTCCTCAGGAGTGGCATTCCCACATGAGTTTTGACAACTGCTCCAGAAAGGCGCCTCAGTGGGGCTGAGTAACAGCAGAACTGCTGCCGTCTTGGGTTTCTGTGGTCCGTGGAAAGCACTCAAAGTCTGTAAACAGCTCTCAAAGTCTGCAGAAATCACTCAAAATCTGCAGAAAGCATTCAAAGTCTGTGGAAAAGACTCTTTGAGGTGTAAGAAGCTGAAAACGGCTCACATCACAGTGTAGATAAACAAGCATTGCATCAAGAAGGTAAGCACCTTTTTGTTGAGGGCCTGAGAGGCGTTTGCTGCATTTGGGGCTGCTCGCCCACTAACCCCGACTCCCTCTGTAACTCCATCTGTAACTCCCTCTGTAACTCCATCTGTTCCAGCAGGGTCTGTGTGCATCCTCAAACCCTCAGCCGGTAGACCATGATCCAGATGCCCTGCTGGAACCCTAGAGCCGCCATCTAGGTTTGGTGTTGATTCCCCTGCCTCGCCTTCTTGCAAGTCTGCTGCCATGTGATCCTTGCTGCCTCCAGGCTGATCCCCAGCAGCAGCCGTGTGATCCCTAGCAGCAGCCATGTGATTCCCAGCTGTGGTGGGGTGAGGTGGAGAGGTGGCGGTTTCATACCCTTGAGCATCTTTGTGGTTATTGCCTCTGGGCTTCAGCGCCTTGTGTGCATGTTGTTCAGTGTCCCCAGCAGCTTCATTGCCAGCACCATCTGCAGTTGGGGATCTGCTGATCCCAGACGCTGCTGCCTGGCGATGCTGACTGTGTTGATATGGCAGTGTTACATCATCAGAAGCTTCTTGGCCAGAAGTGTCCACCTTTATCTGCACATGCAGCGATGGTGTAGTTGTGCACATGTAGACTCTGAGTTGTGATTCAATAGCCTATGCGTACATCTTGCCTGCTGCTGTGATGCTCACAAGTGATTTACGTAGAACCCTATACTAAGAGGGCAAAACATAAGGCATTGCGTCCTTGACACCTTCCTACAACATCTGAAGAATACCATACACATAAACAAACCAACAAGCATAAATAAGTCAGGGCAGCATGCACTCCTAGGCTATTGGTGTTGGCTGCAATAGCTGTAAACAGGGGCTTCTCATGAATGGCCGATATGATGCTACACATATGTTACTATGCGCAAGGCACGTTGTCATCCTAGACAGTTGCAACAAACAAGGTACTGGTATAAGCATGAGTCTGCTTGTTGCAGACAGGCTGCCTGTCCAGCAAGGAACATGATGTGGCTGCGCTTGCTATGGCTTCGTATCTGAACCAACCAACCGACCAATTGATCAATCAATCAATCAATCTGCATTTCCTGTCCTAGGAAATTGTCAGACGGACCAATACACAATGACTGGAGAGTCACCATGTACTAAGCACTATCATTATCGATGAATGGTTTGGGGACTGGAAGATAAGCCCTATTGAGGCCAAAGTGACCCACCCTTTTGTGGGTACCATGTGCTGTCTCAGCATCAGTGGACTCTGCAGCATTCCTGGGATGCTGCACTCCCGACTCTGCAGCCAGGGATTCCTGCATCCCCACACTCTGCCCCTGGGGACCTGGCCCTGCATATGCCATGGATGCCATTGAAGGCAAAATTCCTCTGAAATTCAGACCTAGTGCCAAGCTCTGCAGCTGGAAACTCTGTCATATTTGTGCACTGTAGCTCTGAAGAGTTGCATTTGCCACGATGACAAACCCTAGCAACCTTGGTTGTAGAATTGGCTGATGTTGCATGAAGGACTTGCCACAACCACAAACCCTAGCAACCTTGGGTATAGGATCAACTGATATTGCAAGAAAAGATCGAAGCCAGACACTCAGCACATCTAGTTGCACGTGACAAAACACTTGTTTGTGAACAAGGCAAATGGCTGCAATGATTGTGACCAGTCTCGACAGCAGTGAACGCTGCATGTGAGTGTGGCTGTCTGTAGCAGGTTTCACCTGCTGCTGATGCTGCAGTCTGCTGATCCCGCTGTCGCAGGCGCGCTTGCTTGGCCTTTTGGAATTCCAGGGGGTTGATGCCGGTCATCTGGGGTGCAGGCCAGGGCTGTGGAAACTGGGGGGAGTTGACATAAATATCAATGTAGTGACCCTGCAGGCATGACATGCATTTCTGCAAGATCTGACCTGTTCAGACGAGGCAAGTCATGCTCCTTAACAGCTTGTGAAACCATGCCGGCAGTTGTGGCAGTTAGCCTTGTATCAGCGTGCATATCACCACCACGCTAAACAGCACCCATTGGGAGACATGCGACTGGAAGCATTGGTGATGTCTCGGCGTATTCTGCAAGGAACTGCCTGCTCTGGCGCCTTTGTTGCAGCATCTCTTGGTTGTAAAGCATGATGCTCTGGGGACACATCAGCAGTGAAGAGTTTGGACACTAATACAAGATGGCAGGTACCTTGCACTCATCTTGTGACTTTGTACCAACGTGGTCAGCAACAGCAGTCCAGTTTCCAAAGCCAGCATTGTCAATAGCCTCCAGCAACAGCATCTCCTCATCAGCCTGCACAGTTTCTAATTGCTGAAAACATCTCCCCAATGAGAGAACGCATTTGTACTGTCCCCAGGCATTTCTGGGTTTGGATTTTCACTGTAAAATGGAGCTTTCTGCATTGAAATACATGTTTTGGGGAGAGCTGAAACACTAGCCTGCACAGTTCCTAAGTTGTGTTGCTGCTGGACAAAGCTGTGTCATGCCATGCTGTGCTGCGCTGTGCTATGCTATTAGGCAGGAGCACTAAGCAGGAAAAGACAGGGATGAGCATGCAGTATGTCAAGTACAGTCTGTGGAGAGTGTTGGCAGAGCATGTTGTGCTGCAAGTGATCAAGCAAGCGAGCAAGCAAGCCTGTGTCATGTGATAACGCTGTTGATACTGCCACTCAAGTAACTGTTCACAAGCGCAGAGATATGCATGTCAAACTTGTATTGCTGTTGAAGTGAGGGTGCAACGATTCCAGTCATGGTGAGGCATAGGCAGGGAAACATGGGGAAAGGAACAAGAGCGTCTCACCCCCCAGTCAGGGTGGTACAGTGGAAAGGACAAGCTGTCCATGACCCGGTATGCATGGTCGTTTCTGTGAGGCGTGATCTCCACTCCCACTGAGAAGCAGTCCAGGCACAGGTCGAAGTCTTGACAGACAGCACATTTGATGCGCACTACACTGGTGATGTCTTTTTGGCAGTAGTTGCAATGGTATAGACCTCTGCAGACATGCTCAGAACATGTTTTGCATCTCAGGCAACAGAGTACTGTTGGACCCAGATTCTATGAGCCTGCTCCGAAACCAGACAGTAAGGTGTTGTCATGACATGTTTGAGTGCAGAACAAAGCTCGTCTTACCGTTTGCCAATGTTAGCAGCACGGCTTCTGCCTTGAGAGTAGTGTTGAGGAGTTGTTCTTCGTTTTTGCCTGCAGGAATAGTCCGGTGAAGAATGGCAGAAGCAGTACAACCTTTTCTGCAAACAAAGTCATACTGCACACTGGGGATGTATCCACATAAAAGGCCAATGTCTTCGTGTTTCATGCGAGACATCTCTGAGACGCAATTGAAGGCCCAGTGAAGTGATCACTTGCATGCACACCTCACCTAGGAGGGGTCATGAACGCTGAGGTCAATGCGTATGCAGCAACAAGCTCTCAAGTGGAACAACGACACCAATACGTTGTTCTTGTACTAGGGATATACTGCGGTCAAGCGATGCCGGAAAAAACAGGCATGTGGCATGTGCGTAACTGACTCATCCAAGCTTGAAATGCACTTAAGCAGCAATGTACTGCGCGTTGGTAAGCTTCGACAGCGTGCCGATGCAAGCCTTCCTTCGGTCGCGTGCTTCGGGCATGGGGCTACCTTCGTTTGGACATGCCCAATTAAGGCAGCCTAAATCAGGCCCCCAATTCATCATTGGGATGCAATTAGTAAATTTAGAAATTTTGGGGACAGCAGTTTATCCTCTGCGGTCCTGTTCGCTGAGTTTGGTGGCTATCAAAGTAAAACGCAGAGTACCAGCGGCGATCACACAGCAGTACTATGAGCGCCTATACAGCCAACTTTGGCCAAACAAAGACATGCTTTGCTGCAGCAAAATCCGCGGCTCCGGGCCGCGTCGCTCGTAAGGTAGGTCAGGTGGTTACCGAGATCACTGTCGTTTGTCAGCCAGCTGAAAGCCATTTGGCCCCTCGGATGCGTAACTGACACGCTCTATGGCTTCAGGCTGTCGCACACCGTGCTCCGTTTATTGGAAGTCTCGTCGGTACAGCGAGCAGAAGCTCCTTCGCAGGAGCGTCTCCGCGATGCGCGACACTGCAGCGCGTCTCTCAGAGGAAGAACGCTGTCGTCACCCAGGCTAAGGTCAGGTCACATTCGTGTCACACGTCGCAGCGCGATGTACGCGCACGTCTAACCCGCTGCGAGTTTGCTTATGACTTGCAAGCGCGGCTCTGTGCAGGTTGGTGACTCACTGGAGGAGTTCTTGCTCGGAGCCACTGAGGATGCTAAGCTAAGGCAACTGATGATGAGCATGTCAGAAGCTATTCGAACCATTGCGTTCAAGGTAAGGAACATCGCTGTTGCCTTATCTTGTAACTGCATAAACAGTGGCAGCGCACGAGCTGACCGATTCACCAGGGATCAGCATGGCAACATTCCTTTGGTGGTAATGATCTTGCACTATCAAATTCTCAACCCAAATGGCATCCTTGCTAAGCCAGATGACTGCAACGGCCATGCGGGGTGGGCAAACACCTGCATGCAGGCAAAAGCTGTTTGCTCAGCAGCCTTGCTGCAGCCTACATCTGGGCTCTCAGCTTCCTTCAGTTGGTCATCAGAACAGCAACACACTCTACCACCACACATACATGTTGTCCTTCTGGATTGCCTATCAAAGCTCTTGGCACAAGCTTTTCTTTGTGGCACTTCACAGCGGCACATGAAAGTCTGCATTGTTGCACATTCGATCCAGATGTGTTCTTATTCACAAATACAAACTTTCCGCTCTAAATGCATGGTATCATGAGAGACAATTTGTTCCTGGCCTCATGCAAGTATGCATTTCACCATGAACAGTTGCAAACAGGTTATAATCACACAACCAGTAAGCAGACCATTACTGAGCCTGACAGCCTGGCATAATTGCATACCAAAATAATAAGGTGCCTTTTGGCAAAAATGCAATGCTAGCTGAAGAAAAAAGGTCTGTGCTAGCAATAATGATCACACTGCTGTACCAGCTGAAGGTTATTTGAATGTCTGGCATTGTGTGCGTCAGTGAAAGCATGCATGCAGCATCATGTTCTGTCACGCACCACAAACATGGTGAAGGAACAATCTGTAAGCTGCCGTGGAGACTTGATCTCTTTCAGGGTTTAGGAGCCAAACCCTGAATCAGCAATTGACAGCAGGCTTGCTGGCAGACAGCATGCAAACCTGTTCCATACACTTACAGCCATACATCGTTGTTACGCTAATTGTTCGTTTCCCATCATGTCAGGACTGCCTCCACTGGAGCAATCTTTACCTCAGTACTACTTAACCTCAACCCATACCTCATTACCACTTAATCTTGACCCGCAGACCCTCACAGCACGCTCACATAATTCTCTGTTTGTTTCCTTGTAGGTCAGGACAGCGTCCTTTGGAGCGATCTCCAACCCATACCTCACTACTACGTGATCTCAAACCCTACCTCACTACTACGTGATCTCAAACCCTACATCGTTACAGCACGCTCAAGTAGTTCTCTGTTTGTTTCCCTTCAGGTCAGGACAGCGTCCTGTGGAGCAACAGCCTGTGTGAACAGCTTTGGAGATGAACAGCTGGCAGTGGACATGCTGGCAGACAAGCTGCTGTTTGAGGCGCTGCGCTTCTCACACGTCTGCAAGTGGGCCTGCTCTGAGGAAGTGCCGGAGCCTGTCGACATGGAAGGTATGGGTTATTAGTTTATTTAGGTTTGCCTTTGCTAAACCCTAAACCCACATGTCTGCAAGTGGGCTTGCTCTGAGGAAGTGCCAGAGCCTGTCGACATGGAAGGTATCTGCTGAAACCCTAACATCTCTGCTGAAACCCTAGCACCTCTGCTGAAACCCTAGCATCTCTGCAGCCATTTGGTTTATCAGAATGTAGCCACTCTATGTTACTGTGTATGTACTGAAAAACTAAGCAGTGCCAGGTCAGTCAAGTTGTATGGCCCTCACTCCGATGTGATATTTCTGTCTCTGAGTTTGAAGGGATGCAAATCCACTGTTTTCAAAATTTCAGTGGCTGTTTGGCTTTGAGGCAGTACAGCTATCTGCATCACATCTGCATAGCAAAGTACCCATGTTGTACAGCACCAGCAGTGTGTGCATGTGCTAGCTCGTCGGTGTATTGACATGCTATGACACAGTACTGTATTTAGTCCCGCTGCTCCAAAGACCTGTCAACATGGAATACACATGCACCTCTACAGCCGCCGCTGTCTTCATCTTGCACAGCAGAGTGCATCTTCTTCTGCCTCCAGTTTGCACAGCAGTGCGCATCTTCACTTGGTGGTCACTTGCTAAAGGCGCTATGCTTTCCACATGCTTGCAAGTGTGCCCATAGATATGTGCATATGCTCATGGGAGAGTCCGTAAGCCAGTCAGCAGGGAATCTACAGTTAGCCCTAATAATGATGATAATAGTAGTTTTGTTTTTTTTTGTTTTTTATTTTATTTTAAAAAAGATTCATTGATTGGAGACTACCAGCAGGTTCCCTGCTGACTGGCTTAAGGACTCTCCCATAAGCACATGCTCAGCAGGGAAGTTAGTTCCTCACTCAGCAAATCAACATTTGGTAAATTTGGGCTGGTTTGGAGTTGGATTTTCCCCTATTCAGCACAGACACACCACATATTCACCAAATTTCAAATTACAGATGAAGGGCAAAGTTCAATTTTCCAGTTGACTGCCTGTCACCTTGTTGTAAATGTATGCTTGTAAAGCAAGATTCCAATTTAGGCAGTATTATACCCGCAGTTGTTGGCAAGGGCCCACTCTAATGTTCCTGGGGCCATGAAACATGAATACATGATCCATGAAACATGGGATGCACCATCAAGCACACACATGTCTTTATATCAGAAATGCATATGGTTGTGCATAGCATCCTTGGCTGTCATCAACATGAGATGCCAAACACAGCCCTCACATTGATGACAGCCAAGTATGCCATGCACAACCAGATGCATTTCTGATTCAAAGACATTTGACATCGGAGGCATGCTGAGCTGTTACTGTGCAGGGCTCTCAGCTCACAGCTCACAGCTTACAGCTCTGCGACTGAGATGAGAGCTACTCAGGACTGTACGCACCTGACCCCAGGGGGAAACACATGTTGCATGACTGAATCAATGAATGTATGTACTGGATGTATGTATGTAGGTGAAGGATTGCATGGCTGATTCAATGGATGACTGTATGTAGATGAAGCATTGCATGACTAATGACTGAACCAACAAATGTATGTATGTAGGTGAAGCATTGCATGACTGACTGAATGAATGTATGTATCAGTGTGGCGCTTGACCCTCTGGACGATTCCTCCATGGTGGACACCAACTTCACTGCCGGCACCATCTTTGGTGTATGGCCTGGTGACATATGCTGCATGACTGAAACACGGAACGTGTGTGTGTAGGTGAGGGATTCAGTGTGGCGTTTGACCCCCTGGACGTTTCTTCCATTGTGGACACCGATCATGACTGAATGAATGAATGTCTGTATGTAGGTGAGGGATTCAGTGTGGCGTTTGACCCCCTGGATGGTTCTTCCATTGTGGACACCAACTTCACCGTCGGCACCATCTTCGGTGTATGGCCTGGTGACATATGCTGCATGACTGAATGAATGAATGTATGTGCGTAGGTGAGGGATTCAGTGTGGCGTTTGACCCCCTGGACGGTTCATCCATCGTGGACACCAACTTCACTGTCGGCACCATCTTTGGTGTATGGCCTGGAGACAAGCTCATTGGCGTAACGGGGCGCGACCAGGTATCTTGCTTGCACCCTTGTATTATAAAAAACAATAGAAAAACAAAGTGGCACCATCTTCGGTGTATGGCCTGGAGACAAGCTGATTGGTGTGACCGGATGCGACCAGGTATCATGCTTGCACTGATGTCAAAAAAGACTAAATCGACACAAAAGCTCCACACTGGCAGGCCCAGCAGCACCAAGCTGCTACATATGTGACAGTCACAAAATTTGGCCATGATTCTGTCTGGACCCTTGAACACATATTTGTAAACATACTTGTATACAAGTATACACATACGTGTATACAAGTATGTGTACAATTATGTGTTCAAGGGTCCAGACAGAATCATGGCCAAATATTGTGACTGTCACATGTGTAGCAGCTTGGTGCTGCTGGGCATGCCAGTGTGGAGCTTTTGTGTCAATTCAGTTGGTTCAGTTTGTGTCTTCTGTCTGGGACTCATCTTGGGAATCAACAAAATTAAAGTAGAAAATTTTAAGAGTCTGTGAAAACTTTCTGGTTATCGATTAATCTCATGCCGTAGGCAGATCATGGTCATAGGATTTCATGAGCCATGTATGCCAAAAGCAGTTGTCATGGAAGCCATGACTATGTTCTGGGTTGTGGTAGGGTCTTTAGCCTAAACCCTACACCCATCCTAGCCGAAACCCCAAACGATGACCTTTATAGTGTGGATGTAGGCTTGAGGCGGCAGAAATGTCGCTTTTTGATAGTTCAACCAAAATCCAGAAATGCCTGGCGTTCAGTATTAGGCCTCTCTACTTTAGGCACAGGGTTCATTTGTCAATAAGACTACTGGGCAGGTACTGCAAGCAACATGGGCAAGGTCAGATTGCACCTTACGTGAAGGCAGCTCGAAGGGCAACAAAGATGTAGTGGGAGGGTTCAATGGGCAATGGCAATCTGGGTTGATCAGGGTCATATGGGCCTCTGCATAGTTATGCAGTAGACAGTTCAGGGTCCACACCATCCCATTGCGGCTGTGGCAGCTGGCATGGGACTGCTTTGGCCCAGAACTGTTTACCCTACTGCCCTGTGTCCCAAATGTCCCTGATCATCCCAGATTCCTATTGTTGCCCATCAAGACCTCACATGATGCCTTTTTTGCCCTTCATGTAACAGCTGGCATGGGACTACTCCGGCTGGGAAGTGTTTACTTTGCTGCCCTGGGTATTTGGGGATGTCACACCCCAGACTCCTATGGATCCTCATAAGAGCTGACATGATACTTTTGTCACCATGCAGGCAGGCAGGAGTGTTTGGGCCCAGGATCATGTACTGCATTGCCGTGAAGGATGCCCCTGTATCCAGATGTCCCTTGTCATTCTAAACTCCTTCTGTTTGCCCTCCAAGAGATCACACTTTCCATTTGTTGCTCTTCAGGCAGCAGCTGGAATGGGAGTGTTTGGGCCCAGAACCGTGTACTGCATTGCCTTGAAGGATGCCCCAGGGTGCTCATGTCCCTTACCTTCGTAGAGTCCTTCTGTTTGCCCTTCAAGAGATCACACTTTCCCTTTGTTGCCCTTCAGGCAGCAGCTGGAATGGGAGTGTTTGGGCCCAGGACCGTGTACTGCATTGCCTTGAAGGATGCCCCAGGGTGCCACGAGTTCCTGCTGCAAGATGACGGCAAGTGGGTTCACGTCAAGGAGACCACCGAGATTGGTCAGTACTCTCCTCTTGCACTGCCAAGATCTTGCATGAGCCACCTAAGCGCCAATGAGTAAAAGATGGCTTGCATGGATGAAAAAGCTTCTGTCTCTGTCTCTCTTTGTCTGTTCTGTCCTCTTTCTTGTTGGGGTCTGGTTGGGGTCTTGTTGGGGTCTGGATGGGGTCTGGCGCCAAATAGGTGCACTTGAGACCATGCCTTGATGCTGTCTGTGACTCAGGCATGGCGTTATGGCATTGTAAGCTGGTGTCTGCATTGTGCTCGTTCGGCTGTTGCTTTGGCAACTCTGTGTCCGTACCAATGTGCTGATGCACTTTTGCAGGCAATTGACCCAAGCTGGATCACCATATAGTTCTTAACATCACTGGCCTGACCATTATACTAACAGGATTGGAGCATCTTGAGAGCCCAACATCATGATCCATGTGACAAACCTAAAAAGCCACTTGCCATGCATCATCAGCAAGGACCAACACCGCACCTAAGCCGTGTTGGGACCTGCACCTCAGCTGTGTTGCACAACTCATTGCATGGATTGACAGCCACCATGAAGGCACGCCTGCTCACAACACTTGCAATAAGTGTTGACTCTAGCTCTGGGCTTCCGCCTTAAGAGGCTCCCGTGATCGCTGACATGCGTAAGCTTTTCTTTTTGTCTTAAGTACTTACTCAAGCTTGGCATGCACAGGCGAGGGCAAGATGTAGTCGGTATCGCCATTCGAAAGCTGTCTACAGACACCGCATACCTGAAGCGTTTCATCGACGAGCTGGTCAATCACGGATGGCAGATGTGAAGAAGTTTCTGCGCAGCTGAGGCAACAGTCACACAGTCTGTTCAGATCAGGTGTTGTGAGACGCAGCTGCTCCCGTAAGCAGTGCTGGAACAGTGGATTCTGTTGCAAGGTGTCGATTATGCTTGAAAGCATACTCACAGGCTTCTCAGCTTGCTGTGCCGGAAAACGCTCAATCACTGGGATGGGATACTCGCCAGCGATAAGCTAGCGTTACGTTGTTTCATCGGCTAAAAACCCTATTGCCGACAGCATGATCGAGATCAGGTGCATTTTGAGTCAGACCAGCGTGCGCGCTTCGGCATTCGCTAGGTTCACAGTTCGTAGTACCACAACTTGGTCTGTTGAGTGACATTACCCCTTGCGGACATGTCGCGGTCCGAAAATGCTGGCATGGACAGCTGGCCTCCACAGCCTAAGAAGGTTGGCAGGGGCCTCAACGCTGCGAGCAAAAGCCCCAAGGATCCACAATTTCATCTAGCAGGCAGCAATCACCCCTACGCTCCTTTCACCGGCAATGCATTGAAGTGGGAGAGCAATGTATACGATGATGGCACAACGTGAGGCTTCAAAAGATGTTGCGCAGTCCTGCTTTTTGCAACTAAAAAGTGTGGCAACCTAATCGAATCAATTACCAATGTAATGAAGGTTCTGATGCATTGTACAAACCAGCATGATATAAACAAACAAAATGTGCAGGTTTGAGGGATTGACACGAGAAGGCATCCCGCATGGGAAGGGTGTCTTGGTCATGGGCAATGGCACTGGAGGAGGCTTCAATCAGCCTGGTCGAGGAGACAGGTATGTCCTGACTGGTGCTTTGAGATTGGCTTGCACACACAAGTTGCAACTACCATGCTGAGCTCTTCATGTACTGGCATGCAGATACGAGGGAGAGTTTGCAGCTGGCTTTGCACATGGGCTTGGAGTGTACACAGCAATTGATGGTCAGGTGTACCGAGGGGAATTTATGTATGGCAGAAGGCACGGGTATGTTTTTTGTGGGCATGTGCAGCAAATACCGCTGATCAAGCCATTAGTTTAGCATGCATGCAAAGTAAGCCAAAAGCTGTCTGCTGTCAAGACATGACATGCAGTACACCATGATGCACTGGTTGCCAAACAGTGCATCATATGCAGCAGTACTGGATGCTAGATCAAGTGTTGCTTGTTTGCTCTCATGCACAGCATGTGGCCGATCATGTTTTGAACCATTTGGCAATAGCATCCATGAAATGAGCACATAGCATCCTCTGCATGTCTGCAATCTCATGCTGTCTCCCCCTCACCTCACTTTTTTCCCTCACCAACTCATGCTGCTCAGCTGCTTCTCCACATCTGCACCTGGCTACGCAAGATGTGGCGTCTGGCCACCTAAAGCTGCATCTCCACAATGTAGAAACGCATTTTCACTGTCCCCAGACATTTCTGAGTTTAGATTTTTAGGGTAGGGATGCCGTTTCCGAATTGAATTGGACGTATTGGGATTGAAAAGAGGCGTTTTAGGATTGAAAAGAGCTGACATCACCTTCTGCCAACAGGTGTGGGTCTGTTACCAACATGTCACCGTATCAGCAGAGGCTGGAGGAGGGCGTGGAGCCTACCAAGGCCTGGGAACAGAGCAGGGATGAGATCGACGAGAAGGTCAAGTATGGTACCTGGAATAAGGACTACTTCCTGTCCAAGCCTGATGGCAGTGGCCGCTTCTGCCATGCAGCGGAAATCAAGTAAGCATGATTTTTCTTCATGCAGCTGTGATCTGTTGAGGTTGTGGTGGTTCAATGCTGAGTAAGGGGTTCATGATCTGCTTGCAGCTTGAAGCTCTGTCAATAGGCACAAATCCTGTGAGACTACGCCGCCCTGATTCAGTCTATACAACTGCTTTTGGGTATCCATGTTGTAGGCAGCTGTGTTATAGGGGGTTTGTATTGTCAATTGCATGTAAATGCAACATCAAATGCAAGTTAAGGTCAGGCAAAAGGGGGAAAACTGTGGGCACACGTGATCATGTGCCCATCACATGCATATATAGCAAATGCACGTCTCACCCAAAGCTGACATGTACCCTGTGCGTGGCTCAGCATAGGAGACGTCCGAGCCACTGCTACTTCCCCATCTGTGCTGTGCATGATGCTGTGTGTGATGCTGCAGGGGAGTTCTGCAGGAGCTTGAAAGTGTCGTGACAAGAGCGCGACACTTCCAGTTCAAGCCAGATGGAGAAGTCACCTTCATGATGGCTCAAGATGCTGTAGGCCTGCCGGCCCCTGTCATGCAGGTATGCGAAAGCTATTTTCAATCCCAAAATGTCTATTTAAGTTCAGAAATGTCATCCAAAATTTAGAAGTCTAAACTGAGAAATGCCTGGGGACAGTCAAAACGCGTTTCTACATTGGGGAGGTGTTTTAGCTGTTTGTGTACATGAGCAAGTTGTGCGTGACTGTGCTGTTGCCATTGCTCACCCACTTCATGTAATCAGTCACAAATCTGAACAGCGTAGCTCAGCAGCCTGTGTAAGAGTGCCAGCTGTCTGATGCAAAACCAACTTGCATGATCCTTCAAAAGCGTACAGTCATAAATCTTGAAAACATAGTGCAGCAGCTTGTGTGTAAGGTTGCAAATCATTTGATGCAAACCCAGCTTCATGTGATCTTATGCATGCTATGCAAGCAAACATGCACAGCCATGTGCAAGCTCACAGCCAGGCAATGGACTTGCCAGTATCCCATTCTGTTTCGGTTGTACTGAAACATTCCGGTAAGCTTAACAGCAGCATGACACAGACCAAGCTTTCATACCAAGCAATTCCTGCATACTGCTGTTGCATCGCATTCTCATCATCAGATCTGACTGTCACTTCCTGGGTAGGATGTTGCTCCATGACCTAATGATATTGAAAGTACACACCAAAGGTGCCCTATATGCTGGTGCAGTTTTGTGCATCACACCAGTACACACACACTCACATGTCACTCTGCAGGATCCCATCCACTACCCCCACGGGACCAAGTTCATGGCCCCCGGGCCCATGGGTCAGTGCTTCCCCATTCCTGATGATGAAGACATCAAGCGTCAGATGGTCCTCACAGCAGAGAATCAGCGCAAGATCTACAGGATGTACAACTTTGACTATGTTACCAAGGTAGATGCACTGCACACAGACCCGCTCAAATTGCTTCACCTGACGATTTTGTACAGTATGCTGGTACATTGCTTGGGGCAAATCCTGCAGCATGCACAAGCCAAGCATCAGAAGCAGCATAGAATTGTTTCAATTGCAGCGTTTCTGCTCAGCATTGGCGTTTTAGGTGCTTACTGAAGTGAGACCAAGACATGCTCATGTATCTGGTATCCAAAAAAAAGATGTACTGGTCTGTGCTCCTGCGTGTTCATGCAACAGACTTTGCTTCTGCTTTGCTATTGTGGCAATGTTTGTAACGATGTGTGGGTCATGTGGGTCATGTTTTTACCTGCTGACACCTTTGAGTGGTGCAGCCTGGCAGTGACATGGCAAAGGCAGAGAAGCTGTGGGCGAAGAGGCAAAGGAAGCTAGCAGCTCGACGGGCACGCAATCGCCACCTGCAGCAGCTGCGCTTGAGACGGCAACAACGGCAGGCTGCACGCAGGGGTGAAAGACTTCCACAGGTACTTCACCATCACACCTAGTGTCTTCAACATCCCTTGCTGCACTGACGACATCTGTTCAACTGGTTGAGCAGATTTGGGCACTTTTGTCCTGATGCATGACTTCTCAGGGAGAATATGTGGATCAAAGCGCAGAAAGGCTGCTGGAGCTTGTCACATTAGTCTGAAGCAGAGTTCTTTGACAGATTGGATCTCAGATACACATTCCTAAGGATACACTGATTTGCACAGCTTGGTAAAATGCCTGGATCATAGGGGTATGGCATCAGGTACAGTGTGCAGTCAAGCAAGGTTGTGTTAGGCTGCGCAAGGCATTGAAATGCATATCGGAGGCTATATTTACAGTCACGAATGTTTACAGTCACGGAGAGTTGAGTTGCTGACTGAGAAGCTGCTGTGACGATAATACTGGCGTCTGTTACTGACTGTTAGGGCGAGGCTGACAGTCCCTCATCGCATATAGAGGTGATATTGAAGGTTATGTCAGTGATTATACCTATATCAGCAAAGTAACACAATTGATGTACAGGCCGTGGAATCTGAGGATGAGTCTGGCCCTGATGATGAAGACCTGTATGCATTCACTAGCTTGGCAGACTCTCCTGACCAAGCAGCAACCTCAAGTCAGGAGGCACAGCAGCAGGAAGGTAGCAGTAGCAGTGCAGGGCAGACACAACCCTCTGCGAGGCAGCCAGGGGGTTTTGGGGGCCCCACTGCTTTTGCCAGTTTGACTCTGGGAATGAACCATGCAGTGGTGCAATTGAACAGGGCCTTTCAGCAGATGGCCGTGCGGGCGCAGCACAGACGCTGCCTCACACGGCCATCATAGATTTGATCAGGCACATGCTTTGCCATCTGTGGATGCTCTTCCCTGACTAGTCTGTTGCATGTAATGTCATTAACGTTATTTGCGACTGCATGCAGAGGTCCAGTTGCCTCAGCGTTCTATGCCATAGCAGCAAGTTGCATACACCTACAACCATATGTAAATGTGCGGTAGCCTAAAGTGCATGCTCGTGTTTCAGGGTGTGCATGACCCACGCTTGTACATGTGATGACACTTGCTTTGCATGAAGTTTGACAGATGGCATGACGCAATCATTGCCGATCAAGAGGAACATGAAAGTACGAGTCGAACCCAAATTTGAATTAGCCTCGTCAGTTGATGCACATCAGACTTTGATAGCAAGATACGATCCATGAAAAGCGAGTGCTTGCGCTTGGCAAAATACGATAGCCATTCACAACAAATTATTCTAGAATGCCCGCGCAACACAGGCATGCCAATGATGACAGGTCAAGATCCTACCGGTGGAAAGCCTGTGGTGCAAATGTGAGGGCTCATGTTTGACTAAATCATGGCATCATTACTTTACTGTTGGTCTACAGGTACATCCTTTAGAAGTCATCAATGCAATCTGCAAAACAACATATTTGACTTGACTATTTGCAGCAATAAGGGCCCAAACCGGTACAGAAGCAAGCACCTTCAAGACATGACACTCACATCATCACTGCAGTTTGCGGTTTGCTGTTAGCAGCACCAATAATAATGTGATGCCTGAGCCTCTTGAGGTCTGGCGCTGAAGGATAAAAGCAACCCTTGTGTTCTATCTAGAAAAGTATCTAGCAAAGGATTGCAAATGTAAATCAAGAATCAACATGGACTCTGGCTATGCATCCACCTGGGTAAAGATCTATCTACAAGCAAGCAGTTGCCTATGATTTGGCATGCTTCATCAGCCATTCGATAGTCTTGTCAATGTTCGTCTGATTCTTGCAAGATATGCTGTACACACACACCTCGCGGTCCTGCAGTGCCTGCAAAAACATTTTCTGTAATGTCATCTGGTCATCTTGACTTACAGATATGATTGGGTATTTGCTGTACCCCTGATGTGCAGCGAATGCACAGCAAGCTGTCCATTAGCATAGAGCAGGAATGCAACTGAGCATAATCGATTGGTTGCTTGGCAGGCATCCAAACCTGTCTCAAGACAGCTAAGTGCCTACCTTGAGATCCAATCGCTCTATCAACTCAGTGGTTGACAAAGCCCCTGGCAGATCATTCTTGTTTCCCAGCACTAGCAGAGGTGTTTTTGCTAAAGAGGGCTTTTGCAGCAGCTCATGCAACTCCTGTCGCCCTGAGTCCAGACCATCATGATCTGCTGCGTCCACAACGTATACAATAGCTTGAACTCCCCGGCAGTACCTCTCCCACATGCTTCTGAAGCGAGGCTGCAGCAAATCAAGATAGGGCAGTCTGAGTGGCAGACACACAATGCTATGGTGCTGCTGATAATGGGGTGATGAGTTTGCAGCATATGTAATTTGCATATTTCACCTGTCCTCCCAAATCCCACAGCTTGATAGTCACGGCGCCCTTGGTGACTTTTCTCATATTGAAACCCACTGTTGGTATCATATCTTCATGAAAGGCACCAGTGGTGAGGACATTGACCAGCGAGGTTTTGCCAGCATTTTGCAGCCCTATCAGCGACAACTCCATCTCTTTCTTGAAGAACAGACTGCAGTCAACAGGCGCCAGCTCAGCCAAGTGCAAGACCAGACTCTGGACAAACAAGCAATTTTGGTGAGTATTGCACCTGCGTAGCCAATCCATGAACCGCTGCCACATACTGGCCATCCTTGCTGTAGCTTGGAGGAGGTGGAGTCAGGCGGCAGTATCCAATGTTTTAGAGCTTGATCAGCTCCACCAAGACCAGCGGGACGCCCGCAGTAACACTTCTCGGGTGGCTCTGCAACCTGGCTGCAGCGATTGTGCAAGCTGCTGATTGAACGCGCAGCGCCTTCGTGAAAGGGGTTTTTGCTCAACGGTATTCAGCACGTTGTGACTCATGCACGCTCCAATGTGCTGTGACGCTGACATAGCATTATTCTCGGCAGAAAATTCAGAATATGTTCAATGTGCGACACAGTTATCATCATCAGTGCGCAAAAATAAGTTCAGTCCACAGCCACCTGCTTTCCCAACACAATGCACTTGCACTACCCATTTGACAGTCACTTCTGAGCATTATCATCTGTTGCGAAGATGGCAGCACTTTTCCTTGGAACTGGCAAAAACGTACAGTCCTCACAACATCACACAGAACTCTAGATTATTTCTCTACACTACAACTTTAGCCTGAAACAGGTGCACAGCCTGAACTTTAATCAACAGTGTATCATAAGTAACTACATGCAGCACATGATATTCAAACAACCCTGCATGCTTCTACAACAAGCCATTGTTAGGCCTACATCTTCTGCGCTAGCAAATAGGACTCGCCCTCCAATGTGCAAGTGGGACCCTGCGGCGCTTTCAGATCTTGTACATGGTACTCATAAAACAGGCCCTCAGCAGTAGCTACCATCACATTGATGACGCCCATACCAACGCCAGCATTTGCATTCAAGTCATCTGCCAAGGTGCTGTCTGTTGTCCCACCTCCATTCTGCTGTGAGCTGACAGACTGTACGGCACATATGGCAGGCACCCCTCTGCCGGGTAGCTTAATTGTGGCTATGCATCGTGGTGGTTCCACAACATCAGTCAACCGGGGAGGCATGACAGAACACAAAAACCCAACAGCAGCAGAGGCAGCAGGATGCCTGCATCACAAGCAACCTAAACTGACTGCTTATGATGTACAAGCGCACCCAAACTTGTTATCCAAAGCTCAATTGACTGTAGAAGCGCATTGTATGACAAGGCTGTAGCACGCAGCTCATGATGCAACATGCCTGTTCCAGATGTCAGCTCTGGGAAGCACACAGCCTAGCATGGCATAGCACCGCCTAGGCTTGCATTTGGACTGTATATTCGTGAAGGTACATGCTTTGTGACAAACTGTGACAAATCACAGAGAAAACCCTATGGTCAGTAGTCAGTCACGCAAATATATATATACATACATATGTATGTATATGTACATATATATATATCCAGCACTCAGCACGACACTTACACGTGCCATTGCTGCTCAACAAATGCTGATTGCTGCCTGAGCATCGGCAACAGACGTGCTTCAGCAGACGTTGTTTGCTTGCAGGAGCGCGACTGTTGACATCACAAAACGCAGAGTAGTTCCAATGCTGTTTGGTCATAAGGTGTTGAACAAACCTATCAGGCTGCTCCAGTCTGAAGATGTGCACAGTGCCATGCCCACTAGTAGCACAAAGCAGAGGCGGCTGAATGTCCAGAGGGCTGAAGGCTAGTGAATGGATTGGGGCAGGTCTGGAACCTCTCCTGAAAGAGTATACCTTGTTGGCCTACAAGATGGCACATCAAATTGTACCTGAAGTCACCTTAGACGTGTCACTTGCCTGGGATGGGATCATGCAACTTTTGCGAGTAAGCGTAGGAACATACAGAATTAGGCCTATGCATAATTCGCCCATGCATATCTTGCCCATGCAGCACAGAAGTCACATACAGCCTGACCATGCTGTCATGCAGATCACTTGTGACAGAATACAGTGCACAGTGAAGCAGACTTTCTTGATGCATGTCTTGATGACGCCAACCCTTGGTTTGAAAGGCAGATTCAGATGGGCTCCTGACATGCTGCAATTGCTTGCTTGACAGCAAGCGAAAAGTGTTTGGACTGCAAGATCCTGTTGCTTTTTTGTGCTGTGAGCCTCCTCCAGTGCCGCTGTGGACTGATGAAAAAGCTTGAGAGCAACAGATAGCAAGTACATTGGACCTAGTGCAGCAGCAGCAACTGTATTTGGAAACCGTAATGCGGTAATTACCTGGGGCATCTTGTGCACTCTCAGCACAGTTCCCTTGTTGGATGCAGAGGCAAGCAGGGAGGCGTCTTGATTCCAAGCCATGACAGCCACAGGAGAGTTGTGAGCAGTCACTTCACATTCCACACTGCTGCCAGTGATAGCTGCATTGTATACCCTCATGGTGCCTCTAGTGCTGGAGGATGGTAGTGCCAAAAGACAAGGGTCAAAACAGGTGCTCAGCGCACAACACCCCTGCAACCAAAAAAGGTCTATGCATCATGTTTACTCGTGAATGCTTGAAGTTTGCAAACCTTCTGTTAAACCCAAGCTCAGCTGTGGACAATGGCCGGGGATGACCTATGGAATGCTGCTATTTGGTATTATGGCTACAAGGCATCATGCATTTGCTTCTGAGTGAAAGGCATGTCACTGCAAGCCACCTTGAAAATGTTTTGTCATGTTACCTTGGGATTAGAAGGAGTTTCCAAGGTGCGCAGCAACTCCAGCGTTTTCAAGTCATGTACAAGTGTTCTACGCTCCAAAACTACAACTAGCCTGCATGTCAGAATAATGTCAATCACAACACACATGTGCACTGCGTTGTGCATGCTCCTGACCAACATGACAAGTCTGCAGAGCTCGCTCGGGCAGAATGATTGGTTGGCGCTGCACATGTTTAGGGGGGGGAGTTGCCTGCTGTCAGCCGCACCTCTCTCTGTTCAGGCGCACAGCCAACACAGATGTTGGCAAGCTGATGTCTTGTATGACACTGCCTGTGGCTGTGTTGACCAGGAACAGCTTGCGAGGAGTCAGCGTAGGCTGCTCACCCGCCCCAACATACGCCATCAAGCTGGTGCAAAAAAGCATCTCTGCTATTCTGCAGCAAAGCAGCACATGGCTGAATTGACCATTTTGCCTTGCAGCTAATGCGTACAGCAGCACCAGCAAGCACTGCAAGACCCTAACAGCACTACCTCACAGCACCGAGATCAGATTGATACAGCACTTTGTGCGTCTCCAGGCTGTATATTTTGATGCCCTTATAGTCAGCGATCGATATGCATGTATTGTCTTGGTTGAACGCCAAGTACAAAATGCCCTTTGCGGACGGAGGTCGATGCAGCGGCATCTTAGGAAACTACGGAGGCATGCGATTGTGGAGTCGTGCTCCAGATCAACCCGCAGTCAGAGGGCTGCAGCGCTGTCAACGTTTCGCCATCAAAGTTCGGCGTGGGGCTGTTCACATCGCGGAAAAACGACTCAAGAGACTCCTTCTGGGCAGAGTCGGGATCGACCAGTGCATCTAGCAGCAGTCTTCACAATCGAGCATCAGGAATGTGATTGGCGCAAGCATGCCGAGACATCTACCTCCGAGACATGCCACATCAACTGTTGCAGCATGCGGTTAGAAACCAATTGAACAGGTTAGAAATAGGTTAACCGAGATGAAACTGGTCCTGTGCACGACTGCTGCTTTGCCCTGTGTTGCAAAAAGTTCTGCGGTTGGTCGCTTCAGCTCAGGTATGATTGCGTGTTCGTATAAGGCTGTTGCAAGTCATCACTGCCACCAGCATTTCCGTCCTGTGTTTACAGGCAAAACGGGGTTAGAGTATGCTTATAGAATGCGCAAGCACAGGTCATTGTTGGCCGGTACCAAGGCTTCGGTCTCACTCGTGCAGGCCCTATGACTAAACCAGACAATGCAGCTGCAAGTCCCTGCTTCCCAGGTGGGAATGCAGCAACACGGCCAAAACTCAGCCTATTTTACCTTGCTGTGAGCCTGAGGTTGAGCTGTGTGACAAGTTTGCAGTTTGGATGACTATACGCAAGTCTGAACTGCAGGTTCCCCAGCCAGGTCAGCGCAGCAGCAGAGACCTGGCACAACCAGCTCAGGTCTGGTATAGGGTTGAAGTTCATTTGCATTTTGCATGACTCAATGCTGTAGTCAGCAGCAATGTTCATGTCCAGCCTGGCTTGTTGCAGTCTCGAGGTCAATGACGTTCCTGCATACTGCTTCTCCACTCTTCTTGATGAGCTGTTTGTCAAATCATCCCCACAGCAACATCAAGAGCTTTAGCCCTTTGAAAACTATTCCAACTTTTGAGCCAGCCCTGGTGTAAGGTGAAATGCTGCAGATGCTGACTAAGAAAGCTTTAGCTGCCCAACTGGCCGGCAATGGACGCCCATCTTTATTTGGCATGTTGCACATTATGCTATGTTATCTTATGCACAAGGTTGAAAATCTCTTGACCAGCGGTAGCTGTACAGGACTGCACCTTTTTTTGGGCTGAGCATCCAGCCTTCAATCGTGGTTGTTGATGCAGTTCCCAGCAAGACAACAGTGACGCAAGTCGCTGCAGCCCCAAAGAAGTCCAACACACAACTAGCTGCAGAAGCTGCTTAAGTTCCAACACATGCAATGGCATCACTGTCATCAGCATCAGCTTCAAACAGATCCTCATCCAGCGCTGCTAGCATGATCTCTGGGTGATTTGTTGCTTATCACTGTAATCGCTGCCAGCTTGGCTATTGGCCTTCATCCATTACTTGTCAGTGGCCTGCACAAGTCTTGTGTTTATCCTATATCAGGTGCTTATATATCAGTTGCAAAGTGTATGCTGCACTCAAATGTTGTGTTGGATGGTGTTGTTGCATCCACAATCTGTCAAGTCAGCCTGCAAACAAGACGTTTTGGGGTGTGCAGAGTTGCGTCGATGTTGGGAGAGCAGCAGAGCCTAGTTGCTGATGTGTTCCGAGGAGCTAGCTTCCTTGCTCAAGTGGTGTGTGGCAGTGCTGGGGTTGCAGTGCCTGGTCTATCTGCCATTGCCAAACTACTGCAGAAGCTGGATGTGCTGATGTCTCAAGCTGCAGCATCTGATGTAAGCCAAGGCTTTCCCCAGCTTTTGTGGATCGTTTATGTGGTTGTATGGCCTGGCACTCCGACGCCTTTGTATCACTAAAACGATGTCACGTCAAGCCTGCCTGAAGCACTCTCAAGTCTATGCTGGTCAAGCTTGATGCTGCAAGTTGCCATCAGCAATTTATCTGATCTAATTACTCAGTCAGTCATGTCAATGAGCGCAAACTTACCTCAGATCCGAAGGTTTTATTGTGTGCTGCATGCACATGCTGTACTGTCATGCTGAGATGCCGCTGAATCAAGCTGCAGTTGCTACTGGTCACTATTTGAAGCTAGGCATTGACTAAGTTTTGCCAAGCATTGACTTCTGCATGCAATGTGCCAGGCGATTCACGTCAGACTTGGCAAGCTGGCAAAGTCTCTGACTGTCTTGCTGGAGAGTGTTGTTCCATCAGCCAGCATTCAGGCCAAGCAGCCAGCTGTCGTGGCACTATTAGAAAGGATGAGGTATGTACACTTTCAAGTCGCAAGCTAGCAGCCATCAAAGCAGGACTTGTTTTTCAATAAGCTTATGCACAAGCTGTAGTGTTGCTTCTGTTGCTCCAGGATACATTTGTGCCTTGGAACTGGTTGCCCTTGCTGTCTGTTATCAAGCATGATATGCACACGTGTACGCAGCAACACAGCTACCCTGCATGGTTCTGCCCAGTGCTGCTGATTAGTGTAATCAACAAACCCAGGGAATGGCTGGCGAGCGTAATCCACTTTGTGGAGGAGGACTGCAAGCCTCGCAGTTTCAGAAGCCTCATCAAGACTATCAATGCTCAGAAACTCTTTGCCAGAGCAACTGCAATATCAGATGAATTTGATGATCTGAAAACAAACATGCAAGTGAGGCTGCTCATCCTGCGTCCAATCACACCACACAGCAGCTGCGTTCCTGTTTCAAGACTTGCTTGTGTTGCCTCGTGATTGTTTGTTGAGAAATGTCTGTTGCCCAACACAGAATGTACTCCTGAAAAGGCTGCAGCAGAAACAATGGGACAGACTGTAAGGCTGTTAGCCTGCCAAAGTATTGTACATTCAAAAGTGACACAAAGACCTTTAGATCATTTGCAGGCAGCAGGGTTTGCTGTTGGTGTTCACATCAGTCAACAGGTTGATGCAGTCCAGCAATCTATTGCAGCTCTGCAAGCACAAGGCAATGCTCAGATGGCAGCGACAGACAGGGTGCTTCAGATGGTGGATCAACTGACTGCTCAAGGCCGCCTGCCAGATGCTCTGAAGGTACAGTAGGCTGGCCTCAACACAGCTGTTCTAAGATCGCATGCCTCTGCTGTTGAGCAAGAGCTGTACTTAAGCTGTGTAGTCATGACTGCAGAGTGCTCATTGCCATACGCACACTGGGTGACACATGCTATACAGTGATCTGTCATACAACAATGTGCTGAGTTTCTGCTAACCAGTCAAAGTACTGTAGTACAGCCTTGCCTATTTTGTAATTGCTTTTTGCAACTTCAGGCAAAATCGGACCGGCTGATGTCAAAGTCGCCATTGGCTGAGGGAGAGCAAGAGAAGTTGATTGCCCAGGTTTGTTCTGAGAGTTGTGCTGATGCTCCAATCTTGATGTTTATTGCGCATGCCACTGTGCTCACTGCAATGCATGCAATCTTCTCTCATGTCAGCTGTTTCACAGCCCAACATGATCAAGCTGCCTGCAATTTGCTGATGCAAACATACAGTTATTCATGACATTTCTCAGAGGATTGTATTGTTAAGGAAAGTACTCACAATCCTCCTAGCAAGGTAGTGGGTGCTGCTGCCAGTTCTGGCCCACAATCTGCACCGCATCAGAAGTCAGCTGGGACTTGCTCCAGGACAGCTTGACATTGCTTGCTTTGCTCTGGAGTTGTGTTAGAGACCCTTTGTCAAGTCGTATGTGGTGTTGTAGCTGCTTTTTGAGCTGGAGCGGCTGGAGCTGGGATCAGGTGAGCAATGCGCAAAGCCAGCGCCTAGGCCTGCCAGGTATGCAGCCCTATGGCCATTGCTTGCAGTCACATTGCTTTGCTTGCTGGATTGAGAGCTCAGTGTAGCTATGATTGCTTCCATTCAGCTGATTGCTTGACGTTTGTCCCCGTGTATAGGCAACAGCTAGTTTTCAACTATTTGTACAATCTTTATGTGGTAGCTATGCATAACTCTAGAGGAAGTCCTTGGATGATCAGTGTACTGCACATGCCAAGAACAGTACCAAAGGTTTTGGGGTTCGCAATAACAATGATGATGCATGGCATGAGGTAGCGACATCCCAATTTTGGATTCTTTGTGTGAAAGCGCTGTCTGTATGTTTCATATCACAAAAAGTTGCAATCAAGACCGTGCTTCCACGTTAGAACTTTGCTGATTTGACCCACGTTACAACAATGTCTCAGCGCTGCTCTTGAGTGTGCTCTGTGTCATGTGAACATCACGCAAAATGTCAAATGACATATGACGTGTTCCCTTTGGTGACGCTGTAGCATTTGCAGGATGACCAATGATGACGAGTGGGCCAACTGCGGCATTTGTTGTCAAGCATATACTGTGGAGGGTGTGCACATGCCGCGTATGCTACCTTGCAGGCAAGCTGGCCCATTGAGCATGAAATGGGCTGTCAGAGTACAGTGTGTAATCAGTTTTCAATGCTTGACAGATGAGCATGTTGGCTGTGGATCTAACAAAGTGTAATTGGCTTCTGCAAGGTGTCCTGCTGCAGCATCACCAGCAGCTTTCTGCTGAGTTCCTAAGACTTTGCAATGGATGCTTGCACATGTCAGAGCGCATGAGCATATGTGCATGCAACATTTATGCTCACATTTGTTTTGGCAACAGATGCAAACACAAAATGTGATTTCTGCATCTTGCAGTCATGAGGTTTGCACGCAGTGCATCACTGCAATCTTTGATGGGCATGAAGTCCAATGCCCATTCTGTCGAGAGAAGTTTGCTCCTCGACTTGCACCTGGCAATGGGGCGGCTGTACCTGCAACCGGATTTCCAGCTGCCCGTAGATTGATACAACATCTCCAAAAGGTACTTGATACAAACTGTGATATTGCAGTGCCCCTGAACATTTGCTCAGTTCTTGTGGTTCATTACATGCTGCATTTCATGGTCTCTTGCTGTGAGAGCTGAAAGCAAAATGTCCTGACAAGCAAGGAGTATAGCAAGTCAGTCATCTTCATAACATTGCTACAGTTGCTGTAATTTCAAACATTCGCTGCATGATTTGCTATATCCTGTCAACATAATGGACATCACACCTTGCTTGTGTCAAATTTGAAAGTTGGTGACAAGATTGCTGTTGTGATCTCTGCCAATACAATTTCCACCATCATCTTAGCAGTCAGTACCCTGCTGTGCATCAAAGCACACATTCCACAGGGGCATGGAGCATGCTGGAGAGCTGCACTTAAATTCATGCCTCTATCAGCTTCTATGCCTTGGTGTTTGGTTATGATCATCAGAGCATGTCCTTCATCAGTCCAACTGCCTCAAACTTCTAGGATCAGATTGCATGATGTGCATGTATGCCAATTGCTACACCTAGATGCCATTGCTCCACCAGCATCATACCCATTTTGTCTGGCTTCACTGTGCAACACGCACAGGATAGACCGTCATGACTCCTTGCAGCAAATGCATGATGTTCTTCCGTTGCCTACAAGCAGGTTCAAGCAGTTTGCAAAGATCTGCTGCAGGTGAGGCCATCTGTACAATATCATCTGTCAGATCGCAATCTGCACATTGAAATGCGGCTTGAAAACGAATGCAGGTAGGGGACCCTGGCATGGGTGTTGCACTCCCCCAAGCCCCTCTGGTAGCGCAGGCCCCCTCTGTCAAGCCTCAAGCAGCTGCCTTCTCTGTGCCATTGGGTGCCCAGCCCCCCTCTCTGCCAAGCCCAAAGCAGCTGCCCGGGTTGTGCCTTTGGAAGCCCAGCCCCCCTTTCCCGAGGCCTCCTTTCCCAAAGCAGCTGCCAGTGGCACAAAAAAGGCAGATGCAGAAAAGGCTGCTGCCCAGCCAGCACCGGCAGCTGCTGTGCAGAGTGGTGCCGATGCTGCAAAGCATGTTATCATTGGCGAGCTACATCAGACATCATTAGACAGCGCTGAAGCTCAAGGCATGTTGCACATTATCACATTCCATCATGTGTGTTGGAGTACATGCATGCTTGTACAGCATCAACCTGTTGCAAACTTGTTTGTCATGTTTTTTAATGTCAACTTTGTGTCAGTCAAGGCTATCTTGGCTGTCTGATTTGCACTGACAGCAATAAGCTGTGGTGAGTGTGGACTACTCCAACGCACTACTGCATCAAGTAGCATACAACGAGCACTGAACAAGCAGACGATGCCAGCGTGTGTCATAACAGATGTGCAATGTCAAGTTTACTGCATGCAGGACATCAATGCCCGGGCTCCATTCCGGAATTGCCTGAAGCAGAAGACCTGTCCCCGGCTGAAGCCAAAGCCATAGATGCATTCATAGATTTTTTTGGGGAAACCTCACTCCGAGCCCTGCTCGATGGTACCTGGCAAGCCAGGAGATCAGCCCTGCTGCACATAGAGGAAGTGCTGCAAGGGGCTGATGGTGGCGTTAAGGACCTTCAAGAGGACCTTCCCAGAGCCCTGTTCCTGATCCTGCCGAGCACATTGCAACACAATGTTGCAAGTGTTTTTCATGCAAGTCTACAGGTACATTGCTGATGTGACCTGTACCATGACTACAGCCTTTTGTGCCATTTGTTGCTGCCTTGTGGTCACATTTCATGGCGGTGTACATGGCGTGCAAGCAGTATCATGTACATGGGCACCCAAATGTAATTGCACATAATGAAGAATCATTATATGTTGGCAGTGTTGAGACCGTCCACTGTATGCTATTGGGCACCACCAAACAATCACATTTGCAGCATGCTGGCATGCACGACAGTTACAGTCCTGCCTTTATTGCCTGAGCTGCTTGCATCAGCCCCTTGCGAGCAAAGACCAGGCTCAGCTGCCATTTCAGGCATGTAACTGATGGTTTGCATGGAGGCTCCCTCAAGTGACAATGCAGCAACTGTGGAATTCTGCAGGTTTGATGAAGCTGCGGGTTGGTAACTCAACACTATGCACGAATATCTTCACTGATACAGGCAGCTGACACACTCTGCACGTTGGGCTTCTTGCAAACACTCAAACAGCACATGAAACTATGCTCAGGTGTTGAGAGCCCTCATAGAGAACTGCGCATCAGGCACTGGCAGCTACAATGTCAATTCCCTGGTGACAGACATGCTGCCAATCTTGCTGGACAAGCTCGGAGACAGCAACAGACGCACCAGGGATGCCAGCTCAGACACTATTCTGTGGCTGGCCCAAAGGCGGGAGGTGGACATGGCAGGCATGCTGCTGGCATTTTGTGACCCTGTCGACACCCAAACTGCTTGGCGGCCTGTTTTGGGAAGATTGCAGCTTTTGGAATCCCTCATACCCCAGTTTGGGGTCAGCGAGGGGGGAGAGAGGGGGTTCCAGCTGGAAACCCTGATGAGACTGGTGGGCAGCGCCTTTGATTGTGCAAGTGCGGAAGTCAGGAGCCAAGCCATCAAAGTCACCGTATTGCTGTTCAACGTGGTATGCCTTCAGCATGGCAAACATGCACTGCAACCACACCACCTGCATCAACCACACATGCGTGTTCTCGGCATGCGTACATGGACTCAGCTTGACAAGAAGCTATCAGCTGGGTCATGCTCAGCATATAAAACGTGCTTAGCTGTCCTGTGGTGCTGAGTGACTGTTGCGCAAAGCATATTAATACTCGTCACTGTGTATGTGATGCTGACACAAGTGTGGTCCATCCTTTGTTGCTGCTTGTGCTATGCGTCAGCAAGCAATTGCAGTACTTGCATCATCTCACTTGGCAGCAGACTCATGCTCGCTGGAATCACTCCCTTTATAAACTAGACGTGACTTGATGCAGCGCATGCATGCCTTTGATTAGACACAGCTATATGCCTAACTGCAGGTGGGGCCATCTGTACAGTATCATTTGCCGTATGATCTCAATCCCCACATCAAGGACCGGCTTCAAGATGAGATGAAGGCAGGGGGCCCTGGCAGGGGCAGGCGAGCCCCCTAAGCACGTGCAACCCCAGCAGCCTCTGCCTGGCATCTACTCGGAATGCCAAATGCTGGTTGATTTTGATAGTGTAGTACTAACACAACATAGCGAACTTGCAATGAAGAACTATGCACTGACAGGAAAAACTCTGAAGAGTGTCAACACCTGCCTGTCTCCAAGCGCAAGCCTAACAGATCAGCATGAGTATGTGAGTACAACATTAGTGTCATGAGCCTTTGCGCATTCACTGGTTGCCATTCTGATGTTGCTTTGCTATGCAACAACTAGCGCGCCACATTTCTGCACAATGTTACGTCACGGTAGTCAGCTTGTGAAACATAAGTGCATTGTCTGACCAGTCACGAATTCAACTAGATTACATCTTTTGTACAGGGACAAGATGATAGTGCCAGGGCATTTTTTCAGAGAGCATACGACATACACAAAAGGATGGACCAAATCACCCTGTGATGTTAGCTTTGATCGAGGTTGCTGGGACGACGGACTTTTAGCTGGTGTAACGCATATTGCAGATGACAAAACTCACCACACGTCAAACAAAGCACAAACTTTGTGCTTGTCGTCTCTTGACTGAAATGCAACATTGCAGTTGCTGAAGGAAAGCCAGAGTTCCATGCTGCACTGTCAGTAAGTCAGTGTGTCACATGCAGTATGAACTGTAATGTTGAAGTTCACACAACAATTGAACAGCTTATGGTGCTAGAAGATGAAGCGGCATTATATGGCAACAGATTGTACACGCGCCAAGTCATCTGCGCAATCTGGAGAGGGATGCACATG
>JAABUP010002698.1_pt1 | contig 33466 bp, 31 predicted proteins | sample 5559201 | NCBI WGS metagenome assembly JAABUP01 (sample SAMN10711887, study PRJNA513373) | rock metagenome | isolation source: Antarctica rocks | place: Antarctica
GCGAGGCACTGTATTCAAAGCGCTTCTGTGTTAAATTAGTGCAAACGCCACCCTAGGGTTTCAGCAGGGTCTGGAGCATTCACCCATTCTGCCACTGACCATGGTGGCTCGGCCGCTGGCGAAAGCTTTCGGCACCTTTCGCCAGCCGAGGCTTTCGCCTTTCTGCCCGAACACTGCCGGTATGGGATCTTTCTTTGCGTAGCACGATCAGGGTTCACGGAGAATTAAATTAGGTGCATGGCCTATTGGCGAATGGCGAATTCGATTATCCAACGTGGCGTAACCTCGGATAATTGGTCTAGACCTTAGGCATATTTTCCGAAAATGCTGTCCAGAGTTAGCTCTCGTCGAGACGCTTCTATTGATGTGCTTGGATCAAAAAGTCAACTCTGACAAGTTTTCGATGTAATGGCTACGCATCAGGTCAGGTAGAGCAGATGAAATGAATTGAAAGCAGTCCAAAAGTACACAACCTGCACGCTTCAATCTACATACCGCTTAACACACGGTCTACCTCAGCTGCAGCATCATAGTGAGAGACTGGTTGGGAACTGGGCCTCAGTGACACGTCAACTGCCGCAGGTAGGAGTATGCTTTGGTGAGACACATCAAAGAAATCATCACTCAAGTTGAAGACATGTGTGGCTTCAACCTCATCACATGATACGTTGAAACCTGCTGCATCTGGAGCAAGCTCGTTAGACAGATCAGCTTGCGACGACCAGTTGGGATGAAACAGTCATCCCAGACAGGTGATGGCTTAGGGCCTGATCGACTTTGTGCAGACTGACTTGTAGTGGAGACAGCGCTGTCGATTTCCTTGTCGCTTGATGGCACATAATCCGACATGACAGCATGTATCAGCTTGGCAAGAGCGCGGCAGCGCAGCACCCAGTATGGCGCCAGTTTGACCTATTCAGTCCCCCCCCTCCCCCCCTCTTGGACCCCCCTTGATCCCCGGAGGGGGTCTGCCATGCCAATGCGCCAAGCACTGAGGGTCATGGCGTAACTATTGGATAATCAATTATCCACGGCTAATTGGCGAATTCGAATAGATTCTCCGTGAACCCTGAGCACGATCACATCGCATCCGGCCGGAGTTTATATTTAACTTTGGATTCTCTTCACTATGGTCTTTGTTCTTCAGTATGTGATTAGACTTATGACAAGGCTGAAGCCTTGTGAACGTCGTTTTCTAACACGTACATTTAACTCTTATGTTTGACCCTTACAAATGAAAATTTGCATATCCCTGTATTGCTTGTAGAGTTGCACATGGCAGGGCTGGCACTTGTCACGCTGACGCTGTGGACAGTACCACACCATACCAAACTATGTGAGTAGTTGCACTGCGTTCCTTACAATCACAACGCAGCAACGGGGGGCCAAGTTTCCCTTGAGACAACCTGTCACCAGCTTTGATCCAGGTCTGCAGATGAGCACCATCAGCAGGAAATTGCATATACAACACACAGCAGCTGCAGGTCTGTGCTCTGCAAAAGAAGTCAAAAAAATAGATCAAGGAGCAACACAATGCACTGCAAACAGCACAGTTTCAGCTAATGCTGTTCAAACAAGACAGTCAGTGCCAATGCAAATCACTACTTTATTCAAGAAGTAGATCGCCAAAAGTCTGTAAGTGTATGCGGCCTGACAGAATGCCAAAATGAAATCAAAGCTCAAATTCGAATGATTGCAATGACTCCTGCTAGCTAGCAAATATGCCTATTGAGACAATGATACAAGTATACAATCTCCATGTGAGGAGAGGGAACAATAGTCGCAGATAGGTAACATTGTTGGTTTGATTTTCATTGACTTGCAGTCAGACTGCTTGCAGCTTGTGCACTTACCACCTCCCCTGCAGGCTGAATCCCAATGTATCTTCTATGCCCATGTCCTCTGCAGTAGTCACGCCCGTCATAGTCATTGTGCAAGGTCACAGTGTCTCGTATGTCACCATCATCTGTTGTGATATATTCAAGCCGCAGACTGTGGTCACCATTTGCAGTCACTCGACCATACCCAAACTTTGTTTCCGAATAGTCTAGCCAGTCGTACTGATCATGATCTACGTCTGACAGCTTGTGTCCACCACAGCCTAAGGTGACATGCGTTGTGCCCTTATCCAGGTTGTCCACGCATTTTTCGTCGTACACATTGCACGTCCGTGCGTATGAATGCACATGACCAGAGACAACCAAGTCCACATTGTATTGGTTGAACAGAGACTCCAGACTGGCTCTCAGATGCTCTGCAGTAGAGCAACAATACTAGTAAGTCAAATAGCTTCACAGCGTCGTCAATTTAAAAGCGATGATGACAGGGTCGCCGTAAAAAGACTTTGTAGCTTTGGATTGCAAAAAGGGCTGTGAACAGGCCTTGTTGACCGTCAGGGTGAGTGCAACACTAGCTTGAGGGCAAGCCCAGCAATGCCATCCACAGCATCCTCAGCAGAGCTATGCATCATGTACTAGGGCAGTAATTGACTGCAGGCACAGTCCATATGATGGGCATTAAGCCTGGGGCCCCAGATAGAAACCATAGCAGGTGTGGGGCAGAGCCATACGTCTTCCCTCACCTGCAACAATTCTGTTGGATTTGTGTGGATGGACCACGTACATGGGTCGATGCATGCCAACAACCAACCAGGGAGTCAGGCATCTGTCTATTCCCTCCAGATGCTGCTCAAGCCACTGCAAACAGACATTGGAAGCTGCGTAAGTATTGGGGGCTGATGTGTCATGCCTGCAAACGGTTTGTGTAACAATAACAGTTAAAACGCTTTCTAGCTCATGATGAGCTAGGTACGTGCAGGACAAGTCTGGTCTCTCCAGAGCAGCCTGTCTTGTGCATCCCTGTAAGGCCTACTAATTCGACAGTGTTGACAATCTTGTAATGGAACATTATTGAAACTAGACCTAGGGCGGCCAGACTTCACCAAACAAAAGCTTCTTAGGCAATCTATCATTAGACATCCGGAAAACAGGACCTAGCCACCTGAGTCTTTTGCCTTGCAGCTCAGACTCCACAGATAGGGTGTTGCACCTGGTTTGTGTGCAGCCTGAAAAATGTGATGGCAGTTGCGAAAGTTATCAAGCTGACAAAGCTGGAATGCAGTGTCACTGGTGCAGGCAACAAGCAGAAGTGCAATGCTGATTAGTGGCCGCAATGAAGACATCAAGCACCCAGACATGTAATGTGAGACGTTCCCCTCATATGAGGCAAGCAATGTTAACAGCAGATTGTACACAAGCAAGACATGCAATAGTGGACAAGCAACGCGCAAAGTGGTAGACTCAGCAGGGCACAAAATCAGTGGACATGAGAGAGGTCAGTCTCGCAAAACAAGACTTGTGCCACACACCCCTAGCATTTGCTGGAATGTGTAATTATTCCCATTTATTTCTGTCATTGCTATTACCACTATAACTAGGATGAGTAAGAGTGACAGCATAGACCTACCCTGTACTGATGGGACCCAGGAGTAACGTCATGCTCAGTAGATAGCATCACAAAGTGGACGCTGCCATAGTCAAAGGAGTACCAGAAGGGCGAGTTGACAGAGCTGCCATGGTTGGCTGCCTCTTGTTGGGCTGCATCCAGATAGGCTTCAGGCATGATGAATCGTCTTGCAGTCGCCACACCACATTCCCCGCCAGAATCATTGCCTGTAACACAAAGCATCACTTTCAGCATGGAAAGCAAAGGCTGAAATGAACTACAGAAAGCATGGTGCAGTTGTTCAAATCTGAGAGCATGATGTTGCAACAAGGTGCAGCATTGGCTGTGCAGCATGGGATGCAGCATGGGATCAAGGCAAGCATACCATAACTGCATCTGTAATTGCATGGGATCAATGCAAGCATACCGTAATTGCCCCAGTCAGGGTCATAAGGACTGCTGGCTCCAGAGGGGTCCTTGCTGTGTGACCTGTGCTTCTCCTTGCCAGTGCGATAGTCATACTCATGGTTGCCTGCAGATTCACGGCAGGAAAGGTTTGACTGAGTCCACAGAGACGTACCAATCCAGCACCAGTGTGCTTGACACTGCATGTCCAAAGATGCAAGCTAAATCAGGAAGCTGTTCCTTGTGACATGTCAGGCAGGCTCCTGATGAGGGAATCTATGCGGGTGCAGACACTTGCTCAAAACCAGCTGTTGCACATCCATTGCTAGAGAGCGTGATGGCTGTCACATGGCCTCGATGACTCAGAGGGTAGGTGCAGATGCGTTGCAAGCAGCAAGCAGCAGCAACTGTGAAGAGGACTTGGGAGAGCAGAGATCATGCTCTCTGTGATGACAACAGGCAAGGTGGCACATGGGTGGCAGCACACACCTATGCCAATCATGTAGGGTGCGCGACTGCTGTATGGCTCAATGTAATCCATGAAGGTGTCCCATATCTGCATACAGACACATACAAATGGTATGATCAAAAGCAGGAGCAGCCAGAGACGTGCAGGTAGTTACGCGTTGCTGACTTGACAAGGGGGCCAAGCTGAATGAGAGGTCCATGAATCGAACCCATGACCATCATAATGTAGAACATGCCAACCAAACATGTAACAATGCTGATGAAATGGACCCAGTCAGTCACTTGGAAGCACATTTGCACAACAGAGGTTCCAGCAATGAATGTGTGAAACCAACACTGTGACAGAACCCTGCCTCTTTGATGTAACCAGGGCTCACCTCTGGGTCCCCATTTGCATAGGAGAGATCCCCAACATGCACTACGAGGTCCACATCATTGTCTATCACATCTCTTGTTACGTAATCAGCAGTGGCACGAGCCCTGCAACAGTGTCAGCTCATGACTGGTGGCTCTGTTGCTTAAGTTCAGTCAAAACCTGTCAAAGCCCATGCTTGCTTGACTTTTGGTCCTCAGTACATTTTTGTGACAACTACACAAAATGCAGCAGTGATCAGTACTCCCATGCTTGATGCAAGCTTGACGAGAGCACCATGAGACACATGAGCTGATGAGAAAGCTTGTTGAGAGCTTGATTTAAAGCTTGATGAGATACAGAGGCTGGTCTATGCTGCAGTTTGTCTTTACAACGAGTACTTTGCTAAGATGAGTACTAAACAAGAACAACGGCAATGTGGCCATGTTTGCTGTTCTACCATCCCATATCTTCCTTGGGATATGGGATTGTACAGCAAGCTCTGAGCATCCTTGACATCACTGCTTAATCGGCTGAGACGCCAGTGTTGTAATCCAGGTTGACAACTGCAAGTGCAGCATGCATGAGACCAGGTAGAATGAGCTATGACTATTGCAGAATCTGAGTCTTCACAGTTTGAGCCCTATAGCATGGCTCTGTGCTCCTTTGCAATTGAGAGCAAATTTACCTGCTCCCCAGTGTCTTCCACATAACTCTCATCTCTGTGGGGTCTGAAGTCAGAGCCAAGTGCACCTGCAAAGAGATCGAGCAGATGACGGCAGATCCGGCTAACGCATACAGCTCGCCAGCACCGACGTCTTTGCGAAAGTTGAATCGGCAAGCCAAAGGCACTGTGAACTAGAATGATGAGCGCTAACGAGACAGGGTCACAAAGGTGGGTGTTTGCCTGTTGAGGTTTGCAAAGGCTATCGTCCGAGCCTTCCAGACTGAAAGCACCGTTAAACCCTTCGACGTGCCCAGCATTGATCAAGGCAATGAGAAAGACAAGCACAACAGGACGAGTGGCCTTCCCAGCAGCTAACATCATAGGCGATCCACAACGTCGTTTAAGCTGGCCACTGACATTTCACGCCATGATATATTACAGAGCTCGCCGTAAGCGCAGCACCTGATCAAGGCGCGCGCTAGGCACCACACGCATGTGACCAGGGTAGTTTACGTATGACTCAGCAAGCTAGCGGCAGCGCATGCACTGAACTCGCGAATCTTATGGTGAAGTAGAATATTGTTGGTGCAAAGGCCGGCTATTATGTGCACTTCCTCTTCTTAGTACGAACGTCTTCTTCAGGCAGAGATATCTCCACGTGTGTGGGGACACGTCACGAGAGGTCAAAACGCAGACTAACCCACTGAGATTCATTGCACTGCATTGATTCAATTGTTGCATTTTCTTTCGTACTGACGTGTCAGTTTATTACATGTGTATATGGAATTCCTCGACATCAAACGTGGTGACTTCAGTCCTCTGCACATACGGTACACGCAAGCTGGACCTGCAACTCCTGATGTTGAACACTGAACCCTGACGCCCTGATGAGATGTGCCTCTGCCAAACTTGCGTTTGCAAACAAAAGTTTTGATGGCTGTCTGTTCAATTCCTCATTCAGCCATGCTTCCATGTACTTATCCTGCAGATTGCATTTCGGGTTTGGTTTTATCACTGTGAGAGCATCAGCGCAGAAGCCTTCAGCTTCGTAACTTGTACAGTGGTCTTGTGTCTTGTGGGTACTGAAGCATGGAGCATTGCATTACAGAGCCGATGGGCTTGTTTGCTTGCATGACTGAAGCTTTGCTGCTGAGTCTGACCAGTGTATTGAGTGATAGACATGCACAGTGCAAAGTTGGAAGCTTTGCACAAGTTGCTATTGACAGCAATGCATGACAGGTTGGCTATAGTGTTCATGTTTTCCTTGCTTTAGTCCCAAACCTCAGCAGGTGCAGAAAGGACAGCTTGCCACGCTTATGGGACTCATGACTGATCAGTCTGTTTGACGTGATTAGTTGTAGCCCAAAATTGGAAGTGGCAAACATACCTTGGTCAGCGATCACACATCAGGGATGTTGAGTGGCTCCACGTTGCCTGCTAGCAGGAAGGCTTGCACCAGCTTCATGGCTGCTTGGACTTGGCCAGTGGCTCCTGAAATCTCCAGTTGCCTTTCCACATGGGCTTGACTAGCAGCAGTTCTTGGTGCTTCCCTGGGTGCCTCATGCAGCCTGACCTTGGCTCCAGATATCTGCCGCAGCACTGACAATATTCAACAGCCAAGAATTGTGCCTCACATTGCTGATTGCCGATGCTCAGACACACATGGAATGCCTGAGAACATGACGTCCATCATATGCAGCTCTGCACAGGCAAAGCTATAAAGATGATGGACTTGTGTTGTCGAGCATTTCACCTCTACGTGGGCAATGGCATTCAATGTTTATGACTGATGTGCATCTCTCTGAGCAGCTCCTGTAGTTAGGTACTGATAAGGGTCATCCGACAGTCTGTACGTCATGGACACATGTGCACGAGAGTGAACGATCGACTACTGCAGCACAGCGTAGCACAGCTGTTTGTTGGATTCAGCATGGGCAAGGCATATGATTCATCATGATAAGTACCACTCACCTGTCTGATCTGGCTGATGTTAGTGCCATTACGCCCTAGTACAGCCCCAACCTGAGCTCCAACAATAGCAAGTTGAACCCTGCTGGTCCCATCAGGTTCTGTGATCATAGGGCTCACCCCGGGGATGCCCTGGCCATATCCTGACATGGGGGGCTGAGCCACCTCATAGGGGGAATGGTAGGGGCTATGAGGTGCCATACTGGTTTCATACTGTAAACTGCCCTGAGGAGGTGCCCCGGTATCGTACCCACCTATGGGTGAATGACATTCATGTCATTCACGTATTCACATATGATTGTGATTGGAAGCTACACCTATACGAAGCTTGGATGCTTTCAGGTACAGCTACGCTGCACATCACTTTGCTCTTGACATGGCCCATGCACTCAACTGATGACATCCCTGTCAAACTTACTGACAGCCTTCATTGCCCGTATGGGTGCTCTTGAAAACATATATTAGCTCTATTTCTTATTGTGTATGGGGTGTGCACCTGAGTACTGGCCCATGTCATAAGCTGCCTGTGGATACTGAGACTCCACAGCAGCCTCATACCCTGGCTGGAAAGGGCCCTGAGGGGGGCCCTGGTGAAACCCCTGCTGGAGGGGCTGCTGCGCTGCATGCCCTGGGCTGATGCTTCCTCTGGGTGGGTGATAGTTGGGGTTTGGGTAGTTTGGTGGTGGGGGTTGGGCAGCAATCTGACCCTGATCTACATCAGGAGGGGGGTAATGAGGGTAACCAGGCTGTTCAACATAGGGCAACCCAGGGGCAGGGGCGCCATAGGGGATCCCAGGGGTGTAAGGGGTCCCAGCATAGACTGGGCTCTGTGGCATGCTACGCTGCCCTGGTATAGGGTTTGCGTGGCGGCTTCTGAGGATGATCTTGATCTGCATCCATCATCCAGCCTCTCATGAGCAACACATCCTCAAACAAAGACTGAAGGTGCTCAATAGCATGACTGCCTCTTGCTGAGGTGGTTGGGGGTAATACATGCCTGTGCAACTTCAATGTCTTATAGCACATGCGAGTCTAGCATGTCAGCAGACTATGCTGTGGCATGCATGCAAGACGCAATGCACTGTGCTGAGTGGTCTTGGCGTCACACCAGACCAGAATGGCAGCAACAATGCACCGCTAATAATGCAGAGCGCATTCTTCCTGTGCCTCAGGAGAACGAGTGTCAAAGCCCACCTGGTACTGGCGCAGCAAATCTGCCACAGCTTGCAGAGCTGAGTCACAGCTCTGAGGGAGGCCCTGAATCTCGATCACTTCATCCACCTCCTCTCCGCTCTCCAGCCGCCTCTGGCCCTTGTTCTGCTCCAGAACCCTGACCATGGCCCCTGTGCTGTCCCGTACTCTGGTCACTATGCTTCCTCCTTTGCCTAGAACGCACCCAACCTGCGTAGAACAAGTTGCTGTGATGCACATGTGCACCAGCACTCTGAAGGGAAAGCGCTTGCCGCATACTGAAATCTCTCAACCATGTATCATGCTATCACAACCTGTCAGCAAAAGCAGTTCCCAGCTACTCAACCCAAAGGGCACATTCACCAGCTACTGTAGGCATTCAGAACAGCAGACAAAGCATCTCCTGCTGCTTGCAGCACTGCACAGTGCATCATGCAACTGACAGTGGGCTGTCACCAGGTTCTGTGTCAGTGGATGTGTGTGCAAGTCAGCTCAGCATAGATGCAGTATTCAATGGCCTAATGGCGTGCACCAGATGCCACGACCTAATGGCATGCGCCACATTGTGGGTCCATGCGTACCTGCGAGGAGGGCACCACCAAGCGCACGCACTTCTGAGGATCGCCCTCTTCTTGTATGACAGGGGCGGCGCAATACATGAGGGCATCAATAGCGGGAGAGGCTTGCGCTTGCGCCTCCTCCCTACCGCTAATGCTCACCACACGTTGATCACTTGCTGCAGCAGCAAGACAGAAGGTCTCAAGCCTGCATGTATGGCAATCTTTGGCAGCCAGGAGAGCCACAGCTGGCAAGGCTGCACACTAAGTATGTGCTGCAGTGAGCAACGCTGAATGACTGGAGCCGCAAAGAAGCAGTGTGTAGGAGTGGTGTGCACGGGGACCTTGTCATGTTCATGTGTAGCAAAGATGCAGCACAAAGTTGTCAAGACACATGGGCTGCTGGAAAACGGCTTGACCGTGTCAAATGCAGGGTACTGCAAGCAACATTGCAAGAGCAAACCAGAGAAGTGCATGGACTGCAAGGGCAGCAGGCTGCTCACTGTCATGAGGCTCATGCACTTTGACTCTGGCACCGGTGCGCTGCCGCAGCTGTCCTATGGCTTCACCCCCTCTGCCTATGAGAGCGCCCACATGCACCACAGGGATGAGCAGCCTGTACCCAATCTCTATGTCAGGCTCCCCGGGCATATGCTGCAGCTGCAGACAACAGAGATGGTCAGAGTTTGATCCAGCTTTTGCGATATGGCAGTTGTATGCGGCATATGAGGCGGCTGTGTGATGAATGCCATGAGCTGTGTGATGATTGCACAGCTTGCAGGAACACGCCTATGAGTGCATTGCCATGCATACTGCTTGTGATGGCCCTCACTTCTATGGCAGTAAAGGTTCTTGATGAATCTGCCAAAGTGAACTAGCAGTCATGGGTTGGGGGATCAGGTCATGAGCATGGCTCCTACCACAGGTTGAGTCACAGGCGCTGGGGGTCGCCGAGGGGGCTGGTAGGGGGCCTGGTGGTGCGTTTGTTGAGGACCCTGGTAGGGGACTTGATGAGGAGGGCGGCGGTTGGGCCCTTGCTGGCGAGGACCCCCCGAAGGTCTGAAGGGCTGGGCTTGGGGGTTGAAGACGGGTGCTTCATGAGGGGGTGGCCTGTTGCCAGGGGGCCGCTGCATCAAATGGAGAACACAACACTCATGCTTGGATCATATCTAGTTCCATTCAATGAGAATGTGTACAAGAAGCTTCAGGTTGTGCATGAAAGCTGCATCCACTGCAGCACAGTAACCCAACATACCGCCACACGCCACTGTTGTGCATGTTCTGCAGTCAATACAACAGGTCTGACAGCCGTATAAAGGTTGGCAAGCACAGAAAGAGCAGGGGTGTGCTGCGTAATAAGGCAGCAGGCCGTCGGCAAGCTTACCGAGATTGGCTCTGACCAGGCCTTCCCAGGGTTGATGCGCAGCTGTGCGCATATTGCTGCTAACCCATTCTGCACAGCTTGCAGATTGCCTGTCACCTGCAAAGTACGGCCACTGTTGTGTGGGATGCAGATCCACCGGCTGCTGCCTTGCCATCATAAGTATATTGCTCTGCTCTTCATAGCTTGTACGTGGCATGCAGCAAATCCTCCAATTGCAAATGACATGCTTCTGATCAAGCTATGCAAACGCAAGCATTCACTTACGCACATCTGTGTAGCCCAGCTCTGCAGCTTGACTGTGAACCAGATTTGCACCTTGTGGAAGCCTTGACAACGGCTCTGGAACAACCTTGCCCACCCAGCAAAACAAACACCAGCAACCGCTAGCACATGCCTGACTGCTGTAACATGCCACCCACAAAGGATGACATGCAGGCCTACCTGAACCACCTGAGCAAATGGGTCAGCTTGCATGGCGGATGGAGGCATGTCACCAGGCTGCAGGATTCTGATGCTGCAGCTCGTGTCCCGCCTGATCTGAGAGATGGTGCGGCCACCTTTGCCCAAGATGGACCCAACCTGCAAGAAAAGCTGCATATCAGTAAGAATCCTTTGCCTTTCAGCATTATACCGGTCATCACCCAGCAGATACCAACAACTTGACTTTTGCCTTGGTACTTCCATATGGTTTGATGTTTTTTCAGGATGAACCTACACTCCTTGGAACAAGGCTGGCTGGGTCGACTCGAATCAATACATTACAGCAGGTTTCAGCAACATGCTCACTGCACTGTGACTATGCGCATCACACTTCCCCAGCGGGATCGTGGGCACAGATGCATAGTGGACCTGTGTACTGACAAGCTACTTGTAGCAGCAGAAGACAAGGGACCATGCATGCAAGTTTACAAGCATTGACATGCAGTTGACAATGTATAACAGTGCAAGCATTTAGGAGGACCAAGTAACTATTGGATGCTGTGATCATGAGCACCAGGCGCTGTGCAGCAACAATACATCTGCACAGCCCAATCAACGTGCTAAGTGAAGATACACCAGCTGTTCATGCTGGACATCTGGAGTCACTTTATGGGGATGTGCAACAGACAAGTGTGCGTGAACAGCAGCAACGCAGCCATCTTGCCTGAGGAGGACGAAGAAGCATGCGGCCCACAAAAACCTGTGCTGGCTCTAGTCCGGGATTGTTAGCATCAACTATGCGGTCAAACACACGAACCACAGCATTCTGAACAGGGCTGTCCTCAGATTCTGGTTCTGACCTAACCAAAGGCGTGAACGAGTGTCAGCATTCTAAACATGAACGTCAGCAAATGCGAGTATATATGATGAGCAGTTGTGACTCAGACGTGTGGTTTGGACTGTGACGTTTCAAATGCAGTCCAGGCATGCTGTACGGGACTAGGCCACTGTACATTTGCTGGTGAGTGTGTCAAGAATATGAATATGTGCAGTGTTGAGATGTTTTTTGAACAGCTATGCATGGACAAATGATGCTGAGTTTGATGTCTGATGTTCTGTCAAGCCTGCCTGTGCAGATGCACAAACAATCGGTATATGCAGGATGCTAGAGCAGCTTGCCTGTCTGGCCCAATGATGGTCACAACTCTGTCTTCACACTCCGGTGTTGGATCCTCAATCTTGATCTTGGTGCCAGTCTCATTCCGCAACTCGCGTATGATCTCGCCACCCTGTCAGTGTGTTGCCAAGTCGTTAGCATAAGCGCTAAGTCAGACAGTGAGTACTCACATGACCAATTACCTTGCCAATAATGCTCCCAGTCCGTGATCCAGGACAGAGCAATCTGTATGTGACTATGCTGGCAGACTGTGTTGCTTTCTGCCGCTTGACCTCCTCGCCCTGGAAAGGGGAGTCCTGCAAGCCAAGGTTGGCTGTCAGTTTTGAGCTTGACTATACTTTCAGCACATGGCCAGGAACAGGATGCAGCAAAGCGTATATGCTCATCAGCAGCTTGATCAGTGCTCACCTGTCTTTCCAGCTCATTTGGAGGTGATCGCTTCTGACCAGCGCTAGACATGCCCTGCAGTGACACATGCACGGTCAACTTGTGAGCCAGCTGCTTCAAGCGCACAAGCAGCTGGGGAGTTTTGTGAGCAATCTAGCCGTTCGATATCAGCGGCATTGAGAGGAAGACGCCGGCCGACCTCTTGATCGTCCACATGTTCCTCAGTGTCATCAGAGTCAAGACGCAAAGACGACAGAGACAATGACATGTTGGAGTGCACACCTGTGTTATCGGCGTGAGCCCCAACAGCTCCCGCTCCACCTTCTCACAACGCCCGCTGTCCCATCCGATGAGTCACGCGGGTCGCGGCTTAAAGCTGCCAACCTTTTGTGACACAATTTGCAAACCAATTACACTTACAGGGAAATGCCCCGCCGTGATTGAACATTATCGAAGGCCGTTGTGCATGACCTGTCGGCAACTTGCTCGACCCTGTTCGGCATCCATTACCCTCACAATACAAGCTTGCATTACTTCCTGATACATTTTGAGGTAGTAAGAACTGTCTGGTCAAGGGAAGGGCGATCAGAGCAGCGCACGTCGCATATATGGATCTGTGCGGCTGAGCTGCCGTGTCGGTGAGGTGAAGTTTTACGGACTCTGAACAACCACTGATAGACTGTCGTCAAGGGCTGCCATCGGCAAATACTACCGGCAATAGAAATTGCCTACTGAGAACGGTACACTTGCTCTGCAAGCGCACGAATGTGCTTCCCCATGCCATGTGGAGTGAGATAAGAGCTTGCACGCGGAAACTCCAGTCAAATGTAGTGTGCCAGGCCTGCCAAGGGTAGCTAACAAACAAAGTTCACAACCTCATAGACTCTTTGCACAAGCCAACCACACATAATTGCAATTATCAGCTTTGCCTGATGCAAGGGATTCACTTTATGTGCCCACAAACAGTCCATTTACAGTCGTTTGCCTAAGGCACAGGAAAGACTGATTCTTTGTGACAGTCTTGTCAAACAAATACTGCTAAAAACAAATGTGACTTGGGTTGCATCACATTCTGCCAGGCTGGAAGAATCCAGTGCTGCATTTGACCGCTGCACTGTCCTCTTCCTGGCTAGAGTTGCCATTGCTGACCTGGCCTGACTCAGACAACATACCAGAGACCTTGCAAGCAGAGTTAGTTGGGCCATGCATGTAAGCCTGCAACATCAATCTTGAGCCATTGTACAGCATGGACATTGCTTGCAAGTCTGTTCTGAATAACACAGGCTGCTGGCATGTAGCAAGCTGTATGCTGAAACTGAGACTGAAAACCATGGGATCACTGTATTCTTTTTGCTAGCATGCTGAGTGCGCTGTGAAACAGCACTGTAAAGTGATACCCCATCAACTTTGCTTGTCAAGCTCCATGTTGCAGCCTGTTGGTGTGTTTTTCAACAGCAAACATGCCCCATGTTCACAATGCAGTGGTCAACGTAAGCTGAACAACCTGAAGCAATACTTAGCACAAAATGCTTTTACATCATCAGTAATTGTCTTGCCTGGATGGGCGCATTCATGGGGCCTCCACTGACATGCCCAGAGCTCATTCTGCCGGCTACAGCTGCTTCAGGTTTGCTGAGCCTGCTGCCTCTGGGAGCATCTCTGTACCAGGCAGTCCTCATTGGCTTGCCGGCCTGCAGCTGTGCCTGCGACAACGACCATACTGATGCTGCAGTGTTGTCATAGTTCTGTTACTGTTGGGATGACATGTTTCAGGCAGCCTGTGATGGAGCTGCTGCAATGTTCAGTGCAGTAAGCAGGGGCCCATGCAGACTGTTGCAAATGCATGACCCTGGCTGTCATGCTTCAGGCCATATACTCTTGAAGTGCTGTTCATGCACCGCAGATGGCTTGCTCAGTGACAGCTGAAACACAGCACAACACATATCCAAACTGGAAACTTCAGCTGTTGCGTCAAGCCAAGTCACTAATATCATAAGCACCAGTTACCATGCAGATCTGTGTCTGTCAGGTTCTGCAATGTGTGTCCTTGACTGGAAGCTTTACCTGCACCATTTTTGCGGAAGTCAGTCATACAGCTTTGAGAACCCGTACCTGGACCAGTGATTTGACAGTCTCCTTTGGCAGGTCAGGCATCTCCTTTCTGGAGTGCTTCACATGGCAGTATGATGCCATCTTTTGAGGAACCATAGGGGAAAGACGGTAATGGCTGTTTGCAGCTGTACCAGCAGAGGAGGCAAGTACATCAGCCCGGGGGCTTGTCATAGCGCCCCTGGGAACAGCATTGGGCTCTGAAGGGGTGTCCAGGGGCAGGGATGAGTAGCCTGGCGCCCTGTCTGCAGGGATGTTATACACAGGATTCATGCTTAGCAGACTTGCACTGCCCCAGGATGTGACTGATGCTGAGTGGTATGGGGGCCTGCTGTCTTGACACTTGCCATACAGCATTGGCACAGGGAATGAGGGTTGGCCTGAGGACTCCAGTGATCTGCTGTAACATCCAGAGGCTCCTGTAGGCGCTGCATGCATAGGCAGGTGCGCTGCTGAGGTTGCAGTGCACTGCTGGAGAAAGGGAGCAGTTGCTGCCCCACCACTGTTGGATGCTGCCTTGAATGCTGGGTTCAAGACGATGCCGTCAGATGTTTTGATCAGGAGGCCATGGCCTAACTCAAAAGCAGGGGTGTAGTTGCTGCTTGGTTGGTGATTAAAAGGAAGGGATCGCCTAGCTGGCAGTTGCTTTGTAGGGAGGAGCCCTGCAGCAAAAGGAGTCGGGCCCGGATGATGGGAGGAGCCAGTGGGAGGAGCTGCCTGTTTGCCTTTCACTGGAGTGGGGCCAAAGGGGTCTTCTGGCAGGATCCAAGAAGGGGCCGGACTTGTAGGAACAGCATAGCTCCCCCTGGTCTGCCCTTCATTGCTGTACCTGCTGTCATCAGCAGGCCTAGTTTTTGCTGCCTGGTGAGGGAAGAAAGGGGGTGCGTCTGCCCTGTACTTCTGAATGTAGCTGATTGAACCCGTCCCACCAGCATTATGAGCAACTTTTTGCTGGGCACAAAGCTCACGCTCTGACACAGACGCACCAGGAAGGGGAGCTGTCAGACCAGAAGCATCTGTGCGATTTCTGCTGGCATACCTTGGACCCCTCACCTCAAGAGTGTCAGTATCAGATAGAAATGCACCAGGATGGCGAGCTTTCAGGGCAGCGACATCTATTTCATGTTTGCCAGCAGTGGGTGCAGCAGCTGGTTGGCCTGCCTGAGGCTCTGACACGAAAGCACCAGGATAGCGGGCTCTCAGCACCTGCTCAGTGCAGGATTTGCCCTGCTTGGGGTGGGCAGATCCCAGTGGCTGTATATGCACAGTGTTGGTAGAGTCCTTCAGCACTGATGCCTTTGGTGGCCTAGCTGTTGCGCCTGCAATGGTCATGCATCAGTGGTGCTGTAGCTGCGGCGTGATAGTGCAGTGTGATAGTGCAAGTCAGCACCTTACATTCTGCTTCTGCTGTCAAGATGCCGTAGTTGCTTCCACCTTGTTCATAAGCTTGACTGAGGCCAAATTAGCTATTCATTGCACACAAAACTGTCACAGTATGGCCTGCCTGATGAGCACTTCTCAGATAAATCCATATGTTTTTTATGTATATTACCTGTGCTAGCTGGGGTTGCCCTCGTGTCATCCTGGTAGACCTCTATTGCGGTGCCTTGGGAAGTGCCGTTCCTCCCAGCCATGTTGTCACGATCTGCTGCTGAATCTGAAGCAAGGCAAGAAATCAGCAAGAGAAGGAGCAAATCATTCATTGTTGCAGAATAGAACAGACTTGGAAATGGTTGGCCCTAAACACTTTGGTATGCATACAGCACAAGAATAGTCTTTGCGTCAGAAAATGTGCAAAGCTCCGCTTGTTAACAGCTCTGCATGAGCAAACCTCCGCTTGCCTGCAGGGAGCTCATCAGCTGCTAGCTCCCAGTGCTCAGGAATAACATGCTGTGCAAGGAAAGCTCCTGCTGTGTTGCTCTTGCCATCCTGAGTCATTGTGATGCTTGACTGTGCGCTGTGCATCTGTGTTGCGCCTGCCTCTCGAGGCAATTGCCAGTCAGATGCTGGCAGATTAGAAGCAGGCGTTGCATGCAGCTTTGCCAGTAGCTTGTCACGCTCATCTGTAGCGTGCAGCTGAGCCAACAGCTTTTGACGTTCGTCACGTCCCTGTAAGCAAAAGGGAGTATTTGGCTTATCAATGCACAGTCATGACAATGCCAGTAAAAGCTGCCAGCGTTCTTGGACACAAGCTGAGCTCCAATCCAGGAGCAGCATGCAGGCATATGTGGTGTCTGTAGAGTGGCTGACAGCCTACCACTTGGTGAAACATTTCAAAAGCTGTTGCTGCTCCTCGTTATGTGTTCCTGCAAACTGCTGATCTTGCGTATGAGAAACCAGAATCTTTGGTCTGCACTGGATCAGCACTGTTTCTTTGTGAAAGGCAAAATTTCGAGCAGGCTTACCACTGCTGTATGTCCTGCAACACAAATGATGGGGTGCTAATGAACAGATACAACTGTAGAACAGGCGTAACAGCCTTGGAGTAGCATGTCCTAGCTTGATAGCACCCATCTGGTGTCTCGAATTTGCTATGCACACATGTCGCAGAGCAGCTGAAAGCAACCTTGCAGGGAGTCCAGCTGGAGTCTATATAGGCGTGGCTCCTCACCCCAAAGATGTCCAACCAGGACGCCAGCGGGCGTTCTTGGCCAGCCTGCTGCTCAAAGATGATGCAGCGCAGGCCCCTAGCGATTGCAGTCACAGCGAGTGCTGTCCGTTTAAGCCAGGCAAGCTTGGCAGGGGCATGCAGCCTTGCTAATCCAGCTGCGGCGCCTACCTGGCAGAGCTTGTGAGCTGCGACGGTGCTGACAGCCTTATTGACCGGCTCTGCTTTGTCGTCTGAAGACACACCTAAGCTGAGCTCTGTCTGATGCTCCTTATGTCACTGTGCAAGCAGGCCTACCAGATTGTTGCCGCTTTGCGACTCACAGCTGTGGCCGCTCGTCACGCGGGCTACAAGCAGCGAACACGTTCAGTCTGATGCTGGATTTCGCGGGAAGCACTGATTGCGCAAATGTTCTTGCATGCCAAGTGTGGCTTGAGGCATTCACGAATCTTAGCTTAACAATCAGGATGCCCATAGCATGTTTGCCCAGCGTATTCTTATAATACCTGCTACAAAGACACAATGAATCGCATGGAGAGCTGTCCGTTTTAGCCTACTAGTGCTGTGTCTTACCATCTTGATACTGTCACTTGCAAGAATTGCTCATCCGATGATCTGTAAAAACGCTGACTGATGCACGTAAGTAACTCGGAGCAGCACGACAAACGCGGAGAAACGTGGTTTCTCCCTACTGACTCATTGCTACACAACACTCTGTCATGTGACTGGTAAGGAAATATGCCTGAATGTATAGTCTTGCACCAGGCAGCACAGGAAACGAATAAGTTGGCTGTTGGCATGCTGTTGCATGTAGACACTGTTGACTTTGGTTGGCTTCTGTTGACAGCCCATCGCATGAAATCTTTAAGAAGGCTCTGGGTATGCAACAGCTGCCTGTAATGCCTTCAAATAGATCAGTACTAAACTACTGAAATAGTCAGTACAGCTCAGAAGCAGTATACTCAAAGACCGCAGAAGGCAAGAGCTCAAGCACGAATCATGCGCTGCTTCATGGCCCTCTTGGTTTGCACTCTCTCCTGCCTTGCTTCAAATTTGGCACGCTGCTCAGGAGTCATCCTTTTCACCTTCTCCTGCAGGTTTGCCCACACAAGCACATCACAATCCACAGCAAGTGCAAGTGAGCCACAAGTAGCGCGTTGGTCAGAAGAAGCAATGTTGACATGATTTGTGTCATAGGTACACACATTGACCACTGGCTGGAGAGCAGTCACCCTGCCAACTCTATTTCATAGGAGCTTGTGGACGGGTCATATGCCAATTTCCTCAGAGCACCAGCTATGCATGCTGATGGCAAAAGAACAGTTACAGAAAGCAGGCATGACTGGTCTTGACACCTGTTCTTGATGACCTTGTACAAACATTGATTGAGTGATGAAAGAAAGAAGGTCCAGTGCATACCATCTGTTCCTGTTGTTTCTCTTGCCGCTTCAGCTGCTGTGCTTCTGCCCTTTCAGTGGCGCTGCTCTTGTGCTCATTGGCGGCCACCTTTTCTCGGCGCTTCATGGCCTTCTCCTTGCCCTCTGGACTAAGCTGATGGCTGCCAACCACCTGCAATACAACACTCTGCAGCTCTTGTAACTTATGCTTCACCAAGCAGTGAGTTTTGGCTATAAAGATGTACAGTGCGCTTGAGACTACAGCTGCAGCCAGAGCAGTGACTGTCTCATACTGGACACTAGAACGTCATCCACATGTTCCATTGACTGATGCAAATTTGCATCAGGCCTGATGAGTGAACAAGAGGCTTCTAGGTGGAAGAACCATGTGATGGCATGAGAGATAAAAGATGCAAAAACAGTCATTGGTTCGAAGTCTGCAGAGGCGACACTGACATCTGGAAGCGTGCAGCAGAACATTGGCAATATACTGTCTCACAATCGTAGGGGAGAATGATAAGAAGTGACTCACGTCTATGAGGTGTAGAACAGCTGTCAAGACCTTTGTGAGGTCCTGCATCTGCTCTTTTTGCGGCAAGTCAAATGACAGCTTGAGGCTGTGCTTGCTGAAACCTTCAGGATTCTCAGAGCTGAAGTGCAAGTATCTGAAGTACTTGGATGCTTCATCAAAAGCTGCTCGACCAAATAGCAGATCCATGACCTTGTCTGTCATGAGTTCGTAGAACATGCTTGAGGATTCTGCCCAGACGCTCAACTTGTCTGAGGGAAACTGAGGTAACCGCTTTGTTTCAACTGAAATGGGATGTGCAAAGCTTTGCACATCTGGCAGGGTCTTAGACAGCTCTTTGGCAAGCCTGGGGGTTGCTATAACCAGAACCAGCGGCTGCATGTTGTTCTCATTCATCGGTATGTCAATGTCAATACGGTCCTGTCTGGGGCTGACTAAGTAGCAGGCCATGTACAGCAGGTCCTGTCTATGCTGCAGGTCTAGGGTGGCTTGAAAGCTTTTGCAAAAGCGTCTGCCAGTGGCGTATATGTTGAACTTGTTCATGGACTCACGTAGGATGAGGTCCATGGCTCCATTCACCCTGGGACCTACTTGGCTGAAGTTGCGGTCAAGCAACGAGCCCTCCGTGCAGAAGGTCTCAGCAAAGGCCACAGCAACATCTGAGTTTCTCTTTCTACCATACCAGATGTTGGCCAGATAGAGCACGAGGAACGTCGCTATGGCAACTTCTGGTAGCCACTTCACGTGCAGGGGAGCCTGCCACCAGACTGAGGCAAACTCTGTGTCAGACTTAACAGCACGACCATTAGACTTGATAGCGTTGCTGACGTCATGCTGTGGACCAGCATGCACTAGAAGGGAGCATGTCAGCACAAGCAAAGCAGCGTCTGCCAAGCTACGCAAGCAACTGCTTTTCATGTTACGACCTGCGGACACGGAATCGCGACTCACACGACACCACTGCCACGCATACGAGCTGGGCTATCAGACAGCATTACACTGTTAGCTTGAAACACAGATGCGCAGACTTGACTTGCCTTACACTGCATGATCCCAGGGCCCTTGCCGTCAACAGCCCTATGTCTTGTCCCTTTCTTAGCTTCTGTTTGACACTGCTCACACGATAGCTAAGCTTGACAATCCCGGGACAAGTCGACAGCACCAGCAGCCCTCCGTCGTTATCAGCAGACCTTCGAAAGCGTCGTCAATTTCCCTATGCCACACGGTCTACCGTCTGTCTGTACAGATCTATGCTCATGACACACGCCTTGTCGCAGTCAGACTGGAGACAGCAAACAAAGTCACAGCGCATGAGCAACCAAATGCCATGGCAGTTGGATGCGGGAGTCTCGCTGTTCCCCATGAGTGGTGAACAAGTAAACCATGCACAACTAGGTCGCCTGCAAGAAGACTGGCTGGCTCGTGCGCAGCCCTCAAGTCACAGACGTCCATCTACCGACAGTTCGAGCTCTGATCCATCCAAGCACAGCACTTATGAAGCCCTTACGTTAAAAGAGAAAAACAGAAGGGCACAGCGAAAGTTTCGAGAAAAGCAGAAGGTCAGCTTCTATGAGAAGCTAGCATTTGTGCAGCTTACTCCATGTGGATTTCCTGCATGACCTGCTTTTCTTTGCTCACTAGGCCAAGATGACTCAAGCTGAAAGCAAGGCATCAGAGCTGGCCCAGCAGCTGAAGGACCTGAAAGCACAGAAGGCTGCGGCAGAAAGCAGAAATGTTGTCCTTGAGAAGGTGTTTGAGCTGCAAGGTTCGCACTCAATGGAGAAAGCAAGGCATGATGCCTCAAGGGCAACCAGCATCACCTCAGCATGCAGTGATCAGGCATCGACATCCGGCAGCTCTGAGCTTGTACCATATGGCCTATGCACCCAAATCTACAGTCCCATTGACATAGATACAATGTTGGAAGCAAGGAGCGAGGCTCCTCTGATTCAGTTCCCACAGGCTCAGCTGGAGGCTCTGGACTGGGTAGACTTTGTGAGATTATGGAAGGAATACATCAGCAGGTAGCTGTCCATCTGCCAAGCATATGCATGCAGTGTCCCTGTCTGAAGTATCAGAGCTGTCATAGCAATGTGGCACACTTCGCTGTGCAGCCAGTTCCCATATCTGGCCCCATGCAATGCACATACCTACCTATGCCTCTCTGTCTCCCTCAGCTAGCTACATGCATTCATGTCATACTAGCTTCTGTGAAATCACTATGACAACAATTAGAGATACTGTAAGTCAAACATCCTCTCACTATCATCAGCTGATGTGGCTTTTGCTGCATATGAACCTATGCATGAATCATTGAGCTCGCAATGCTGCTGCTTCACATCCCTTTTTGCTATTGGTCCCAACAGTGCAGGGTACGGGGTCTTGCTTGACCATCACTTGTCCTGATCTGCAGGCTGCCTTCCGCATGGCAAGTGTAACATGCTGATCCTTGTTACTTGTTACACACTATATAGGCCTGTCAGGGCATAGCTCCTTGTCGCACCAGTCAAGATTGGTTCTGCTGGTGTGCAGGCTAGCAATGTGCCTTGTCGAAGCTAACGGGGACAATGACAGCCCTGCTGGCAAGCGAGCCGAGGGCATCATGGAAGAGTTAGTCACCTTCTTCTGCTACCTTGCTGCTTGCCATCCAAAGAAAGTTAGCACCTTCAAGTACCTCAAAATGGAAGAAGAGGCCTCGCCTAGCTCTGGGCCCCCAGATGAGCTTTGGCGGAACATCGCCAGCTCAGTCCACTTTGATGAGCACCAAAAAGCACAGATCTGTGGCATCAGAGAGTACCTGCTCACCAACCTGAGCAGGATCATGAAAGCCCGAGAAGAAATCAGCGCGCAGCTGGTCTCTGCCGTGCCGCCACAAGGAGGAGGTGGATGCAACAGTCGAGTGGCCACAGGTCATGTTCAGGCCCTGCAGGCCACAGAGAAGCTGCATCAGAACTTGCAGCAAGCTCAGGAGTGCCTGACTCAGTTCCAGATAGCTGCAAGGGATTGTATGACGCCGCTGCAGTCCGCCATGTTTTGTGTGCAAGCCTTCCCCTGGGTGCCTGATGTCTTGGCCGTCTTCAACTGTGTAGCTGACGCTCACGACACAGCTGCTGCCATGAGCCATGATGGCACTGCAGGATCACAGGATCTTTCATCAGACTGAGTCATCAGCAGCATCACACTCTTTGTCTTGCTGCTGTCGTGGATTTATTGAGCTTTTTTGTATGACCAAATTTGATTGTGCGCCTCGTGTTTCTTTTCATGGGGCTGGGTTCATTTGCCTTGTGCTTTGGGTTCCTATAGATTTTGCTTGTTTGATGTCACTTCCGTGAACTCGATAGTGTTGTGAAGAAGTGTGCCGGCACGATAAATGATTGACGCACACTAGAACGTGTATACTTTACTGCAGCATAGCTTTGGGTCAGGCTTTTGTGGCCCTTGCTGCGCTGCAATTTTGTATTTTTAGTAATTTTTTTGGTGTGCTTGCAAGCACAATTGTGTTCTCCATGCCATACATTCATGATCACACAAAGCCCAACGATTGATAGAAGTCAGTGCATATCTTCAAGCCCTGCTGTTGCATTTCCAGTCTTCACGAAGTTATGAAGCGTTACTACCTGACCATTAGTAAGATCACACAGCAGATGGTTTGTGCAGGAGGGCCAACATCCAAGGCAGTTTCAGTGTATATTGCAAACAAGCATGCCTACATTCAGAAACACAATCTTATGCATGACATGACACATTGTGTATGCCCCATATGTATGCATCTTGTAACTGGTCTAAACAAACCCCATCTCGTATACACACAAAACGCTTTTCAAGAACCACAGCAATCTACACTGTGTCAAAGATGCAAGACCTGACAGCGTGACAGCCTGATCAATAACATTCAGACGACAAGGGACTTGAGCTATAAGTATCAGGAAGGAGACCGCATAAGCTATTGCACACGGATTAGCCATCAGATGAGAAGCAGAGCTAAATCAGAGGAACAGAAGCCAAGCTCAGGAGCAATGTAGAGTTTAAGCAGGGCAATATTGATAGCAAACAATACAGAGCTGAAAACAAAACAAAGAAACAGTGTCCTACAAATGGCTCCATGGGGTTTTCATGCTGCTGCGCACAGAACAAACAGTGGCATCCTCCCTAGGGTGCTGCAGCCGAAACACCCAGGGCTGCGTCCAAATAGCCCTATGCCCACGCCTGTGCTGCATGAGCATTGCAAGGCTATTGACATGTACACCAACGCAACTCATTTGTGACAGTAGATACATGCATACATCCTCCTTAGTCATCATTGCAAAGTCTTCAGCTCAGTGTGGGCAAGTTCAGGAGTCTGAGCTCCCCCAGGGACAGATAGCACCATTCAAAGTGTGAGGATGTCAGGACAGAGATTCTTCAATTTTGCAACCACTCTGTTTTGTCATTTAGTGTTGGGCTACGGCTAGAATTTGCGCATTCACTGACAAGAACAAAAACAGAAAGTCCTTGCGGGCTTCGTGTTTTTGTAGTTTTATGCTCCCTACTTAGCTGCTGAGTAAAGGAACTCATGACCACCAGTGGCTGTCAATGTCAGGTCTTGACTGGCTCTTGGGTAACAACAGTGACAAGCTTAGTACTTCTGACATTACTAGCATGAGGTGCATCTGACACGGTTGCTAGCTAACCAAAATGCCTGGCATATTGAGTGCAGCAGCTTTGGTGACTTGAGACCACCTCAGTATGTTTCTGGCCTGGTTGCATGAAGACACATGTATGGTGCCTGGTGTGTTGTGCACTGTCCATGACAGCTGATGGGACTTATCTGGCTCTGCATGAGTGAGAGAATACGCTGACTGTGACGGGGTACAGTATGCTACGCAATTTGGAAGCATGCAGCAAAAGATCAATGGTGGCCTTTTCTGCATGTGTCATGAGGGGTTGCTTGTGATTGACACACTGGCCTTACTTGTAAGAGCTGCTGTGGCACTTCTGTCCTGCTAAAGGGCCATCTTGCAACTGCATTATCTTTGGAGGCTGGTTAAAGGCTGGTCCAGGGCTCTCCCTGCAGCCCTGCTGCAGTGCCCTTGCCTGCTTGAGCAGCTTGCCATATCTCCTAGCTGACTGAATGGCTCGCAGGGACCAGCCCCACCCACCTGGTCTGTCACCATCATCATTCCACCTTGTCATTTGGGGTTGATTTAATCCCCCAACACCCATGAGAACCCACAGTGCCCAAAAAAAAGAACTTGGTGCCCAATGCGGGTGTTTGTGTCCAGAGACTTTGCCCCCTGTCAGCAAGTCTGTCATGTGGATTGCCAAGCTGTCTGCCTGAGCTGCACGCGGGGCGTGTATCCTGTGTCACTGCATCTGAAGCCAGCTGCCCTGACAGAGTGCAGCTTGTGCAACAGCTACTGTGCAAAGGAAATGCCACAGCTTTTGGGAAGGGACTGCAGGAATGAGGCTGGGTGGAGTGGGTAAAGCAGGGATGGGTGGGGGGGGCTCTGTATGACAGGCGTTAACGGCAAGTGTGACTGCTCAGGTATTGGTATGGCATAGCATAGCACAGCTGTCCGGAGCCGTCTGGCGACGAACGGTAGGGTCTCAGCAAGTCGAACAGACCTCACGAACCGTGCTGGTGCCTGCAGCTCTGCTGTTCGTACACTCCGTACAATCTTGACACAGCGCGAACTAAGCTTGCGGCTGTGTCAATCTAACCACACAATTGTACACGCAACTAGTAAGCAGCCATTGTCCTCAAGAAGATTGCCGCTAAAGCGCTACTATGCACAGATCTCTAGGTCGGCATATCAATATCTTTTGCAGTTGACCAACACTGCGCAGGAGGTTCGCAAAGCATATCGGACACACTTACTTTGCAGCTATCACTTTGCATCTGACGTAGCTGGTGTCGTACCCGCAGTCGTCGTCCGCCGAGACTGCAAGACTTCTCAGCCACTGTCAGACTTGATCAGCATTACTAAGTTCTTACTAATTCGTCGTGATTCCCATTCCGCCAGGTGATGATCTCGAAGCTTGCGCTGGCCATACGAGGATTCAAGGTGGGAACCTATACAATGGAGCATGTGGTTTCTTGCATGGCTTCGGGATGTCGTGAAGATGACTTTGAGTGCCCTGTAGGTCAGTCATTCATTGTGGGAGAAAGCCTGAATGGAACGTCAATGGCATGCTACCAGCTGATTTGTATGAATGCTGTTGGCACAACATGCAAGTCAGCTTTTGCATGTGTGGGTCAGCCCTTCATGAATCTGATCAGCAACGACTGCTTCCAGCGACTGCCTGTTTTGCGACAACTACCTGTTGTCAGCCAGAAATTGACGTCATCGGCATCTAAAAGTGCTATACACACAGGTTCCATTGAGCGCCGTGTGAAATCGATTCGTCAATCTAAATTGTGTGCATGCATTGCAATGCAGTTGCCTTCCTGATAAGCATCAACGTAGGCGAGGCTGTCCCCTCTAGACTCACGTTCACCTATGAAGGAGCTACAGCTGACAGCTTGAGGCTTGAGTCCGAGACATCTGCAAAAAAGCTTATTGCCTTCGGTCTTCTGCGTATCTTGCGAGGCAATCAAAATTTAGATCACCCGAGGCTTGTCAGGCACGGGCGAACAAGTTTGCAGAGCACAGAACGTAATTTATTCACCGACGTAGTCACCTGCAGCGCTTTTGCATCGTTGCAATTAGCCACTTGTGCCCAACATGCCCGGACTACTGCAAGCCCCCGACTCTAAGTTTGGCAGCGTCAAGTTCGTTTATGCTCTTGCGGCTGAGTTCCTTGGTGTCATGCTTTTCACTTTTGCTGGTACGACCACCCCAGTAGGAACTACATCGACCCAGACTGGTACGGCTACCGGTTCGGGAAACAACGCCACAGCAAATTGGGCGCCATGGTGAGTAGGCCTATCGTTGCAGCACCTAGTAGGCTCACGCTCAGCACTAAATTCTTCACAAACTGTGATCAGTCCTTCCGAGCTTTGGCTACTGCTGTGCAGGGGCAACGGAATGTCACTGGCTGTATTAGGTTAGACCTTACTCCTCTTCACTGGCTTTGCTGAGTCTGGGCTGAGCACACACTGACCTGCAACATTTATGCTGCAGTGTATATCACTGCCAATATATCAGGCGGCCATCTTAATCCTGCTGTGACTCTCGCTACAATTTTCACTGGTCACATAAGCATTGTGAAGGGAGTTGCATACATATTTATGCAGATCACTGGAGCTTGCTTTGGCGTCCTCATGGTGGTAAGCCTCTGACCACATCAGACATCTACATTTAACCTGACACAGCAGCAGCAGCAGCAGCAGCAGCAGCATCAGCTTGCATTTCATGCAAGTGTCACATCATTGTTGCTGTTCTCGAAAATTGTGAAGCAGCATCAACATCTGTTCTAGCAGCACTGCGTTGAGAAAGACTTTTGACGCAGGCACACTTGTGCTCTGTCACAGGCCTGTGCAGAAGTCTGCTTGTCAATGCATGAGTGTTCACACTGCATGCCTGCAGGCTGGTCTTGTTCCTGGCACGTATATTGGCATGGGCAATAATGGCACAGGTTGTTTCAACACAGGGACCGGTATTACCTTAGGTAAGACTGTCATCTTACACAAGCTCTGACGGCTTATTGTACCAATGCATACATGGGGCATACTGTTATATCTCGCACCCTGTTGTGCTGCTGCAGAACCTGGAATGAATGTCTACGTCATGTATCTGACTGTGTGCAACAATTAAGGCCTTCATTTCTGTTTGTGGTGTAATGACAGGCAGCCGAAAGGCTTGACGCAAAGCATGTGTAACTCTGCGGCCAATCATGCATTGTACTTCATCAATAGCACCTGCAGCAACTGCCTCACCTTACAGTGAGTCAGGTCACCAGAAGCTGTTGTACTAGTCATCCATTGTCACACAATTGCAGCGTCAACATGACACTGTCCTGATCCTGCAGGTATGCTGTTTGGATGGGAGACAGTCATGACTTTTGTGCTGGTTTCGACAGTGTATGCTGTTGCTATTGGGGAGCCCTCTTTCGGTGTTGTGGGCCCTTTTGCAGTGGGTCTATCCCTGTTTGCCATGGTCTTTGCTGGTAAGGCTCCTACCAGTTGCTGCACTGTTGACTATCTCTTGGCGCTCCTTTGATTCACTCAATCCATGTGATGTGTCTGCTCACGTCTGTCTGGCCTGCGGCATGTCAACACTTTCATGACTGTATTCTGTTCAGGACTGCATGCTTTTCAATCTTACCAATCTAAGAACAATGCACAAATGTGGTGCACATTTTTTTATCCCTGTTGCTGCTTCAAGTGTGTTTTCTAAATGTCCTGCCGTACAGGCACACACTAGCATGAGCCATGATACATTTGATGATGCAGGCTCTCAGTTCACAGGAACTGCCATCAACCCTGCCCGTGCCTTGGGGCCCGCCATTGTCTTCCACTGCCACTGGAATGTAATTTGGCTATATGTCATAGCAGGTATGTTTGGTGCTGCATGTCCTGCCGTTCAAGTTGCCATTCAAGGACTGTTGTCAATTCAGACCTGACGATGTCTCCTGTGGGGGCTCAGTATGCTTTCTGTGACATACATAGCCCTTGCAGAAGCTGTCCCTATCAGTGTTGCTGGTTGCTTCACCTGCTTCACCTCAACTCAACGCGTTGCAGTTCTGATCAAAGCTCACTGGGGTCCTGCCCCCCCCCTCCCCCCTCTTGCCCCAAACTAGTAACTACTTCTACGCTCTGCCATTTTGTCTGCTTGAGCCACCTGGTCCTTTCTGAGCGCTTGGCCCCGCCAACCTCTTTTGGCTCAGAGGCCAATTGCAGCAGTGATGTTGTGCAACTAGCCATGATTGGTTGATGTTGCAGAGTGTGTTGGTGGCGTGATTGCCGGCATCCTAGCAGGACCCCTTTATGGAGTTGGCTCTCCTTGGCTCAAAAGAATGCTCCCATGGATCAAGGAGACTGAAGTTGTTGACGCTAATGGAAACGTGGTCGACAAGTCACACCCCAGCAAGAAAGAGAGTGAGCAAAGCGAAATCTATGACACCACTGGCACAGACGGAGGGCTGTCCCCACTATATGCAGGGAAGCCGGATTCAGGTGTGGCCAATGGGATCAATGGGAACAACCACGAAGGGGTGACTACCCTTGTGTAGGGAAAGCTCACTTGGGATGCCTTCCTGTGCTCTTATGGCACTCCAAGTTTTTTGAAGCATGCTTGCAGATACTATCTTGTGGACCTGCCTGCTTGTCTTACTACAACACAAGCGTTAGTTTGAGTTGGCAGCTTGCTGTATGTACTGCTTTCAATTTGTGGAAGCAATGGCAAATATGCCTTCTTCTGTTTTGCTTTTTCGCTTGAGATACAGGGTCTGGGTTACATGGCTTTCAGCTGCATGTTTCTTGTCAGAAAGCCAGGGACCTGCACCTGCAACTTATGTCTGCTGGTTTGTCCGGGTATGGTTGTTTTTAAGTTTCATCACATGCAAGAGTTTGTGAGTAGTGGCATGTGCGCTTTGCGTCTTTGAACGATTGCCTGGATTAGTTGAAGACATGAGATCACTAGCTGACATCACAGCTAGACTTTGGTAGCAATAGGGGACTTTTGCAGAGTGTTGTGCACATCTGGTTTGGATGGGTCCACGTCTTGTTCTGGAGTAGTTTGTAGCTTCTTTAAACACTGTTCGTATGATGTTTTTCTCTCTTGAAGCAACAACTCAACATTCTCGGCTTGCCTCAAGGATTGCAACACGCTGCACGATAGACTCTGGTTTGATAGCAGCTTTTGTCGCAACAGTTTCCAGAGCTTAGTCATGTACGTTTCGTGTGAGCGTGTGTTCCACGCTGGTCTGCATGCCTTGCGTGAGAAAGTCTCCTGGTACATGCGTGACGTGCATTTCAGCTGACGTAGTATGCCAACTAAACTCCCAAGCATTCACATCATCGTGATGCTGGCCATCATAGCGAATTCTCTTGCTTGCCCAGTGTAGACCATTAAAAATGAGAAGGTGAATGTGCAGCCTGTACGCCGCAGCCTTTACACCAAAGTCAGATGCCGAGTGGCGCTGGGCCAAGTGGTAGATCCATTGCTGGTGTGTTTCCCATGCGTACAGCCGCGACTGCTACAGACAGGCACAACTTTGAACTCGACCGGGTGCTTTAACATATAATACAACTCAGAATATTAGTCATGCTAAGCTTCCACGATGACAGTACTATACAGGCGGCTGTCTACATAACCAGCCTCTCTTTGCGCCATCCGGTACAGGCAACAACCGAGTCGCAAACATGGGGTGAGAGCTTTTTCCGTAATGAATGCCGTTGCCTATGTTGCAATTGCGTTTTTCTCGTTGCACTTATTGTGGCTGAGGTGCATCGATGGTTTTTGAGGCTGTTTTTTTTTTCTGCAGTAAGACCAGAGGTTTGGGAGCCGGTCGTAAGCTACGCAACCACAGAAGGAAGCAGCTCTGGGCAGACAAGGACTACAAGAAGAGTCACTTGGGTAACGAGTGGAAGAAGCCCTTTGCAGGAGCTTCCCACGCCAAGGGAATTGTGCTGGAGAAAATGTGAGACTAGCTGCATTCAGCAAACGGCCTTACCGAGGACCAGCTACGACGTGCTGAACGTCTCACTTGCTGTTCGCAGTGGTATTGAGGCCAAGCAGCCCAATTCTGCCATCAGAAAGTGCGCAAGAGTGCAGCTTATCAAGAATGGCAAGAAGATTGCAGCCTTCGTGCCCAATGATGGATGTTTGAACTTCATTGAGGAGAACGTGAGTTTGCTCAGACTGTTCAACATCTGTAATACCGAAGCCAACAGAGCAGCACAAAAGCTGATCATCTGGCAATGCAGCTGCACCTCTACTGCAAGGCTTTGCCGGCTGCCATGACCTGTTCCACTGCTCAGAATCAGGTTCAGCATAATATCTAGCTCACAGGCTGCTGCATGTCTGCTGGCATGGCGCTCACTTAGCTGGTAGTGAGGGTTTTCAGCATGCGCTATGGGATGGCTGGGCTTCACGAGATGACATTCATACATCAAGCTTGTGTCTTGAGCTTCGCCCAGGTTATGTTGATGCCAGAAGTTTCCGTGTCATGCTACAGGATGAGGTTCTCATTGCTGGTTTTGGGCGACGAGGACACGCTGTGGGAGATATTCCAGGAGTGCGTTTCAAGGTGTGATTGCCAGCTGAACAGTCATCAGCCAGCAGCTCTTGCACTGCTGCACCAAAACTTTTGTTGCATCAGGGGCAAGTTGCTGCATGCTGCACAATGCGATTCACAACAAATGGTAGTCTCCTATCTGGCACACTGTAGTAACACGTCTCCTTGGTCACCTAAACTGCCTATGTTCTGTTTGTGCCAGCTGATGTATATCAGCACGTTGATGGCTTGTATGTTTGCTTTATAGGTCGTGAAGGTGGCTGGTGTGTCATTGTGGGCACTCTTCAGGGAAAAGAAGGAGAAGCCCAGGAATTAGAGCAGCTGCATTTTTTGTACACTAGCTATAATCCAGTCTGTACTGTAAGCAAACTGCTCAGCATGCAGCATCCCACATGATTTCGATTTAGCTTGGGTGTCTTTTCCCCCAAGGAGCAACACGTCTGGGCAATCTGCAGCAGCAGAGCTCAATAACAAACAGTATGGTATGTCACTCTGAGATACTCCACAGCTGGGCTGATTAGGCTAGAAATGCAAGCCCGGATCAGTTATGTCTGATATATGGTTTCAGCATGGCCACGTGGTCAGTGCACTGTGCAAAATCAGGTTTCAGCAGGTCCATGATATATTGCGCATGTGAGCTCAAATCTAGCTCCTGGACCTGACAGTTAAAATTCTAAGGTTGCGTGTGCGGTATAGTCTGCAAGGCGTTGCCTGCAGCAGCAGCCGTACTTTGCATCTTTATTGGGCTCTCGTTGTGCATGGTATTTCTGCAGCAACCTGCATTACGTCTGCCTCACCAAACGCAAACAGCACTGTTGAAAGTGTGAGCACTTAGCAATATCCAGTCACACCATTCATGGAAAGATTACTCAGGTAGTTAGTAATGGTTGCATAGGCCGCGTTCCTTAGCTAGCAGCCTATTACTTTGTACATATGTGTCTTGCATACAGCGTTTAGACACACTTAGGAGAGCTGTTGTCAGTAGCTACACAGTACACACACCATGTAAGACACGGTCCTGTTATGCAAGCCCGCCGACTGCACAGTGCATCTCAACAAGCACATATGCTTTACGCAGGGATCAGGTGAGACGCCTTTTGGCATGGCCCAGTAAGAAAACGCCTTGGCGTTCAGTGAAGGGGTCAATGATGGTAGGCTAATGGACGTATGATCTGATAGCGGACATGTGCGACATGCTGAAAAATGAGTGTTACAGTGATGGTAGTGTCATCTGTGCCATGAAGCAGTAAAACATGTGATACGGCATTGGTGGCCAAAACCCAACTCGAGTGCTGCAGCGCACCATTTACAATGCAGCAACAATGCAAGTCTTATGTGCAGAATCCAGTCTGATGAGGCTTGACGTAACAGTAGTCATTCTAGATCTGAGCGCCCACTCTCCAGGGGTCAGGCTGGGGTCGGTAGCCCTGAGGAGGGGGGTGGGGACGCTCAGCCAAAGAAGCAAGAGAAGGCTTGGGGGGCCGAACAGGGGCAGGACTGTGGGGCTGTTCTTGCAGAGCCCCCATCTCCATGTCATTGTCCCGTGCAAGCACAAACCTGCACAGCAATATGCCTGCATCAGACATGCAACTTGACTCTGCAACCCAACACGTCCTTGACAATGCTTATGTGAAGGGACACCTCGGCCACTCTCAACATGTGGGGCATGGCACTGCACACAGCAGCAGCTGTTGATCTATGAGCACAAGCCCCATGTATGTCACTCAAGCCTCCCAGTAACTGCATCCTGTGATTTTGATTACGTCTGATGACGATTGCAGAGCAAGGGGAGTAAATGCACATACGCACCCACACACAAACACCTATGACAAGCTGCTTGTGCTACCACACAGCATCTGGGCATAGCAAGGGACAAAACAACTAAATAGGAAATCCTACGCCTTTTGGCATTACACCGCTTCTTACCCAGCAGACACCAAGGACTTGACTATTGCCATATGGTACTGCATACGCTCTGAGGTTTCTTTCAGGACAAACCTGTCCCAGGGACAAACGAACCTATAGCCAGGGACCAAGTGCTCACCTGAAACCGTTTATACCTGATTCACAGTCCAGCACGCTATTGCATGGAAGCAGACAACGATAGAACAACAGCATGTGCAAAGAGTGACTAACTGGGCTGATGCTTTGTATGACAACACTCCCCAATGCTGAAGACCCTGCAATTCTGGTGTCTGAATTGCTACCAAGTCATCACAACCCATACTGCAGCACGTTGATGATGTCACACAGTCACAATCAATGTTACCTGTGCTGATGCTTCTCAGGAATCTTGATTCCCAGGGCATTGCAGAGCCTAGTATCCAGAAGGCTGCCAAACTGGCCAAAGCCATACAGCGGCAGCACAATGATGGCCGCCAACAGACCACCAAAGAGCTCCCCAAAGACATAGATGAACGCTGTGTCCCAGTAGCAGTGGAAAACTATGGCTGGGCCGAGAACCCTAGCAGGGTTCAGGGCTGCTCCTGTGAACTGGCCGCCTGCAGGGCAGGCACAGAAATCGTCCTAGCAGGCTCATTGACGAGGCACGTCCCTTGCCAATGGATGATCATGACGCCAGCCTAGGAGAGTTGGCTGCATGTCGAGCTGCAGTGGCAGCTGCAGGCTGCACAGGGCTAGTACACATGCAGCCCAAATGCAGCAGCAGCTGATTGGCACCACGTTGCAGAAAAAGCAGCTGTCCATCGAAGGCGTTTGTGCTGTGGAGCAGGTGTCCATGAAAAGCCCTTCTGCTGGAGAACAGGTGATTGTTAAGCCTCCAACTGGGGACTGCTGCCCATTACCCAATGCCCTCTGACCGCTCTGTCAGTCAATGTGGTCAGATTTTGGGCCAATCATGGGCCTTTGAGGTGTAGAATGACTGGCAAAATGCCATTCCAAGATCTGCCTACTATCTGCCAGTCCAGTTCAACCCTAGCAAGTGACACTTTGCATCCAATGTGAAACCTAAGTTACATGCTATCCAGCATGTAAACAGGCAACAGCAGCATCTGGCAACTTATCTCATGACAGCTCTAAGCAGTGTACGGGCCGAATGTGCGTGGGGTCTGACCGATTGCCGAAGACCGAATCGAAAGGTCACCGAATGCAATCGAAAGCCCTAAACCACCAGCATTTTTTATGGAAGTGGTGTCGAATGGCTAGCCGAATGGTTGTGCACCTGTTTAGGTTGTCACAATGGTATGTTGCATTTCAGCATCTGCAGCGATAAAATGCACAGGG
>JAABUP010002699.1_pt1 | contig 33434 bp, 27 predicted proteins | sample 5559201 | NCBI WGS metagenome assembly JAABUP01 (sample SAMN10711887, study PRJNA513373) | rock metagenome | isolation source: Antarctica rocks | place: Antarctica
GCCCGTCGCGCCCGTCGCGCCCGTCGCGCCCGTCGCGCCCGTCGCGCCCGTCATGCCCATTCATCGTCGAACGGCGCGGCCGCAGGAGACGGCGCAGGCCAGCTTCGTCGTGGACGTCGACCGGGCGCCCACGCCTACCCCGGTGGGACAGTAGTCGATGGCCGGCGGGCCATAGCCCAATTGGCATGTGTCTTGCGCGCCACGCGGCGAGGGCGCTTTCTCGCGGTCTCGATCGACGTACGACGTAGAGGGAACGGGCGGTCATGCCCATTCTGTACCCAATCGCGCTGACAGAGTACAAGGGGCTAGGAGAGGTTTCGATGTCCAATAACGATCCCGGTATCCAGAACATCGCCGCGGACACGGCCGAGCAGGGCGGCGGGATAGCCGGCAACGGCGTGCTGGGTGGGCCACCAGAGCCGCCGATCGGCCCCAACATCGGGAACGGCGTGGAGTCTGTCGCGCCCGACGACACCGGCGCCGCGACCGGCGCTGAGGACGACCCCGGGTACGAGTCGATCCGCCCCATGGGCGGCTCGATCGACCGCGATGCGGGCGCGTAGCGACGTAGGGGGAGCCCCTCTCCTCGAGACGGGAGAGGGGTGGCTTACAAGGGTAGGTTTTTTCGTGAAAACCCTACCCCTAAAGAGGGGGGGTAGGGGTGAGGGCTGTCGTGCTACACCTGCAGGTTCTCGAAGATGCCCGTGGCGCCCTGTCCGCCGCCGATGCACATGGTGACCATGCCGTAGCGCGACCCGCGCCGCTTCATCTCGCTCAGGAGCTGGATGGTGAGCTTGGAGCCCGTCGCGCCCATGGGGTGGCCCAATGCGATAGCCCCGCCATTGACGTTGACCTTCTCCTTGTCGATGCCCAATTCCTTGATCACGGCCAGGATCTGCGAGGCAAAGGCCTCGTTGAACTCGATCAGGTCGATGTCCGCGAGCGAGAGGCCGGTTAGCTTGAGCGCCTTTGGGATCGAGTAGAGCGGGCCGATGCCCATGACCTCGGGCCGGCAACCTGCCACGGCGAAGCCCATGAAGCGCGCCAGCGGCTCGAGCCCCAACTCGTCGGCCTTGCCGCGCTCCATCACCACCACCGCCGCCGCGCCGTCACTGCGCTGCGAACTGTTGCCGGCCGTCACCGTGCCTTTGACCTTGAAGACCGGCTTGAGCTTGGCCAGCCCCTCCGGCGAGGTCTCGCGGCGCGGCCCCTCGTCGCGCGCGAAGATGGTCTTGCTGCACTGCAGCCGGCCCTTCTCGTCGACGTACTCGACCGCCACGTCGACCGGGACGACCTCCTCGTCGAACAGGCCGGAGTCGACCGCGCGCGCCGCGTTCACGTTGCTGCGCAGGGCGAAGGCGTCCTGCTCCTCGCGCGTGATGTTGAATTCTTTGGCCACCTGCTCGGCCGTGAGGCCCATGCTCATGTAGTACTCGGGGTGGCTCGACACGAGCGCCGGGTTCGGTGAGAAGGTCGGGTTCTCGATCGTCATGGACATCGATTCGGTCCCGCCGGCCACGATGGCGCCCGCGCCCCCGGCCATGATGCGCTCAGAGGCGCTGGCGATGGTCTGCAGGGCCGAGGAGCAGAACCGATTGACGGTCTGCGCCGGGACACTGGTGGGCAATCCGGCCAGGGCGGCGGCCAGGCGCGCCACGTTCATGCCCTGCGGCCCCTCGGGAAAGGCGCAGCCCAGGATGACGTCGTCGACCTCGGCCCCCTCCAGGCCGGGGGCGCGGCGCAACGCCTCCTTGATGGCCACCCCCGCCAGGTCGTCCGGCCGGGTCGTGCGCAACACGCCGCGCGGCGCCCGCCCCACGGCCGTGCGCGCCCCCGACACGATCACTGCTTCTTTCATCGATGGATCTCCTCTACCTACATAGGGGCGCCGGCGCGCGGGCACGGCACTGCCCGCGCGCCGGCCCCTCCCTCCCTATAGTTTAATTCCTCAGTGGCTTGCCCGTCGTGAGCATGGCCGCGATGCGCGCGAGCGTCTGCTCGTTGTGCAATAGCTCCAGGAAAGCGTCTCTCTCCAGTTGTAGTATAAATCGTTCGGGTACCCACTGGGACGCGGAGAGCTCGCCGCCGCACAGGACGCACGCGAGTTGCCCCGCGACGACGCCGTCGTAGCCGGTGGCGAACCCACCCCACTGCAGTTCGTTGACGCCGATGCGCAGCGCCGCGGCCACGGCGCTGCCCGCGGCGTACACCGTGGCGCCATCGGCCGGGCGCTGGTACCCTTCGGCGAGCTCCAGCACCTGGCGCTTGGCCGCCGCGACCAGGTGGTCGGGGTTCATCACAATGTGGTCCTCGTCCGAGAGGAAGCCCATCTCCCGCGCCTCGACCGCACTCGTGGAGACCTTGGCCATGGCGATGGTCTCGAAGACCCGGCGCACGAAGGGCAGCGGCGGCGCGCCCGGCACGGCCAGGGCCGGCGACACGACGCGGCGCAGCAACTCTTTGCAGCCGCCCCCGGCCGGGATCAGTCCCACGCCGGTCTCGACCAGGCCCATGTACGTCTCGCCGGCCGCGACGACGCGCGCGGCGCTCATGACGATCTCGGCGCCGCCGCCGAGCGTGCGCCCGTGCGGCGCCGCGACGACCGGCGCGGGGCTGAAGCGGAAGCCCATCAGCAGATCCTGTAACGCCTCCACCGCCGGGCCGACCGCCTCGGCCCCGCCCTCGTTCATCGCCCCGGCGACCTCGTACAGGTTGGCCCCGACGCAGAAGTTGGGCGCGCTGTTGGCGATGACCAGCCCGGCCCAGCGGCCGCCCTCCAGCTCCTGCAGGGCGCGGGCGCCCATCTCGACCACGCCCGTGTCGATGGCGCTGGCCCTGGAGTGGATCTCCAAGGCCAGGACCCCGTCGCCGAGGTCGAGCAGGCTGGCCGAATCGTTGCGCGCGACCTCCTTACCCTCGGCGCGCAGGTCGTCGAGCCGGATAGTCTCCGGGTCGACCGGGACGGGCGCGTACGCCTGCGACACGGGGCTATACACGGTCTCGCGGCCGCCTTCGCCTTGCTCCCTGTAGAAAGAGTCATGGCCCGCGTCGAGCATCACGCGCACCCAGGGGGCGACCGCGATGCCTCGCGCCTCCATCAGGCCGGCCGTTTCGCGCACGCCCAGCATATCCCAGGTGCGGAAGGGGCCGGCCTCCTGGCCGAAGCCCCACTCCATGGCGCGGTCTACGTCGACGAGCGAGTCGGCGATCTCGGGGACGCGCCGGGCGGCGTAGGCGATCGACGGCAAGAGGGTGTCGCGCACGTAGCGCGCGCCCCGATCCTCGTCGCCACGGGAAACCAGGAAGCGCAGCCGCGCCGCGAGATCGTCCCTCTTCTGGGCCTCGGCGATGATGGGCAAGTCGGGCTCGCGCGCCGGGCGGTACTCGTGCGTCTTCAGGTCGAGCACGTCGAAGACCGTCTTGCCGTCGCGCGTCGCGCGCTTGTAGAAGCCGCCGCCCGTCTTGATGCCGAGCAGGCCGGCCTCTTGCAGGCGCAGCAGGGGCGCGGGCGGGCGCAACTCCTCGCGCGACTCGTCGCCGGGCACGGCGTCGTAGAGGTTCTGGGCCACGCCGACCATGATGTCGAGCCCGACCTGATCGGAGAGGCGGAACGTGGCCGTGGAGGGACGGCCGATCAGGGGGCCCGTAAGGGCGTCGACCTCCTCGATACCGTAGCCCCCGTCGAAGGCGTAGCGCATGCCCTGCATGCCGGCGTAGCTGCCCAGGCGGTTGCCGATGAAGTTGGGCGTGTCCTTGGCGATCACCGCGCCCTTGCCGAGCACGGTCTCGCCGACGTGGCGCATGAACTCCACGACCTCGGGGTCGGTATCCTCAGTCGGGATCAGCTCCATCAGCTTGAGGTAGCGGGGCGGGTTGAAGAAATGCGTGCCGAGGAAGCGACGCCTGAAGGAGTCGGAGCGCCCGGCGACGATGCTGTGCAGCGGGATGCCCGAGGTGTTCGACGACACGATCGCGCCGTCTTTACACACCGCCTCGACCCGTTCCATCAGGGCGCGCTTGGGCTCGAGCCGCTCCACGATGGCCTCGACGATCCAGTCGGCCTCGCGCAGGCGGTCGAAGTCGTCCTCGAGGTTGCCCAGGCGGATACGCCCGGCCAACGTCTCGCTCATCAGGGCCGCGGGCTTGGCCTTGCGCATGCGCTCGAGGCCGGCCTTGACGATGCGCGCGCGCACGGCGGGCGACTGTAGCGTAAGGCCCTTGCGCTCCTCGTCCGGCGTGAGCTCGCCGGGCGCGATGTCGAGCAGATCGGCCTCGAGCCCGGCGTTGACGGCGTGGGCGGCAATGGCGGCCCCCATCGTCCCCGCGCCGAGCACGGCCACTCGCCGTATCTGGTAGGTCATTATAGCTCCTTCGTCGCGAGAAGTCTTTGACGTGTAGTGGGGCGCGATGGGGCGCGATGGGGCGCAATATGGTACAACGCCTCGCGCGCATATACCGTGCCAGGACGCCATGCGTTTATAGCAGGCGATGCGCGTCATCCGCCCACCTCTCGCATGGCCGCGTGCGCGTGCAGTATACTAGCCGATAGATCGGGCGCTATAGCGATAGAAGCCGTGGCGGTGGCGATAACCGCACGAGAGGCAGTGTCGGCCACGAAAGATGGACGAGGGAGACTGGAAATATGAGCCAGGCGCGCGCGTTCCCGCCGGACTCCGTGGCGCCATGGGCCGAGATTGTGCCCAACACGCCGCCAATGACGGAGGACGCCTTGCTCGCCCTACCGGACGACGGGTGGGCGTACGAGCTTGTAGAGGGGGTGCTGGTCCGTATGCCTCCCAGTGGTAAGCGGGCGACGCGCATCGCGCGCCGATTATCCGCACGCTTGGGCGACTTCGTGGACGAGCGTGGGCTGGGCGAGGTGACCGGCGAACAGGGTGGTTATCGGCTCGCCCCACGGACGGACCTCGCTCCAGACGTCGGCTTTATCCGCGCCGACCGCCTCCCCTCTCTGGACTCGCCCGAGTACGATACCCTCGCCGATGGCGCCCCGGACTTGGCAGTCGAGGTCGCGTCGCCGAATCAGTGGCGGCCGGGTCTACGGAAAAAGGCCGAGCGGTATCTGACCGCGGGGACGCGCCTGGTGTGGGTCGTCTGGCCGCGCTGGCGCCAGGTTGATGTCTGGCATCCCGGCGATACGGCTCCGGCGACACTGGACATCGGGGCCATGCTCGACGGCGAGGATGTCGTACCCGACTTCACATACCCCGTTGCCGACCTGTTCGCCTAACCAAGAAGGCCGGGCATACCCGCGCCCTGCTGCATCTCGACTACCACCCGCTCAACGCGCTGGCGGACGGAAGGCGCATCCTCACTGCCCGGATAATCCATTGACAAATATAGAACAAGTGTTCTATACTCGCAGATATTAGGCCATAGGCGGTAAGTCGGCGACTCACGTAGATCGGAGCGGGTATTATGGCGGTCATGCGGCGCGAACTGCCGAGCGGAACGGTGCGGATGCGCGAGCATCGCCCCACCTTGTGGAACCATCCCCTACTCACGGCGACGCTGGGCGCGCTCGCCGTCATCGTCGCCTATCAACTCCTCTCGGGGACCCTCTTCTGGGCGCGCGTGAAGATCGACGATGTGCGCTACGGCTACCCGCGCTCGTACCAACTCGACGGCTTCGTCGGCTTCGGCGAGTCCAACGGCACGCCGACGCACTTCGTGGCCCTCAACCTGCACCGCCAGATCGTCGTGCTCGTCACCGCGGGCGACGACCCGGCGCACACCAGCGTGCTGAAGGGTCCCTACCTGTTCGGGAACGACGAGGAGTATTCTCCCGTGACGCTGCGCCTCGTCGACGTCACGGGCGACGGTTACCCGGATGTCGTGCTCAACGTCGACCACCAGCAGGTGGTGTGGGTCGCTCAGCCGCGCCAGGGCCTTTTCCGACCGCTCACACCGCAGGAGCGACTCGCCGCCGCGCAAGTGCTGGGGACGGCCCCGTGAGCGCCGCGACGCCGCGCAGGCGACCCATGGCCACCCGCCGCCCGCCGGCGCGAAGGGGCCGGCCGACTTTGCTAGGCCTGGCTGGGGGCACGGTCCTGCGGCGGCTAGTGGCGTGCGCGGGGCTCCTCCTGGTACTGGCGCTGGCGGGCGGCGCCATCGCCACGGGGCTGCGGCGCGACAGTCCATTGCCGCGGCCCCCTCGTGCGCCGGCCGATGTCGCGCGGCCCGCCGCCCTCGCGCCCGCCCCATCACCCGCCTCCTCGCCCGTCGCGGCGCGACGCGTCGCGCCGGCGTCCGGGGTCGCGGGCGAGGGCGAGGGCGAGGGCGCTCTGCCGGTCGTGGCGCCCCCGAGCGTGCCGGCCGCGCTGGTCGACGCGGTGCTGGCCCGCGAGGGCTCGCCGCTGGCGGGACAGGGCGCCTACATCGTCGCCGCGGGGCGTCGCTCGGGCGTCGACCCCGTGTTCCTACTCGCGTTCGTCTCCCACTTCGACCTGTCGCATCCGCTCCCCGCGGCGGCGCACAACGTCGGCCACATCCGCGCGAGCGGCGGCGAGCCTGCCGTCGACGGCTACCGCGTCTACCCGACGTGGCAGGCGGGGGTCGACGCCTGGTACGCCCTGATCCACGACCGCTATGCGGGGCAGTGGGGCCTGCGCACGCTCGACGCCATCGCGCCGGTCTACGCGCCGTCCACGCAGGCCGGCGTCGAGGCCGAGCTCGCCGACCTGCGCGCGATGATCGCGGCATGGCGGGCCGGTAGCAGGTAGGTGTCTGGCGGCGCGCGATGCGGGCGCGACAGCGCGACAGGTTGGCCGCCGGTCAGGCGACCGCGCCGGACTTCTCGCACACCCAGCGCTCCACCTCATCGGCGGGCATCGGACACGCGAGGTAGTAGCCCTGCGCGGTGTCGCAGCCCGCGCCGGCCAGCAGCGCCCACGTTTCCCGATCCTCGACCCCCTCGGCCACCACGCGCAGCCCTAGATTGTGGCCCAGCCCAATGGTCGACGAAACGACCGCGGCGTCGACCGGGTCGACGGCCATGTGGCGCACGAACGAACGATCGATCTTGAGCTCATCCACGGGCAGGCGCTTGAGGTAGGCGAGCGAGGAATAGCCCGCCCCGTAGTCGTCCACCGACAGGCCAATACCGAGGGCGGCCAGCCGCGTCAGCACCGCCTGCGCGCCGGCGGGATCGATCATGAGCGCGCTCTCCGTGACCTCGAGGCGCAGCGACGCCGGCGGGACCGCGTGCTCGCACAGCAGGTGGGCCAGCGCGTCGGGCAGCCCCACGTCGCGCAGATCCACCGCGGAGAGGTTGACAGCCATGTCGAGACGCAGGCCCGCCCGGCGCCACTGCCCGGCCTGCCGCAACGCCGCCATGAGCATCCACCGCGTCAGGGGCGCGATGAGGCCGGTGTGCTCGGCCAGCGGGATGAACTGGTCGGGCGGGATAGCGCCGCGCTGCGTATGCGTCCACCGCACGAGGGCCTCGACACCCGTGACCCGCTTGGTCACGAGATCGGCCTTGGGTTGGTAGTGCAGCGCCAGGCCGTCGTCCGCGATGGCCCGGCGCAGGTCGGCGATGAGCGCGAGGCGATCGGGGGTATACGCGTCGCGCTCCGCCGTGTACACGGCGCTGCTCTCTCCGGTCCTTTTCGCGACATACATCGCCACGTCGGCGTGCCGCAGCAGCGTGTCGACGTCTTGCCCATGGTCCGGGGCCAGCGCGATCCCGACGCTGGCCCCGACATGGACCGATACCGCCTCCAGGTCGAAGGGTAGGGCGAGGGCCGCGACGACCTTATCGGCCGCCGCGCGCGCCCCCACTTCGTCGGTGGCGGGGAGCAGAACGGCGAATTCGTCCCCCCCGAGGCGGGCGATCGTATCCGAGTCCCGCAGCGTCGCGCACAGCCGCTCCGCGACCTGGCGCAGGAGGAGGTCGCCGTGGTGGTGGCCGAGGGTGTCGTTGACCTCCTTGAAGCGGTCGAGGTCGAGGAGCAACAGGGTCAGTGGCGGCGTCGTGGCCGGCAGTGTCCCGCGCCCCGCCGCTCGCAACGCCTGTTGCAGGCGGTCCTAGAGCAGTGTCCGGTTCGGCAGGCCGGTCAGGGCGTCGTGCAGCGCCTGGCGCCGGAGCAGAGCCTCCATCTCCGCGCGCTCCGTGATGTCGCGGCTGTTGACCACCCAACCGCGAATGGCCGGATCGTGGAAGCGATTGTTGCCGATAGCTTCGAGCAGCCGCCACGAGCCGTCCTTGTGGCGGCCCCGGAACACGACGGTCGCCACCCCGTCCCCGTTGGTTATGGTCGCGGCGATGCCGCGCCGAATGGCCGCACGGTCGTCCGGGTGGATGAAATCGAACAGGTAGCGCCCCTCTATCTCGCCCGGCTCGAGCCCCAAAACGCGGGCATGCGAGGGACTGGCGTAGCGGATGGTGCGATCCCGGTCGACCACGAGCACGAGATCGGTGGCGTGCTCGGAGAGGGCGCGGAAGCGCTCCTCGCTGGCGCGCAGCCCTTGCTCCGCGCGGTGGCGCTCCGTCACGTCGGTCGCGACGCCGATGACCCCCGTGACAACGCCGTCCGCATCGCGCTGAGGCATGTAGCGGGTCTCGAACACGACGCCCCCCACCTCGCTCGGAGCGGTAAAGGTGTCTCCGGCGAGTGCCCGGCGCAGGTTATCCAGCACGGCGGGCGCGTCGCGGTAAACGTCGAAGGCCGAGCGCCCGACTATCTCGTCCTGTTCGCGCGTGAGCGCCGCGAGGCCGTGGCCTTGCGACAACGTGAAGACCCCATCGCGGTCGCAGGCGAACAAGACGACCGGCGCGTTGGCGATGGTCGCGCGCAACCGCTCCTCGGAGGCCGCGAGGTCGCGCAGCAAGTGGCGCTCGTCCGTCGTGTCCGAAAACACGACGACGGCCCCGGTGACCTGCCCCGTGGCGTCGTCGCGCAGCGGCGCAGCGGAGGCCCGGCACCAGCGATCCTCGGACTCCCCGGGACGGCGGTGCAGCAGCGTGTGACCCTCCACCAGCTCGCCCGCCAGGGCGCGCCCGAGGGGCGTGTCCGCGGGGCGTGTCCGCGGGGGTCAGGGGCCGGCCGGTCTCGGCGGCGCGCAGGTTGTACAGGGGGGCGTTCTCGGGGACGGCGGGCAGCGCCGCCTCCGACGTCCCGGCCAGGCGCCGCCCGGCCTCATTCATCAGGAGCACATGGCCCCGCCGATCTACCGCGACGACGCCGCTCGGCATCTGCTCCACGATGGCCTGTAGACGCGCCTCGGAGCGCGCCACATCCTCGGTGCGTGCGGCCACCTCGGCCACGAGGCGGGCCTGTTGTTCCCCGGCCCGCGCGCGTTCCACAGCGGCCGCCGCCAGGTGCGCGTACAGCGAGAGCAACTCCAACTGCTGGGCCGTGGGCCGGCCGGGCCGATCTTGATAGGCGGCGAACGTCCCCAGCACCCGGCTCTCCGCGCCGCACAGTGGGACAGACCACACGGCGCGCCATCCATAGGGCGCGACCAGGGCGTGATACGGCGCCCAGTTGGGGTCGGTCCGCAGATCCTCGGTGACGACAACCTCGCCTCGCCACGCCGCGACCCCGCACGTACCAGCCATGGGCCCGATCGGAAGGCCGTCGATGGCCGCGATGTAGTCGTCCGGGATGCCGACCGCCGCGGCATGGCGCACGGTGCGGCCCTCGTCGTCGAGCAAGAGCAGCGAGTTTATGGCCAGGCACGCGCTCTCGGACGCCGTGCGCACGATGCGGTCGAGGACACGCGGCAGGTCGACCTCCCCCACCACGGCGGCCGCCACTTCCGCCGCCCGGCGCAGGTCCGCCCCGTAGGCCGGCAGGGCGTCGACCAACCGCAACTCCTCGTTCCGCGCGGCGGCCGTGTCCCCCGCCCGCACGATCGGGCCGGCGCCACCTCGTCGGCGCGAGGACAAACCCTGCGCGTACGTATCGAGATCGGCCGGGAGGAAGCGGAAGGCCCCGCCCGGTGTCTGCCGGGCCGGCGCCACGTCCCCGCGATGGACGGCGCGCAGGAGCGTGCACTTGGACATCCCGAGGCGCCGCGCGGCCTGGGCCGAGCTCAGGTAGGCGTCTGTCGCGGCCGTGTCGCTCGGTGGCATAGCTCCTCCACCCGTGTCATTCGTATCATCTCTCCTAGTAAATCAGGCTTCGTGGTCCGCCGCAATTCCCCACCTGGGGACTGACAGAGGTGTGCTTTTTGTACGGAGGGGTGGGCAGCGCCGCTGCCCACCCCTCTGCGCAAGGGGTATTGCGGAGGGCTTTGCCCTCGGCGCCTCGCCCTCGGCGCCTCGCCCTTGGCGCCTCGCCCTTGGCGCCTCCCTCTGTCGTGAAAAACCTACCCGAAAAGACCCAGGCCCCGAGGCCTCCGCGCGCCCCATATCTTTGCATTGGACGGGGGTAGAATAGGGGTATGGTCCAGTGTGCGCCGATAAGTTCATCGCTCGCCCGTTATGGGCGGCTACGTCGCGCCGGTCGGGCCGGGAGCGCCGGTCGCGCCGGTCGCGCCGGGCGGGATGCATGGTGAAGGCGCGCGCCTCGGCCGCGGCCAAGCTCGAGCGCCTGCGTACGCTCGCCGCCAGTTCGCCGGCGCAGGTCGACTATGCCCTGGAGTTGGCCGAGACGGAGAATCGCCAGGACCTCGTCGAGGCCGCGCTCGACGCGCTCGCCGCCGCGAGCGACCCGCGCGCGCGGCCGATCCTGCTCGACAGGTTCGTCGCCCTCGCCGACGGCAGGGGCGGACCCGACCCCGGTTGCTATCTGCGCGTTGCGCTCCTGCGCGCGCTACGCTACCTGGCGCGCCGCGACGACGTCCCGGCGCTGGAGCGCGGGGTCTGGACCTACGAGTACATGCCGCCCTTCGCGCCGCCCGATGACGGCGAGGTGGCGGCGGGGTTGCGCTCGGTCGCGCTGGTCACGCTCAACGAGATCGACGAGTCTCTGGCCGGGTACCACGCCGCGCGCCTGCTCGTGGACGAGCGAGCCTCGCATATGTCGGGCGAACCGGCCGTGACAGCCGCACAGGTGCTCGCCGCTCAGGGCCAGCTACTGCCTCTGTACGGCTACGTCACCCGTGGGGAGCACGCACGGCGTGGGGAGCCCGCGGAGGAGGGCATCCCCGAGGTCGTGGGGGAGTGTTTGCGCAACCTGACACCTCTCCCCGCATCGCTGCTCCCCCGGCTCGTCGAGCGATACCGCGACGCCACGGACGAGATCGTGCTGCTCGGGCTGTTTGACCTGCTGCTGGCCCACGAAGACCGCGCCCGCTACGACGACATGGCGCTCCATTTCCTGCGCGATACGCGGCTTCTCAACATCTATCGCTACCTGGCCAGCGTGATCGTGGCCTCGAGGCGCGACGGCCTGATCGCGCGTCTAGAGGCGATGGCGGCGGACGAGCCGATGCGGGTCAAGGCGGAGATCCTGCGCGACGCCCTGGCGCTGCGTTAGGCTTCGTACTCGCAGGCGCCCGCGTCAGGCCGGCGCGAGGCGCAGCGTCTCGATCTTGTGCGGGCCAAGCTCCAGCGCCACCTCGCGCGTAGCCTCGCCCGCGTGCAGGGTCTCGAGCGGGCGCTCATCGAGGTCCAGCCGCTCGACCTCCCGGACAGGGCGCAGCAGGCGCAGCCGCCCCGACGCCGGCTCGTCCGTCGGGTTGTACAGGCGCACTACCAGGCCGCGGCCGTCCTCGGCGCCCTTGATGGCGCCGACGGCGACGCCGGGTGCCTCGAGGGTCAGGAAGCTCCCAACGGAGGAGAGAGCGCCCTCCGCCGGCTCGGCGGTAGTTGCGCGTAGGGGCAGCACGGCGTGGCCCGCCTCGGCGATAGCCCCCCGCCAGTCACCCTCGAGTGGGATCAGGCTATAGGAGAAGGTGTGCGCGCCGGGGCACTGCGCCTCCGGCGTCTCCATCGCCGGGCCCGCCCCGCCGTGCCGTGTCGGCAGGTCGTCGCGCGAGAGCCAGCCCACGCAGCGCAGCAGGGTCAGGGCCAGCGTCGTCGCGCCCTCGCCGGACGCGGTCGCCACGTACTCGGGCAGGCCGGCGCTGGCGATCATGAGCCCGCGTCCGCCCTCATAGTCACCCTCATGGACGAATACGAAGCCCTGCTGCGGTGCCTCGGGCACGGGGTCTTCGTGCGGCGCCTCCACCGCCGCCTCGCTCGCGGCGACGCCGAGCGGCCGGCGCGCCACGTCGAAGGCCTGCTCGGCGTGCACGTGGTCGGTCGCGACGGGGACGTCGAAGGTGACGCGCAGGCGGTGGTCCCGCGCCGTGTTGGCCACGGTCGTGGCGATGTCGATACGCGGGCAGCCGCGCGTCAGGGTGACCACGCTCTCGATGGCCAACCGCACGGTCTCCTGCGCGCGCCCCCAGCGCCCCTCGTCGAGCGACACCGGCACGACGAGCTCTTGCCTGATCGTCAGCGTGGCGCCCAGCGCGTCGCGTTCTGCCGTGATAGTGGGCGGCGACGCGGGGCGGTCGACGACCATGTCCTCGGACGGCGGCGCGTAGGTGTAGCTGTCGCCGGCGTCGCCGCCGTCGACAAAGGCGTTGCAGGGGCCGTAGGTCACGCCGTTGCGACGGTCGGTGACCGTGAGGGTGCCGGACGCCGCGTCGGCGCGCACGCTGAACAACTCGTTTGCGACAGTATGCGCGTCGTCCGTATCCGTGGGACCACTGTCGTCGAACGCGCCCGGCGCGCCCGTGTCCGCGACGGCCGGCCGCAGCCACAGCGTCTTGTAGCCGTGCGCCGGGACGTCGCGGATCAGGAAGAGCAGCTCGTGGCGCGCGTTGTGATGCACGTGCAAGGTCACCGGGGCAGGGTCGGTCTCGGCCAGCAGCCGGTGCGCCTCGTGCACGAGCGCCTCGATCTCCTCACGCGCGATGATACCGCTCTCGCCGACCGTGGCCTCGACGTGCAAGCCGTCGTCCTCCACGCGCATGACCAACTTCTGCAGGCCCAGGCCCATCAGGCGGTTGCCCTCGACCTGCGACATAATCACGTCGGGGTCGGGGATCGTGTCGCGCGGGACGACCGTGACGAGAGTCGGCTCGCCCCCGGCGTCGGTCCAGGCGTGCGCGACCGCCTCCCCCTGCGCATCGACCAGGGTGTACTCGCCGGTCACGCCCGGGAGCTCGAGGGTCAGCCTCACCCTCTCGGTGCGCGCGCCGTCGCCGTCGTTGAACACCACGAGCGGGATGGCCGCCCCCGCGCCCACGCCCGACACGCCCGACACGCCCGACGCGCCCGACGCGCCCGACGCGCCCGACGCGCCCGACGTGCCCGACGTATCGGGCGTACCTGACGCGCCGGATGCCTCGCCGGGCGGGCGCGTGTCGATGCCCGCGACGAGGCGCCCGACCGCGCGGGCCAGCAGCCCCTCGCCGATCTGCTCTACGGCGTCGTAGCGCGTGCCCATCTCGCGGTGCGCCTGGTCGATGGAGCAACCGCACACACTGTCGTGCGGCTGGTTCTGTAAGAGCTGGCGCCACGCCTCCCACAGTTCGCCGTGCGGGTAGGCGGCGCCCAGCAGCGAGGCCCAGGCGGCGGCGGGCTCGACCTGGCGCTCCAGCAAGGTCTGCGCGCGCGCGTTCCTCTGCTTGATCTGCGGGATGCGCGCGGAGAGCACGGCGGGGAGCAGGTGCGCCGTGGCCGAGGAGCGCAGCTCGCCGCGCGTCACCCCATCGGCGCGGCCGCCCGCGCCCGCGCGCAGCCGCTTCACGGCCTCCTCTAACGAGGTAATCTCGACCTTCCAGTCACCCTCGAGCAGCCTGTTGGCCTCGGCGAGGGCGGCGGGCAGGCCGGCCTGGATCGGCAGATGGTCGCAGCCGTTCATCAGGAGCACACCTGGTCCGGTCGCGTTGGCGGCCAGCAGGCCGCAGACCTGGCGCAGGCGCGCGGCCAGCGTGGGCCCGTCGAGCGGGAGCCGCTGCGCGCCGCAGTAGCTCTGCGCGAGGAACTCCAGGAAGACAGAGCCGCCGTCGTCCCCCTCCCAGGTACTCTCGTTGCGCGTCGTGCGGCCGTCGACGCCGCGCCACAGCACGGCGCTCTCGATGCCGAAGCCGCGCAGGATCTGCGGCAACTGCCCGGTGTGGCCGAACTGGTCGGGGACATAGCCCACCATCATCGAGCGGCCGTAGGAGCGGGCCATGCGCAGGCCCAGCATCAGGTTGCGCACGAGCGACTCGCCGCTGACGAGGAACAGGTCAGGGTGACAATACCAGGGGCCGACGGCGAGGCGCCCGTCGGCGATGTGGCGGCGCAGCTGCGCGGCGCGCTCCGGGCGCATAGCCAGGTAGTCGTCGATCACGACCGTCTGGCCGTCGAGCATGAAGTGGGTATAGGAAGGGTCGGCCTCCAGCGTGTCGAGCACGCCGTCGACGACACGCACGAGGTCGAGGCGGAACTGCTGGAAGGTGCGGTACCACTCGCGGTCCCAGTGCGTATGGGAAACGAGATAAGCAGGTCGTGCTGTCATAGTCGTCATAGAAGAGATTGTAGCACGACAGCCCTGTGACGGGCCAACCCAACCGCTATCGGCACCAGGGTCTGTGAAAAGTCGCTATCGTCCCTCTCGCCCCCTCCGGCTGACAGGGGTAGGTATTCCCATTTGACGAGGCGAAGCATAATTGACTTCCCCCGAGCCAATGAGGCATCGATGATAGCCGGCCGGTGGGGTCCGAAATCCGCTAGCGCCTCGTGCCACGCGGCGGTAGAGTGAGGGCATGACTCCTGATTTCGATTTCTGCTATCGGGCCGTGCGCAGCCGTGACGCCCGCTTTGACGGCCGCTTCTTCACCGCCGTCACCTCGACCGGCATTTACTGCCGGCCGATCTGCCCTTCTCTCACGCCGCTCGCGGCCAACGTACGCTTCTACGCTTGCGCGGCCGCTGCCGAGGCCGCCGGGTTCCGGGCTTGCCGCCGCTGCCATCCCGAGAAGGCTCCCGGCTCGCCCGAGTGGAACATCCGGGCCGACCTGTCGGGACGGGCGCTGCGCTTAATCGCCGAGGGGGCCGCGGATGAGGAGGGCATCGGCGGCCTGGCTACCCGGCTCAGGGTGAGCGAGCGCCACCTGCACCGCGCGCTCGTGGCCGAGGTGGGCGTCGGCCCGCTCGCGCTCGCGCGCACCCGCCGCGCCCAGACGGCCCGCCTGCTCATCGACCAGACGAACTTGCCGCTCACGACGATCTCGGGGGCGGCGGGATTTACCAGCATCCGCCAGTTCAACGACACGATGCGGGCCTCCTTCGGGTGCAACCCAACGGAGTTGCGGCGCGGCTCGGAGGCGCCGGGTGGGAGCGGGCTCACGCTGCGGCTACCCTATCGCCCCCCGCTCGACGCCGCGGCGCTGCTCTCCTATTTCGGCCAACGCGCCGTCGCGGGCATGGAAGAGGTCGTCGACGGGCGCTACCGGCGCACGGTCGCGCTGCCCCGCGCGCGGGGCATCATCGAGCTGGAGTTGCTGGCCGACGCCGACGCCGTCCTGCTGCGGCTCCAGCTCGACGACCTGCGCGACCTCGGCCCACTCGTGCAACGCTGTCGCGGGCTCCTCGACCTCGACGCCGACCCCGCCGTCATTGGCGCGGCACTGGGGGCCGACCCCCTGCTGGCGCCGTTGGTCGCGGCGCGGCCGGGGCTGCGCGTGCCGGGAGCCATCGACGGCTTCGAGTTGGCGGTGCGGGCCATCCTAGGGCAGCAGGTCTCCGTGGCGGGGGCGCGCACGCTGGCCGGTCGGCTCGTGACCGCGCTGGGCGAGCCGCTGCCCGAGCCGCGCGGCGCGCTCACGCACACCTTCCCCACACCCGAACGGGTCGTGGGGGCGGACCTGGGGGGCCTGGGGCTCACGGGCGGGCGCGTCGTCGCCCTGGGGGCGCTCGCGCATGCCGTGACCGAGAAGGGCCTGGCGCTCGACCGGGGAGCCGACTGGGAGAGGACCGTCGCTCGCCTGCAAGAACTGCCGGGGATCGGGCCGTGGACGGCCTCCTACATCGCCATGCGCGCCCTGGGCGACCCCGACGCATGCCCCGTGGCCGATCTCGGGCTACGCCGTGCGCTGGAGCGGCGGGAGCTCGCCGGCGACCCGAAGGGGGTCGCAGCGCGCGCCGAGGCGTGGCGGCCGTGGCGCGCCTACGCCACACACCACCTATGGGCCAGTTTGGCGACGCCATCGACGGGCACATAGCGACGGGCACATAGCGACGGGCACATAGCGACGGGGCGACGGGCCGGGAGAGTGGCGTCCGAGACGCGCCAGGCGGTGGGGTCCGAAACCCGCCAGCAGTCCGCGCCGTCCGGCGATAGAGTGGGGCGATAGGATAGGCGCTTTGGTAGTGAAGGAGGAAAGCATGGTGGCCATGGCACTCACCCGCGACGAGATGGTGGAGCGTGCGTTCGCCTCCGATCCCACGGCCGATGGGCACGTCGTCGACGTGACGACCACCGGCATCTACTGCCGGCCCGCGCGCCACCCGCTGCGCAAACCTGAGCGGGATGATGGCGCGCACGCGGGCTAGCGCGCCCGCCAGCGCCCCTGCGGCGCAGCCGGCGCGCGTGGGCGGCCACGCAGCGGGAGGAGGGACGCCGGAGGCGTCGGCGCGGCACTGGTCCGCCCGCTTCCTCCTGCTCGCGGCAATCTGGGGGTGCAGCTTCCTGTTCATCAAGATCGGCGACGAGGCCTTCGCGCCCCTACAGGTCGCCCTCGGACGCTTGATCTTTGGCGCCGGCGCACTCCTCGTTGCGCTGGCCGCACGCGGCGACCGGCTGCCGCGCCCCGGCCGCGTGTGGGGGCGCTTGGCCGTCGCCGCGCTGCTACTCAACACGCTGCCGTTCTCGCTGTTCGCCTACGGGGAAACGCGTGTCACCTCGGTGCTCGCGGGTATCTGGAATGCGACCACCCCGCTGCTCACCCTGGCCGTCGCACTCCTGACGCTGCCCGAGGAGCGGCCGAGCCGGGAGCGCGTCGTCGGCCTGGCCGTGGGCTTCGCCGGCGTGCTCGTCGTGCTCGGCGCGTGGCAAGGCTTCGGGGGCCGCGCCGTGCTCGGCAACCTCGCCTGCTTCGGCGCCGCGTGCTGCTATGGCCTCGGCCTCCCCTACATGCGCAAGCACCTCGCCGGCCGGCCCGAGTCCGCCCTCGCCCTGTCCGCCGCGCAGTTGCTTTGCGGCGCCGCCGAGCTCGCCATCGTCACGCCGGTCCTCGCGACGGCTCCTATCACCCTGCCGCCTGCGCGCGCGTTCGCGAGCGTTGTGGCGCTGGGCGTGCTCGGGACAGGCCTCGCCTACGTCCTCAACTACGGGCTGATCCGCGACGCGGGCGCCACAGTCGCCTCTACCGTTACCTACGCGATCCCGCTGTTCTCGACCCTGGCCGGCGTCCTCGTCCTCGGCGAGCCCCTGACCTGGAATCAGCCCGCCGGCGCCCTCGTCGTCATCCTCGGCGTCGTCGTTTCGCAAGGGCGGTGGCGCGCCATCGCCCGACGCCTGGGCGCCGCACGGGCGGGGGTCGCCTGACCCGCGTTCGGCTCTCCATGAGGGATGCACGAGGGATGACCGAGGAGGAGATGGAGATACTGCAATCGACAGATGAGTCTTTCTTTCCGCAACTCTAGCAGGCGGATTTGGATGTCGCGCGTAGGACTTGCGCTACGTCCGCGACACTACCACACCCTCCCAGTCGATGCGCGCGTCGATGAGGCGGGCGCCGGCGGCGCGCAGGGCCGCGCGCAGGGCCGGGACGCGGGAGGGCTCGGCCAGGAAGACGAGACAGCCCCCGCCGCCGGCGCCGCAGGCCTTGCCGGCCAGCGCCCCCGAGCCGCGCGCGACGCCGAAGAGCTCCTCGACGCGGGGGTTGGTGATCGAGGGGTGCAGGCGTTTTTGCGCCGCCCAGTTGCGGTCCAATAGGGTGGCGACCCCGGCGAAGTCGCCCACGGCCAGGCTCGCCGCCATCTCCAGGGCGGTGTCGCGCAGCTCGCCGAGTGTCGCGCCGACCGCCCGGTCGCCCCGCTCGTACGCGCCCCACACGCGGTCGTGGATATCGCCGGAGAGGCGCGCCTGGCCGCAGTAGCACAGGACCAGCCGCGCCTCCAACTCCTCGCGTACGGGCGTGGACAGCGCCACCGGCTCGACCTCTACCAGGTCGCCGTGTTCGCCGCGAAAGCGCATCAGGTTGACCCCGCCGAACGCGGCGGCGTACTCGTCTTGCTTGCCGCCGGCGATGCCGAGCAGGGCGCCGAGGTTGCACGCCTCGCGCGCGAGGGCGCGCTTGTCCGGCGCGGCGCCCATGTTGGCGTGCACGAGGGCGAGCCAGGCCACGCTGAGCGCGGCGGACGAGCCCAGGCCCGAGCCGGCCGGCAGGTCGAGCCCGTACGAGATGCGCAGCCCCTCGCCTCCTCCGTGCTCCCGCCCCGGCCCCTGTTCGGCGGCGCGCCTGACCTCGCCCGTGACATACCGGGCGATGGCCACGTTGAGCACAGCGCCGCCCTCGCGGCGCGCGAAGGGCGGGATATCGCTCCAGCCCCCGGCGAGGTCGATGCGCAAAGGCGCGCGGCACTCGATCTTCACGGCAAATTGTCCCCTATCTCTTGTAGTAGTCGTGGTTGCATTATACTGATCGCAGGATTGCCACGCGGCCGAGGGGCGCACTCCTGCTCGAGGGTCCCGACAGGGGCGGCGCTACTGCCACGGGCGCCTTTCGATGGCAACGCGTCCGACACGGCCCGTCGTCGAGCGAGAGAGAACGTTTATGATGCCCATGCCTCCCCCGCCCCGCCGCTCCCTTGTGTTCCACTACGGCGGCGTCGAGTTCGTGATCCGTCCCGGCGCGCCCCTGCTCTTCGGCGCGATCGCCGCGGCGCTCGACGTCACCTTCCTCCCCTCGGCGTTGCCCGACCAACCCCCCCTGTCCTATCACCTCGCTGCCGTCGCCATGACCCTGTTGATGATCGTGACGACCCTGCTGCACGAGAGCGGGCACGCCCTGGCGTACCGGGCGCAGGGCATCTGGCCGGTGCGGGTGACCCTGCGCGGGAGCGGCGGCGCCTGCGCGGCGATGGTCGAGGAGGATCGGCCCGGCCAGGCCTTGACGCGCGCCCTGGCCGGGCCGGCCGTGACGGCGCTCGTCGTCGTCGCGCTCTTCCTGCTGTGGCGCGCGCTCCCCCTCCCGCCGTTGTGGCGCCTCGTCGCCGCGACGCTGATGGTCTTCAGCGTCTTCGACCTGATCTTCAATACCCTGCCCGTGCACCCGCGCTGCGACGGGGCGCACGCGCTGCGGGCGGTCATCTGGCTGCTGCGCCGCCGCGAGCCCGACCGCTTCGCCGTGCTCTATCTCTGGCGTCCCATCGTGCTGGCGGCCGCCGCGCTGCTCTGCCCGCCCGCGTGCGCGCTCACCGGCTTCCTGCCCAGCGGACCCGGTGCCAATGCCGTGGCCGGCGCGGTCGCGCTCGCCCTCTGCGCCGTCCCGCTCGGCGCGCTCTCCCTGCGCGCCCTGCGCGCCCGCCGGCCCCTTCTGATGCGCGCTCGCCGCCTGGCGAGTTGAGAGCGGCTGCACATGAACGTAGGCGTAGGTGGCGGTCAGCACTCAGCGGTCAGCGGTCGGCTGAGCGCGGACCGTTGAGGTTCTTGTGATCGTCGGGCGCGAGGAGTTGCAGAGGCGCGAGGACGCGGAGTTGGCCCCGTATGCCCTGCGCAGCGCCCGCTCGCGCGGCCGCCGCTACCCCGAGCCAGATGATCCGTACCGGACACCCTTCCAGCGCGACCGCGATCGCGTGATCCACTGCTCGGCCTACCGCCGCCTGGGCAACAAAACGCAGGTCTTCATCTCGTTCGAGGGTGAGCACTACCGTACGCGCCTCACTCACACCGAAGAGGCGACGCAGATCGCCGTCTCGGTCGCGCGCGCCCTGGCCGCCAACGTCGATCTGGCCGAGGCCATCTCGCGCGCCCACGACCTCGGCCACGCGCCCTTCGGCCACGCCGGCGAGGAAGCTCTCGCCGCCAAGATGGCGCAATACGGCGGTTTCGAGCACAACTTGCAGACCCTGCGCGTGGTCGAGGAGCTCGAGGCGGAGTATCCGAACGTCCGCGGCCTCAACCTGACGCTCGAGGTGCGCGAGGGGATGCTGGCGCATCGCCCCGACGGGTACGCGTTCGGCGAGCCCACGAGGTCCGCTCGCGACAGCATCGGCAGTCCTGCGACAGGGGGCGCGCCGGATGCGCCGGATGCGCCGGGGGACGAGCTGCGCCCATCGATCGAGGCACAGATCGCCGACATCTCCGACGAGATCGCGTACTCGTGCCACGACCTGCAGGACGGACTGGCCTCCGGACTGCTGCGGCGCGACGACCTCGCGCGCGACCGCCCTCTCTGGTGGGCCGAGGCCATGGACGCCCTGTCCGCGCGCTGGGATGCGCTCGAGGGCGCGGCCTCCGCCGGCGACCCCCTCGCGCTCGACCTGGAGCGCCGCCGCGTCAAAGGCTACCTCATCAACCGCTTCGCGTCCGACCTCATCGCGTCCAGCGCGGCGCGCCTGGCCGCCCTGGCGCCGGCCGGCCCCGCGGCGGCGCGCCTGGCGCCGGAGCGCGCGATCGACCTCTCGGCCCCCGTGCGCGCCCTGCGCGAGTCCTTGCACGCCTACCTCCTGTCCCACCTCTATCGCCACTACGAGGTCGTGACGATGGGTGAGAAGGCCAAGCGCCTCTTGGGCGCCCTGTTCGACGCCTACCGCGCGAACGCGGCGCAGCTTCCCGGCGTGGTGCATGGGCGCATCCAGGCCAGTGTCCCGCTCGAGCGCGCGGTCTGCGACCACATCGCCTCGATGACCGACCGCGGGGCCGTCCGCGAGTACCACCGCCTGTACGACCTGGACGCGCAGGTGTTGCCTTGAATCGGAGGCATACGCCCACGACCTCGCAGCCTAGCTCGCCTCCCGCACTTTCGACCTGGAAGCATGTAGCCGCGGGTCCGAGGTTGGGGCGCGCCTCCGGGGGAACCCGGGGAGAGGCTCCCTCAGACCCCCTCAGACCCCCGCCACCCACGACGCGTGCGGGCAAATAGGCTCAACTCGCGATAACGATCACCGGCGCACGTCCTTCTGCCAGCAGCGCCGGCGCATGCGGATCGAGCCCTTCGATGTGGACCAGTATGCGCGCCATGTCGTCCCGCAGGCGGGCGACGTCGACGCCCATGCAAGAGGGCGCGTAGGCGGCGAGGAACGCGTGACCGGCGCGCAGCTTGCTCAGGGCGCCGCGCCGGTTGCCGCGCCGCAGGTGGTAGAGGCCGACGCCGGCAAGCAGGATACCTTGATAAAGGTAGCGCACGGGCTCGGGCTCGGCCCGCCAGATCTCTTCCAGCGTTTCGTGACACTCCCAGTATTCGCCCCTGTTGAATTGGTCGATGCCCGCGCGCAGCCCCCCCGGGGCGGGGTCGTCGCAGCGCGCAGTGCGCTCCGCCCGTCCCCTGGGGATGAGCGGTAGCCCCGTGCGCGGGCTGATGGGCTGCGCGGGCTGCTCCGAGTGTTCTGGCGGCATGACGCCTCGGGGTGTGGGGGAGTGACCACGAATTGCTATTTACAGGGGCCGTCAGCGCGCCAATAATACTGGCTAAGGCACGGCGCATGCGAGTACATAGTAGCAGGTTGCGCATGAGTATGGACGAGACCGGGGATGAAAACACGGGTGCGGACGACCGCGGCGAGTGGCTACGCCGGCTCAAGGGGGCGTACGAGGCGGGTTACTACCGCACCGAGGCGGCCGAGGATGAGCAGGAGCCCTTCCCATGGCAGAACCGCACCTGCGGCGACTGCCCGTTCTGGATGCGCAATACCTGCCTCGTGCGGGAGGCGCGGCGCGGCGCGGGCGACGCCACCTGCAAATACTTCGACCCCTGGAACTATCCCGAGGCGGTGTCGATCATTCAGTACAACCGCATCCCTTCCACCTTCCCGGGCGATGACCAAGCCGCCTGATTGGTTCCCCACACAGACGCCGATCTATTTGTCCGACAAGCCTGCGCCAAACAGCTGAGGACGACAGCCGGCGCCCTACTTATAGCCGGGACAGTCGTCCTGGGAGCAACCCTCCCCGGCGACCCCGAGCCATCGCCGGCAACCACGAGAGGTTAGTCGGGCGCAAGCGGTCGCGCGCGCCCGACGGCGGGCCGCTGATCGAGGTACTATCACATGACTGATCGCCACATCATGCGTCATCTCGCAAGCGCATTTTGGTTTTTTGCTGTCCTGGAAACAGGCATGGACCCCGCACTACTTCCTTCATCCACGGTGCGGCAAATCTCTAGCGATCGCTCCTCACGGGTCGCGCTCCTGCACACTATCTCTGTCCCGGCGCACCCCGTCGCGCTCGCGATCGACGCGGCGATCGGGCGCGTCGTCGTGCTCTCACAAGGACCGGGGGACCCCAACAATTACGGTGAGCCCACGGGCCACGCCAGCGTGAGCTTCCTCGATGCCGCGACGGGCAGGCTCGTGCGCACGGTCTCGCTCGGCCCGTCGAGCTACGTGGGCGACCCCGTGTATGGCAGCAACTTCTCCCCCTCCTCCCACCAATCGGGAATCCAATCCCTGGCGATCGATGAGGCCGCCGGGCGTGTCTTCGTGCTGCAGGTGGGCAAGCCGACTCCCGGCACGCAGTCCAGCGCCACCCCGATCACCGGGCAGATTCGTATCCTCGACGCCCCAACGGGACGCATCCTGCGCACCGTCCCCGCCGGACAGAACCCGCTCATGCTCGTCGCGGACGCGCATAGCGGGCATCTCTTCGTCCCCGACGCGCGCCCTGGAATCTCGATCTACGACCATCGGCGCGGGTCCATTCGCATGTTCTCGACAGCGAGCGGCGCCCTCGTGCGCGCCATTCCCGTGGACCCTGACGTTTACGTAAGCGCGGTAGGGGTTGATGCGCGACGCGGGCACGTCCTATTCCAGGGCGCGCCCAAACCAGGCGAGGATGGCGTCGTCGTGATCGACGCACGGGCGGGGCGCGTGGCGCAAGTCGTCCGCTTCTCGACGCCGTCATGTAACCTGGCGCTCGATGGGCAAACCAATCATCTCATCGGGGGCCGGCATGACGATCGCAACGGCACGAGCTATGCGCAAATACTCGTCGCCGACACCGGCAACCTCTTGCGCGAAGTGTCGCTCCGATCTGTGGCGCGCGGCGGCTGTCCGCGATCACTGGCAGTGGACGAGACGATGGGCCGCGCCGTTATGTACGAGCCCTCGGACTACGAGTACGAGCCGACAAGCTACCTAAGTGTACTTGACACGCGTAGCGGACAGGTCGTCCGCGATATGGTGCTGGGGGGCGCGGGCGACGCAATCTCGGCGACACTTGACCGCCGCAGAGGGCGGGCCTTCGTCGCTAACATGGACATGCCGGACGTCACGACGACAGTGAACACGCTGACGGTGCTCGACACGCGCAGCGGACGCGTCCTACACACCATGACGTTGGGCCAAGGTCCCCCGGTCGTCGCGGTGGACGAGCGAACCGAGCGCCTCTTCGTCGTCAACGGGGCCGACAACACCGTGAGCGTGTTCGACGCCTCGCGCCTGTAGCCTAAGGGTTAGCGCGCCATGGGGGATGGCGTCGCCAGGCCGTCTATAGTCTCTCCGACCGGCCGGCCGGCCAGCGTCGAGAACGATATAGCCCTGCCTTGCCCGAGGGCTCGATCATCCGCCTCGTCGCCCACGAGGTGCGGCTGATGGAGGTGATGTCCGCTCCCCACGCGCGCGCCGCCCGCCTGAAGCGCACGTGCAAAAGTGCGCGCATAACTGCGTTACCTTTTCATCGTCCCGGACGTTATAGTAGATAGGTGGCTGGCGACGCCGTTTTTGGTCGCCGGCTCCCCCCCAACAATTCGCCGGCTCCCGCAACGCTGCATCCCGCGTCTTTGTCTGGTTGTGCCCTGTCCTGGCGGTACCATCGCGAACATTTCCTGCTCTCATGACCGTGCATGGCGGCGGCCACGCGCGCATTGTGGCGTCATGATGTCGACAGACGATAGAGGGTGAGAGGACGGCAACGGCGGTGGAAGCGACTGTGCCATGGCGCGTGCGCGACGCCGCACTGACTTTCGCGCTGGGCCTCGGCGGCGTCGCCCTGCTCTTCGCCGCGGCGATCGGGCTCGACGCGCTACAAGGGCCGTCGGCCGCTGTGTCCACGCGCCCGCCAGCCCCGCCTGCCGCCCTGGCGGCGGGTGCGACGAGTGTTTTCTATCTAATCCTCCTGATAGGCGTGTGGCTGCTGGTGGTCCGTCGCTACGGGGTATCCTGGCGTACCCTGGGGCTGGCGCCGCCGCAGGCGGCGTCGCTGCTGCCCGTCCTACTCCTCGCCGCCCTGTTCATCATCGGCTCCACGCTGATCCTGCTGATGGCGACGCTGGCGGTCGGCGCGCTCGGCGGCCCAGCCTATCTCGCGCCGGCCGGCGGCGCCCCGCGCGCGGGGGCGGCGGGGCTTGTCCTGCTGGCCGTGGTCACGTCGCTGCTGCTGGCGCCGGTCGCGGAGGAGTTGTTTTTTCGGGGCGTGCTCTATCAGGCCATGCGCCAGCGCATGGGCAAGCTGCTGGCTACCGGCGGGAGCGCGCTCCTGTTCACCCTCGTCCACGCGCGCTTGGCCGTGACGCCGGAGTCTTTCCTGCTCGGGGTCGTGCTGGCGCTGGCGTTCGAGCGAACCGGCTCGCTCTACCCGTCGATGTGTATCCATGCGGCCTACAACGGCGTCATCGTGGCGTTGGCGTTGCACGCGGCGTGAGGAGGTGCGCGCGCCCAACCGACCGATAGATAACCGGCCGTCGGATAACTGTTGATGGCTAATTGCTAATTGCTGGTCTGAAAGGGACGTACGTGGCGCGCAAGAGCAGTGTGGGGCAGCGTGGTGGCGTGGTGGCGGGCGTGGGCGCCGTGTGTGTAGCGGGCGGCGCGGCGGCGCTGCTCGTCGGGATGAGCGGCGCGGGCGCGGGGCGGGGCAACGCGGGGCGGGCGGCGGCGACGGCGAGGCTGCGCGCGGCGCATATTCGGCAGGTGGGAGAGGTCACGATCGCCTCGCCACGACCATATTTCGTGCCGTACAGCGGGCAGGGACCGTCGCTCTCGGCCGGGCGCGTCGCCTGGACGGCGAACAGCGGGCAGGGCGCGACGGGCTCGTCGATCGATCGCATCTACCTGTACGACCTGACGCGACGCCAGTTGAGCACGCCGGTTTACTCGCGATACGGCGTGAATGGATTCATCGGCGACTACGCGCTCGCGGGCGACGAGCTCGCCTACGTCGATACGGGCGTCACGCCCGCGCGCATCTTCACCTGGCAGGTCTGCATCGACGACCTGCGCCATCGCCGCAGCCGGGTCGTGGTGGCCTCGCCGCCCGGCGCCTCGTCGTACATCCCGCCGCGGATCGCCTTCGACGGGACCCATCTGCTGGTGCTACAGACGGCCATTTCAGGATCTAACGCCGCGACGGCGACGCCCGAGAACACCGTTCTGCTCTATACGCTGTCGCGACCCGACCAGAAGCCGGAGACCCTGGCGCGCATCCGGCAGGCGGCGAGCCTGGGCGACCCGGCGCTCACGCGCGACATCGCTTTGTGGACGACACAGGTGTTCGGGCGCCACCCGTCGAGCCGGCTGACCGCGTACGACATGCGCCGGCGCGTCCGCCACGCAATCCCCGTCGGCGATGTCTCGGAGGTGGCGGCTAACGGCGATTATGTGGTGTGGAAAAGCGGTCTGGCCAGCATGCCCGGCGGCCGCATTGGCCTTTATTCTCTGCGGGGCGAGCGCATCCTGTCCGGCGACCTCGCGCACGGCGACAAGGCGACGTTCCCGTCGGTGGGAGGCGACCTCGTGTCATGGACGTCCGTCGACAACTCGCGCGTGCAGGTCTATAGCCTGGCGGCGCGGCGCGTGGTACATGACGCGGCGCCTGTCCCGCGCCGCGTTTATGGGCTCAGCGCGGTCGCCGGCGACACCGCGGGCGCGCCCGCCGCCGGTCGGGCCGTCTCGTGGGTCTACACCGCCAACGTCCTCGGCAAAGGACCTCAGCGCGGCTACGTCGTGGTGCGGCCGGTCGGGCCGTAAGTAGGCCGTAAGTAGGCCGGCGGCCGCCTACCGCACTCCGAGAACGTGCCCGACGGCGCGCACGGCCTCCCCAAACGGGGCGGCGAGGAGGGCGAAAACCGGGGCGGCTAGCAGGCCAGGCAGAAAATTGCCGATACGCAACTCGACGATCTTGAGCAGGCGCAGGCCGACGGAGAGAACCATCAGGCCCCCCACCGCCGTCATCTCGCCGATCACGGAGTCGAACTGCGCCGTCGACAGGTGCGAGAAGATCAAGACTTTGACCACACCCGCGCCGAGGCTGATGCCGCCCTGGTAGACCAGGATGATGATCGTCGAGAACAGCACGCCCGGGCCGAAGGCGGCCGCGAAGCCGAACGAGGCGAACCCGTCGAGGACGCTCTTGACGCCGAGCAACCGGATATCGCCGGGGTTCAGCCCGTTCTGCAGCGCGCCCAGGATTGTGATCGGTCCGACGCAAAAAACAAGGCTGGCGGTGACGAAACCTTGTGCGAACGTCCCGCCGCCGCCGGAGAAGCGGCGCTGGAAGTAGTCGCCGAGCCTGTTGAGGGCGCCCTCGATGCCGATCAGCTCGCCGATCAGGGCGCCGAACAGGATGCCCAGGAGCGGGAAGAGCGGGTTGGCGGTCTTGAGCGCCATCTGCATGCCGATCAAAAGCGTCGCGAGGCCCAGGGCCTGCATCACGATCTCCTGGAAACGCGCTGGCAGCACCGCGCCCAACACGGTGCCGAGCGTGCCGCCGATCAGCACGGCGACGACGTTGATGATCGTGCCCGTTACCACAACACCTCCCCCTTACCTCTCCAAGGCTGTAGGATAGCATAGAGGATCTCTCGTGAAGCCAGGGCTCGTATATCTCGTATATTATGGTGCTGACCGGCAAGTCCGGGATCGTGGACGCGCCGGCCGGGGCGCCCGTGATCTCGCGAACAATGAGCCATGGGCCTGGTAAGACGGGGGCTGCGGCTGGGGCTGCGGCATTGCAAACGCTGGAAACAATATGACAACAGTGCTCGACAAGGTATAGGGCGCGACGTCGTGCCGTCTATCGGCAGCAAGAGCTGGCCCGCGTGGGGATGGGACGCGGCCGCCGTCGCGTTCCTGGTCCTCTCGCCCGCCTTTTTCCTGCGCGAGGAGCCCGGCGGTCTACCGCCCTACGGCGGCGACATCCTCGTCCACGTCTACCCGCTGCTGAGCCTGCTCGCGCACGGGCTGCACGCCGGCCGGCCGGCCCTGTGGAACTACTACGCGGCCGGCGGCTATCCCCTGGAGCCCTACAGCGCGCTGGCCTTCTATCCGCCCGTCCTGCTGGCGCTGCTCTTCCTCCCCGTCACCGGCGCGCTGGCCGCGCTCTACGCCCTCTACCTCGCCGTGCTCGGCGTCGGGACCTACCTGCTCGCGGCCGACCTCGGCCAGAGCCGGCCCGCCCGCCTGCTCGCCGCCGTGACGCTCGCGCAGAGCGGCTTCGTGGCCGCGCACGCCTACGCCGGCCACATCTTCGAGCTCGGCGCGATCTGCCCCCTGCCGCTGACGTTCTTGCTACTGCGGCGCGCCATCCTGCGCCATAGCCCCACGGCCGCCGTCTGGTGCGGGGCCATGATGGGGCTGATGATCCTCGCCGCCGGCGTGCAGTTCCTGCCCTTCGCGCTCGCGCCGCTGCCCCTGCTCGCGCTGTGGCACACCGGCCTGCGCCTGATCACCCCTCACCCCCCATCCCCCTTTCCCGCGTCTCCCGCGCCTCCCGCGCGTGGGACAAGGGGAGCCCTTTGGCCCCTCGCGGCGCTCGGGGCGGCCAGCGCGACGGCGCTGGCGCTCAGCGCCGTCTTCACGCTGCCGTTCGCCGAGATCCTGCCCCGCACGCTGCGCGCGGGGGCCGTGCCCCTCGCGACGGCGACGGCGCAGTCCCTACCGTGGCCCGGGCTGACCATGCTCGTCGCTCCGGACGCCCTGGGCAACGCGGCGGCCGGCGCGTACTGGCCGGCAGGCCGCTCCAACCCCTACTTCCACGAGATCTACGCCTACGCGGGCCTCCTGCCCCTTTTGCTCGCGCCCGTGGCGCTCCTGCGCCGCGCCGCGTGGCCCTACGGGCTGCTGACCCTGGGCGCCCTGCTGGCCATGCTCGGGGGCAACACACCCCTCTACGCCTTGCTCTACCACCTGCCGGGCGCCGGGTTGTTCCGCGTCCCCGCCCGCGCCGGGCTGACCCTGGATTTTGCCCTGGCCCTGCTCGCGGGCTTCGGACTCGACGCGCTCCCGCGCGGGGGATGGCGGCGGACGCTGCGCGCGCTCATGCCCGGCGTTTTCATCGGACTCGTCGCGCTGTGGGCGCTGTCGACGATTGCCGCCTCCGCCGGCCACGGCGACGGCATCCCGGCCTCGGCGCGCGCCCTCGCCCTACATGCCTCCGCGCGATTGGTCGTGGGCCTGCTGCTCGGCCTCGCCGCGTGCCTCGCGCTGGCCGTGGCTTCCCCCCCGAGCCACCAGTCACACCCAATGCGCCGGCGCCACGCCTGGACCCTGGTCCTGCCGGCCCTGGCGCTGCTCGACCTCTACACGGCCAACGGCCCGCTGCTGCGCCCGACCGACCCCGCCGCCTACTACAGCGCGGCGGCCGGCATCCTGTCGCCGCGCGACCCCGTCTATCGTGTGCTCGCGGCGGACATAAACACGCCCGCCGTCCCCGCCGGCCTGTGCATGGTAACGCGTGCCTGCTACGACGTGCAGGATGCCGCTCCGCTGGCCCTAGAGGAGTACTGGCAGCTCAGCCACCCCTCGATCGTGCGGCGCGAGGGCAGGGGGGTCTCGACTGGGCGCGACACGGCCGTCGACGTCGATCCAACCTTCCTGCGCCTCTTCGGCGTGCGCACTCTATACAGCGCCGCGCCCCTGCGCAACGCAGGGCTTGTGTTGGCGGATTGGCTCACGTCCGTGCGCTGGAGCGCGCCCGGCGGCGCGGATTGGAACGTCCACCGCCGCCGCGCGCCCAGCCTGGTGTACCGCAACCGCGCCGCCCTGCCGCGCCTCTTCGTCGCGCCGGACTCGATCTCCGCCGGCGACGATATGGACGCTCTGGCCCTCGTGCGGCGCCCGGACATCGACCTCCGGCGCGTCGTCGTGCTCTCGCCCGCGGGCGACGGGGCGACGGGTCCGACAGGCGCGACGGACCCGACAGGCCCGACGGGTCCGCTCGGCGCGATCCAGGGCGCGTGGGCCGAGTGGCTGGCCCCTGACCCCGACAACAGCCTCACGGCCTCCGCCGACGGCGGGACGCGCGGCGGCTACCTCGTCGTCGACGACGGCTGGTCCCCCGGCTGGACGGCCACCGTCGACGGGCGCGCCGCCCCCGTACTGCGCGCCGACTACCTGTTGCGCGCCGTGCGCCTCTCCCCCGGCCGCCACACCGTGCGCCTCGTCTACGCCCCGCTCGCCTACCTGCTCGGCGCCGCCATCACCCTCGCCACGGCCCTCGCCCTGCTCGGCCTTGCCGCCTACTCCATCGTCCGTCGAGTGCGTCGCGGCCCTATGACGCGCTCCGTTAGGAAGATGAGCGCTATCCTCCAGTTTGTACGGTGTCGGTCGTGGACGCCGCTAACGGCGTTCCGGTGATGGCACTCGGCATAGGCGAGGCCCCGGCCAGCGGGGTCTCAGGGACGGGCGTGGCGCAGCGACGGCGGTGGGAGTCGATCGCCGCGTTGCGGACAATCTGAAAGAGTTCGGCATAATGCCCTCTGCGTTGGTAGTAGAATTAGGAGTAACTGTACAAGAGAGCGACAACACAATTCCCACTTGAAAGAGGAGCCACACATGGTCTCAATACGCGTCAGCAACGAAGAAGCGGGTAGTATAGGATTGTCTGACACCTATCGAGCGGCGTTAGGCGTTACACCCGGCGACGAGGTTGTTGTTACGGTTCAAGACAACGAGATACGGGTTATCCCAAAGGTCGAGGCGCTGCGGCGTATCCAGCAGATGGTGCGTGAGCAAGTAGCGCCGGAACGGTCTTTGGCTGAAGAACTCGCGCGTGAGCGGCGCGAGGAAGCGGCGCGTGAGTAGTTATATACTCGACGCATCGGCACTGCTGGCCTATTTACACAAGGGCGCTAGCCTACGAGACAGCGGTCTTACGATTGGTTACCAAGCAGTATGGACTGTCGTTGGGCGATCGCGCTTGTCTCGCCGCAGGGCGTCTGCTTGGCCTGCCGATCCTAACAGCCGATCAGCAGTGGAGTGCAGTTCCCAATGTGTCCATAGGAGTGACGCTGGTATTCATCAGGTAGTTATGACGAACGTCACGATCGACTGGGGCGGTATCGCGGCCGTCAGCACGCCGTCGATAATCGGGGCGTCCTGCACGCGGGCGCGGTTCTCGGTTGTCGAGGTACGGTAGACACTGGCCGCGCCTGCGAGGCCGCCAAAGGCGGAGAGGTCGTAGCGGGCCTGCCTCGGCTGATCCGTGTTGTTGTCGCAGACGAGCACGAGCGCGCCGGACCCCTCGTCGTGGGCCGCCAGCGTGTCCATGTCCTCGACCCCGATGACCGTGTAGCCGGGCCGGATGAAGCTGCTGTACTGCGCCATGGCGTAGTATTGCCTGGTCAGCCAGTACTCTTCGCTCCCGCCCCGGAAATCGGCGTGGATGAAGCCCCAGTTGTTCTGTCCCGCTTCATCTTCCACGGCCTGCCAGTAGACCCACGCCGACGGCCGCAGCGCGGTCAGGTCGCGCCGGATCTGCGCCGAGAGGATCAGAGCGGGCGTCATCACGTCGTGGCCATGCGGCCCGCCGCCCGTGCCATACTCGGACATCCACAGCCCCTTGCCCGCGGCCGTCGCGCGCTCCCGCAGGTCGGCGCGCCGCGCGCCGGCGTAGGAGTGCGCGTTGAGCTGCCCGACGAGCGACAGCGTCGCGGGGTCGTAGGAGTCGACCGTGGCGACCGCGTTGTCGATGTTGTTGTCGTCGGCGACGGCGATGACCATGTCGCCCAACCCCCGCGCGGCCAGTTGCCGGCCCAGGCCGGCGACGACGGCCCGCTGCATCTCTTGCGACACGTGGCAGCTCTCCTGGTTGTTGCCCGCCTTCCACCACCCGCCGTCGGGCTCATTGAAGGGCTCGACCGTGTGGAACGTCGTGCCCCAGGCGTCACGGAAGTGCGCCACGACCTCGGCGAGGTAGGAGGCGAAGGCGTCGGCATCCTCCTCTCTCAGGTTGTCGCCCCCGTCGGCGGCGCCCGCGGCGCAGCCGCTACGCGTCATCCAGTAGGGCGGCGAGTTGGAGAAGGCCTCGCACAGGGTCGCGCCCCTGGCCCGCGCCGCCCCCAGCATCCATCGCTGGTTGGCGTCGGCGTCCCAGTCCCACGCGCCGCGCGCGGGCTGGTAGCCGGGGACATCGCCGCCGGGGCGCATGTGATGGTGCGCGGGGTCGTCGCCGCCGCCGATGTTGTAGCGCGCCACGGTAAGACCCAACCCGTTCGTCGGGCTGAACACCAGGTCCGCGAGTTCGTTGCGCTTCGCATCGGACCAGCCGCCCACGACGTGGCCCCACCAGGCCAGTGAGGTACCCCAGCCCTCCAGCGTCTGGTAGCGCGCGGCCGGGTCGACATGCGCCGCGCGTACGTCTACGACGCCTTGAAGGCGCGAAAGAAATCGATCGAGCACAGGGTAGCCCTTCCTGCTATAGCGATGGTGATGGGGCGTCGACAAGGGATGTTCACCGTGTGCGCGATCAAGATTCAGGCCACGAGACCCCTTGGCGCGCGTCGTGGTAGCCGATAGCCGGCGAGGGGCGCCCCTCGCCGGCTATCGGCTACCGACCGCGTAGCGCAAGTACAGCTCGCCCTCGTGCTCGTGGAGGCTGCGTGGCGTCAGGGGAACGGGCGGGCGTAACGCCGGTCCGACGAGCAGGGGCGACCCGTCACCAGAAAGCAGCTTGGGGGCGAGGGTGAGGAAGAGCTCATCCAGCAGGTTCGCCGCGAGGAGCGCGCCGCTCAACGTGGGGCCACTCTCGCACAAGAGGTGGCGCACGCCGTACTCGTGGCGCAGAGTGCGAAAGGCCTTCGCAGGGTCGGGACGCTCCTTGCCCACGACGCGTACAGTCGCGCGCGCCCTTAATTGGGCAACGGCTTCGACGGGAGTCTGCTCGGCCACGAACACGACGACGCGCTCGGGCGCGGCGAACAGGGCGCGTCCCAGGGGCGCATCGCCCGAAGAGGTTAGCAGGGCCAGCAGGGGTTGCGGGGCGAGTCCGCGGGCGGCGCGCACCCCCTCCAGCGCATCGGGGACGCCCTTGCCGACCCTGTCGGCGCGCAACGTGCCGGCGCCGAACAACAGGGCGTCGGCCTGCGTGCGCAGGCGCATCATCAGCGCGCGATCGACGGTGCCGCCGATACCCATGGCCGAGCCGTCGAGCGTGGCGCGGCCATCGACCGAGCTCACCATGTTGAGCGCGACGAAGGGACGGTCCGGCGGCAGCGCGGCTTCGGAGGGCCAGGCGAGGTCCGTATAGACCGCCTCGACCGCGAGGTCGGCGACGGGGGGGGGATAGAGGCGTCTCACGACGGGCGAGCGACGAGCGACCATCAGCGATCAGCCGGCAGCCGATCGCCGATGGTCGCTCGCCGCCCGTCGCTCGCCGGCGGCCACGCTGTGCTCGACCGGCCACAGGGTGCGCTCGCGCCGCGTCTGGCCCGCGATGAGCACGGCGTCGAGGAAAGTGGTGAGGACGCCATAGCCGCACCCGCACGGACACGCCTGGTCCCGGCTCGTGGAGTGGAGGTAGTACACCGGCTCGTTCTCCGTGCGGTGGCGTTCGCAGTGGCGGCTGACGCCGGCCTGAAGGTTGACGTAGCGCCGGCACTGGCCGCCCTGCGCCGTGCGCGCCGAGCAGCGGTGCGCGCCGCGGTTCCACAACTCGAACACCCAGCGCGGCCCCCGTTCCACCACCGGGGTCTTGATCTCATCGCCCGGCGTCACCACGGTCCGTGTCTCCGTGCGCATCTCCCGTCTCCTCCTTAGGCCGCCACGTGTCACACGCGCCAATCGCCTCGCTCATCGCCCTGCTATCTCGTCCCTAATCCATGCCTATAGTACGACCAGGCGGCGCCCGGACGCAATATGGCCGCAAGGGGTTATCCCCAGCGGCGGCGCCCATGTTATCCACAGCGTTCTCGTTCCCCTAAGGGCCTCCGCCACGGGTGAAAACGGCCACATCAGGGCCAATGCAGGGGCGGCGCTCGAGGCGCGTGGCCGCTCCACACCCTTTATCCACACCTGGCCCATCTTTATCCACACATCGTCCACCTCTACCCACACTCTCTCCACGAAGTTGCGGCCAAGTTATGCACAGGGCCATCGTCCGGGCCATCGTCCG
>JAABUP010002700.1_pt1 | contig 33429 bp, 34 predicted proteins | sample 5559201 | NCBI WGS metagenome assembly JAABUP01 (sample SAMN10711887, study PRJNA513373) | rock metagenome | isolation source: Antarctica rocks | place: Antarctica
GTAGGTACGTCTATCTGATTTTTTATGGCACCCCTATATTTTTTGGTGGGGTGTGTGCTCGCTACGATTCTGGCATACATTTTCGAAATCCACTGTAAGATGGAGACGAGCTTTGCGTTCGGTCAATAACTGTCGCGAAGTACGAAATGCAAAACGGCGAATATTGCTCAATTGACTCGAATAGAGATAGGGCAGAGCATAGAAGATTAAATCTATAAGCTGTCATTCTACTCATAATATTACTCCATGGACGAGGTTGGTAAGTCTTGGCAGTAGGATGGGGAATTTCCCCTTTCGGAAGCTTACCTAGGTAGCGACATTGATGTTGGCCGAGCATTCGCCCCTCATCATCCCTACTGCTGATCTGCGGAGAACGAAACCAAAATCTTCGAGAACATGGGGAAGATCATTAGGGCATAATCCGATCCGAAACCGTGAGTTTACTAGCTAGCCTTATGGCTTGTAAACCTCCTGACATTGACGTGGCTCCGAAGCGCGTCCGAAGCTGCGATGGGAAAGCTTGGTTTCTGTACTGGGTCCTATCTGCTTCCCGTTTAGAGATCCGAAAATGTGATTGAAGTATTCAATAGTCCCCAACTGTTAACTTGTCCATTGACTCTTCGTTGGCCATTCTCATCTTTCCGTTGTTGCCAATCTTCGCGCTATGGCGAGCTCGAATGCGGTAACATCAAACACTTTAACAGAGATTGTAAAGCTGTCTCGATCCGCTCGCAACGACGATATCCTCGTCTTCGTCCTGGTTATCCTGGCCTCTGTTGGATATCTGCTTCGAGGCATTGCCTGGGACAAGCAAGACCAATATCACCATATCTGGTTCGAAAGACCACAAGAGCTAGGCGCAGCTGCAAGACAATCAAAGAAAAGAACGAGGAATATCGCTCAGAAGCTAGAGGAAGCTGTCAGTACAATTTCAAGCGACAGTGCTTCGGGTCTTTGAAAGGTTTAGACTGACTTGATATCCGCACCCGCAGCACAAAGATATCGTTATTTTCTGGGGTTCCCAGTCGGGGACAGCAGAAGGTTTTGCAAATCGCCTTACTAGGGAGATTCATCTTCGTTTCGGTGTCGAGGCGCTGGCAGCCGATCTCTCTGACTATGACCCGGAAACAATAGCATTGATTCCAGAGGCAAAGGCAGCCATTTTCATTGTCGCAACTTACGGAGAGGGCGATCCCAGCGATAATACAGCCGGGTTGTGGGGTTGGGTTACGAAACATCCTGACATCTCCTTGCAAAACCTCCGCTATGTTGCTTTCGGACTGGGAAACCGGAATTACAAGCATTACAATCGTGTCATCGATGTAGTGACGGATGCATTCGACCGAGCTCGAGCAAATAGACTACTGCCGGTGTGTCGGGCAGACGATTCAACAGGTGCTACCCAAGAAGACTTCATGGAATGGAAGGAATCTTTGTTCACCTTATTCCGCAATGAGTTCGGCTATGAGGAAAAGGAGATGGTTTACGAGCCGACGATTGCTGTGGTAGAGGATGACTCGATGATCAGCATTGATTTACATTGCGGTGAACCCGTTCCGCAGAGAGATATCTCCAGAGCGGCTACCTCAAATTCGGAGATCCGCGCATTGCCGGTGCTGACCGCCAAAGAGCTTATGACTTCGTCCACCCGCAACTGTCTTCATATTGAAGTAGACCTGAGCCTCTATCCAGAGATCAAATACAAGACCGGCGATCATCTTGCAGTCTGGACGTCGAACCCAGACAAGGAAGTTGATAGGCTATTGAGGGTACTAGGTCTGGAAGGGAGGAAAGATGTACCTATCTCCGTCAATATACTCGACGCTTCCGCAAAGCTGAATGTTCCAACCCCAACCTCAAGGCATGCCCTCTTCCGTCATTATCTGGAGATTTGCGCACCGGTTTCCAGAGACACAATCCTGTCACTTATCCGATTTGCTCCTACTCAATCAGCCAAGCTGTTCCTCACCACAATTGGCAAACACAAGCACGCGTACGCTGGTTTACTTCACGGCACCCATCTGAACATTGGCCGTCTGCTTGAGATGGCCGTCCAAGGCAACGGCAGCTGGGACGATCTCCCCCTGTCCTTGCTCATCGAAATTCTATCTCGCCTTAATCCCCGCTATTACTCCATTTCCTCGTCTTCCATTGTCCAAGCACGTCAAGCGACAATGACGGCTATTGTTTCGACCAAAACCTTCCAGCAGAACCCCGAGGAACCTCTTCTCGGCGTCGCCACAAACTATCTCCTCGCGCTGGAGCGATCTCTTAACATAAGGAGCGGCGCGCAACCCCACCCGTATAAAATAACGTACACCCTGGACGGTCCCAACGAGGCTTTAAGAGGCGGCAAGATCTTCGCCCACATCAGGAGATCAAAGTTTAAACTACCTGTGCTGTCGTCCAGCCCTATCCTTATGGTCGCCGCAGGTACGGGTATCGCACCCTTTCGTGGTTTCCTTCAAGAACGCGCTAGGCTGAAGACCATGGGCCGAGAGATCGGACAGATGATCCTCTTCTTCGGCTGTAGACGTGCGGAGGAGGATTTCCTCTACCGTCCCGAGCTAGAAGAACTGGTACAGGCGTTCGCGGGTGCTCTGAAGATTGTCACGGCGTTTTCGAGGCAGGAGCGAACAGCCGACGGGGAGAAGATGTATGTGCAAGATAGGATCGAGGAACATTCTGAAGAAGTGTGCGACTTTCTCGTTCGGCGGGATGCAACTTTTTATATCTGCGGGTCTGCAGATATGGCGCGGGAGGTCGCAAAGAGGGTGGGGACAGGGCTGAAAAGGACTCGGGAATGGGATGATGGGCGCTTGCGGACTTGGCAGGAACAAGCAAAGCGGTCAAATAGGTGGCAGGAGGATGTTTGGGGATAGGTGTACTGGCTTTAGATTTTGGGGTTTCGATTTTCCCAGCTGAGTGGAGTAAGAGGTACTGACGGGCGTTCGTGACGTTTTAGAAACCTATCTTGTGGAGTTCCTTGTTTATGACCAAGATACCGTTAATTGAATGAGATGCCTCAAAGCCAGCAACTGTCCATATTGGCTCCGTCTAAGTTATATGGAGTCTTGCACTCTCTATTAGAAAGTGTTCTATGAAGATGTGGGAAGCTGCTCATCTAAAGCCTGCTACATGTAGTCTAGGTCAAACTGGATGACTAATCAACAGAAAATCTTAGAGGCAGACGCCGCGACGGATCATCACTCAACGGATACCTCTGATGATCCGGCTGAGGTTGGAGACGTGCTCCTTGTGAAAGGCACTATCGTGTTGGCTGTGGACCCTGAGCGTTCGGAAATCGCAGAATCGCCCATGCTGGTTCCACCCGCTTTGTTCATCAACGAAGCATCTTAGTACGGCTTCCTTGCGCGCACTGCTCAGTACTGAGGACGGCTGGGATAGGGACGAACACTTGATGAGCGTCACTTTGCCATCATAGCCGTGTGCCAAGCACTCGCTCTCCCCGGCACAGGCAATCATTGCCAATCCGTTATGGATGTGTTTCTGCATTCGAGAGAATATCTGGTTCGGATCAAAGTCCTCGTCGTCCTCGCTTGAACTCCCAGAGTGCTCTGAAGCGAGGGCTGAAGGACGTGCCGCCCGTCCTTCGGTAACGGTGGCGAATACAAGTGCCGCGATGGTCTCGTGTTCCGCACGATCGTGGAACGGAGGATATATTCCTGGGCAGCCGGAGTCGATCATGATGACGTGCAGGACCGTTTCATTCTGCTGGCGCAGGATGTCGGCCATGTTTAGCGCTATCACCCCACCCATCGACCATCCCCCTAACAAATAAGGTCCCGTTGGTTGTACGTCTCGCTTGATGAGGCCCAGGTATTGCTGAGCGACGTGACGCAGGGATGACGGCAATCTATAGTCCCCGTCGCTATAGGCTGGAGACGTCACGCCGTACACAGGGCGGTCGTCCTCACCAAGAGAACTGAGGCCGAGATATGGTAGCGCAAGACCGGAGATGGCATGCACGAGGATAAGAGGCGTCAAGGCAGACAGAGGGTTGCCCTGGATGAGCATGAGAGGTTCCATGTCGAGCGAAGGATCGCGGTGGGGTCGGCAATCGTGACTTGGCGCGGGATGAGGGCTTCGTCCTCTTTTGTTGATTATCTCATCACAGGATGACTTCCAGCGTCATAAATTTCATGTGTGAGCCGTCTTATATGTACAGATCTTACACCGCGAACCTCCATTCGAACCGTACTCCGAAATATTCGATGACTTTCCTTTCGTTGTGGCCCCCATTCCTTCCCGCCCTGCGCCGCGGTGCGGCAGGGCCAAACCAACAATGCAACACCACCCCAACAGTGTGAGCCTGGGAGGATTCTTTTGTCGCGCGCGATCGGAACAGATCATGTCAGGAGAAGTAGACCGTCTAACAATTACTATTAATATCATGCTTATCTGATCTTCCTTCGTGTCATTCTAGGTCTCAGCCTTACTGCCGTGTGTTGACTCTGACACATGGCGCATCCAACTCAGCACGGCACTCGGACTTGTACTCGTATACGTTTGCTAGAGTTCATTGATGAGAGGAAGTGACTCATGTGAGTGATGATAACGACAGTTCGCCCTACAAAAATTGGCCGAACCGATTCCACCTACCTGGCTAAAGCACAGAGACCCGAGACCGTTGTCGATTCTGCTAGGGCACCATTCTGAGGTGGTCAGGACCTTGGCATCGGAGGAATGTACGGAGGAATAATACTGTGTGGTAGCGAAAGTAAGGAGAATACACGTAAAGCGTGCAGGAAGGGATCCCGGACTGCAGATGCATACTACGTCAATCTCACCTATACATATCAGTGATAATTGGCTGTGTGGCTGACTTGAGGGGTTCGCTGACGGGCTGGCGGGCTGAAGCCTGCAACGAGCGCATCGCTTGCAACCTTGTTTCTTGGACTTTGGACCTGAACACTGAACAGTAACACTAGGTACTCGATGTGCATCTCACGAACTAAACCAGAATGTGCGCTGACTCGTATACACGAAGTACATGTACTACTCTGTGGGGGAAACTGCCATGTGAACATTCTGGCAGAAGCTGGTAGGGTATGAATCCTTCGGCTGAGGCACAGCTTCTGGTCATGACATGATAATATACCTATATATGTGTTTGCTCGGTAGGACACCATACACAGTAGCACTGACAAATCAGAGAGACTGCCACTGCGGCACAGAAGAGTGTTGGGTCAACTGCGGGATGCTCTGACATGAGTGAGTGTTTCTTCGAATGATTGCGGCATGAGATCTGGGGTCAGCGCGGCCCGAGATCTAGGGTTGCTTCTTTAATTCTTCGAAGAGATGTTCTGCATTTTCTAGTTTGTACCCAATACCACCCCAAACTGAACTCAAATATCGCATTATTATATTCCCCATGAGCAAGTTCCTCTCACTTCCTTAAAAGCACTTCTCAACCCCGCCCCAGAAAACGGGAATCGCAGCTGGAAGGATTGGCGGGTTGAGGCTCAAGATTACTCCAGGCAGCTGTCTCTACATTCACCCCAACACCGCCCGCCGATAGCCTTATAGCAATTGTCACCTCCTTTGCATGATTTGAGATCAAATGTCGTCATCCCAGTGTTATGTCCTGACAGCATACCAAACTGTTATCATCCACCTCTTGTTCCCTCGCTCCGATACCGACAATGATGAAGCGGTAGTGACCGTCAAGATGTTGGATTTCTTCGGCACATCAGTGAAAGCTCTTCTCGACATCTTCGCGCGGCTTCATGGAGATGGCCGGAGTACCATGCTTTTGGACCCCCGTTGGTGTACCACGGCAAACATCTTCACGCTGGAGCTAGATGCCTGTGCCAGAGCGTTAGAGTGCTTCTACGCGAGGCTCCAACAAAGCACCGGCATCGAGCATCAAATCATCTATTCGCGTAGGCACGAGCTTTCGAATTTCGCCGCCACATTGCACTCAGCAGCCAAGAGCGACAAGCTCTCCTCCGCCATTCGATTGAGGGTCGTGAAAAAACTGTTGAAAAAGGTACGCCTGCAGTTCGAGCAACTCAGCGTCGCCGATGTCCAGAGCGACGGCCAGGAAACGACGAATTCTGGAACCCCTTTACTAGAAACTCCTGCATTAGAAACACCTGCATTGTCAGAACCGAACTATCTGTCCGACATAACTGGCGCTTCTTCGCTATCCGATACGGACTATCTGAGCTATCGCCCGACAGCTCAAAATCGAAACGTAGATTACCACAGTCAGAGTTTCTACCCAAACACGGTCTTGAACTCGATTGAAGACAGCACTCCTTTTACTTTGCAGGACATAGGTTCGTCCGCTCCGGGGGTGGCCGGCATCAGCATCCCGTGGGAGGGAGCTTCGGAGTTTAATGATATTGGGCCGTTGGACTTTTCGTTTGTCAAGGATTGGACTCAATTCTAGATGCATGGGTTGTACTCATCTGTATTTTTTTTAAATGTGTTTTTTGGGTGCTGGGTTTACGGGTTCAATACCGCTGATGTTTTATGTACTTATGATTGTGATGCTTTAGACGTGATGACTTTTGTCCTTATGATTGGGCATCTGGCGAAGGAGCTGGAGACGGGTCAGGGAGCTCGCAGAAATGGGGTTTCAATACGGACAGTAAACCTTAACATTTACGGGACACACGCAGCTCACTATGATCAAGATTACGTACCGAAGTAGATCAGAACCGAACTGATCTACAGAATCCGCCTAGATTTGCACACAGGATATAACTCTCCTCGTGCAGCATCTCATTCATTTTCGGCCTTCATAGCCACACATCAGGAGTTTCTACAGACACAGCACACTAGTTGAGAGAGAAGGGAGGTATTTGAGCAGGCAGTCACCACGCAATCTGTCGTAAATTCATGAACACTCTATTTCTTCAAAGCAACCACAACAACTCCCTCGCTGTCTATAGACCTCTGAACAGTGGTTTCATGCTGAAGGTGAAGAAGAAAAAGAAGAAGGAGGATGCAGGTCTTCTGACATAGCCTCTTTCTTCTGATCCTTCTGATCCTCCTAATCCTCCTTTCTGTCTTCTTATGCTTCTTCTTCTTCTAGAACCCTTCTTCAGGTATATGTTTCCTTATACTATCTGTGGTATGTGATAAAGTCATATGAGGGAATTTGATGAGCTCAAAATGTCAAATCTATGGTCAAAAGCATGTCAAACATATTATTGACAACTTAAGTAGCATACAAGATGTATCATAACCGTCGAGATAATAACGCACTTCTCTATAACTGTTCACATGCTAACGTGGCAGGAAGTCATAGATAAAGTAGGTATGTGACGGGTCTCCTAAGCACCTACTAGCGTTCCCTGTCCGTGAAAACTCCTGCTGTGTCCTTGTGAAACCCTACCTTATGAGGTCGGGTAGGGAAGTATTCGGAATGGCCACCGTAGTGATCCGGGCACCGTAACGCGCAAACTGCGGGATGAAGCGCGCACATTTCCTACTGTGGCGCACAAACTATCCGCTTCATAGCGTGGAGTTCTAGCACTCCGTCACACATCCATAAACTTCAATTCAGATTCGTGAGCAGCGAAAGAAGACATGCTTCAGTCATAAGCGACAGTATCACCTGCGTTATGTACGATATCACCGTCATTGCTGCTACTAACTGCGAAGTTGTAGGGTGGCGAGCAACTTCTTTATCCACCTTTCCCTCCCCCAAGGCAATGAGATGAAGTCCGCGGATGGACCGAATCGTTGCATCTAATAATAAAATCAAAAAACTACGAAACCTAGTCGTCAGACCAAAACCGTACCCCATTCATTTAATACAGAAAAGGACAAAAGACAAACACACACACCGCAGAACCTTATGTTCGGGCCCGCTAAACCCTTCTCTCCCAATCCCAACAAATAAGGAAATAACTATTTAGATCATGGCCGTTGGCCTCAAAAATCAACTTCCTGTCCCGCTTTTTAGAAGACCGCCCACGGAGATCTGCTGGCGGCGAGTCTGGCACAGAGCAGGAGCGCGGCTCCGAAGAGGAGGATGACGCCCGCGAAGATGATGAATTCGTTGTACCCACCTTTCGCATTGACGATTAAGGAGCCGCCAATGTAGGGGCCAGTTAAAGTTCTGTTGTTTCCGAAAACACGAAACATGGTCAGCTATTCTTTTCACCAGAGGTGGATGAAGGTTTCGCGGGATCTTAGGCGAACGAGACAAAGACACCGAGGATACCGTTCTTTAGGCCGATTAGGTTGAGGTTTGGGGTTACTTGAGCGACGCAAGCGAGGTAGAGTGAGAGGAGACCGCCCGAGAAGAGGCCGTAGAATACGGAGAAGGCGATGATACCGTTTGAGGTGGTGATTACAAACATGCATAGCAGGAGGATCCCGGCGAGGAGGGCGCAGAGGAATGCGATGTTGAACCTTTGAGGAACGCATAGTTAGTGAAGAACAACTTACAGGTATGAGGGTACGTACCGCCCGAATTTATCGGCAAGGAGCCGGCGTTCAATGTTGCGACGAGGTTGTTGGCCATGTCGATGGTCATGTGGTGACTTATCCCGTATATCGGAAGATAATAGAATGGGAGGAACATGCCCCAGAACACGAAGAACATGGCCGCCACCAGGAGGGAATATCTCGGATCCTTGAATGCGTCGTGAAGGTCTTTTTTGGTAACTTGGGCCTGCTTTGGTGGTACTCGCGGAATAACAAGAATACATGCTGGCATGAGGAACGCCAGGCATATGAACCCCGTGATCCGCATTGCCCACGGAAACCCAACGGATCGGAAGAGGGCCTGGAGGATGAAAGGCCAGCAAATCCCCCCCAACGAAGAACCTGCAATGACGAGCCCCATCGCATATCCCTTCCTGCGCTTGAACCATTGTGAGGTTGCGACGATAGTAGGATAGACACTGTTCAGAAGATGGATCAATACAGGTAGGGATCCAAACACGTACCTCCATTCGTTGCCGGCGAAAACTCACAGCATCGCATCCCCAATGCCACCAAGAACTCCTTGAGCTAACATCAACTGATAGTATCTCGTCGAAAGGCTCGTAAGCATGAAAGAAAGAACATATATTAGTGTCCCTGGAATGAAGAGGACTTTGGCACCCTTTTTGTCGAAAAGAGGACCGAAGATGATGCCGCAGAAGAAGAGGAGAAAAAGCTACATTTCCCAGACCTTAGTCCCATAGCTTTGGATGCCTCCGAGTTTACACTTACTTGGGTGGATCCAATCCATGAGATGGCACTGGCGGGCTCACTGGCCAAAAATCCCTCCTGATAGTAGGCTTGAAATGTTCCGAGAGAATTGATGAGTCCTTGAGGAAGTCAGTCATGGCCCATTGATTTCGTCAACTGTAAAGAAGACAGAGATGGCTTGCTTGCGGAGACTGACCAAAAGTTACGAAAAATGTCAGGAAACCACCCAGTACGACAAGCCAAGCTCTCAGGCCACCATCAGGAGTGGTGTCAAATGTTTCCTGTTCCTTAGGTTGCGACCCTGAATCTGGAGCATCAGACATGCCCAAAATGGGATCGCCTGACTCAGCTTCTAGAGCACCCATAGTTCTCATATACCGAAGTTCCAATAAAGCCAATGCACGCATAAAATATATATATCTGGCATGGACCGAAATTCACACTCATACATGCGAGAACTTGGACAGGGGTTGAAGTTCCCCCGACTGCAGTCGGGCTTTTCTGATTGACGGCAGCACCACCCATGCTGCACGTGGGAACGAGCTGGAACGGCATCTCATTGGCGAGTAAGAGAAACCTCCGAGTCATGAGGAATCTTCAACTACATTTGCGCTCCGTACAAAAGCTCCGCCTGCGCATTCTTTATTCTTACAGCTTCCTCACGGAGAGCAAGGATTGTCGCTTAGGTATTCAGGAAACTCTCCGCAGAAGCCTTACCAAGGTTGGGCCTAGTGTGCCGACGGCCGCAGGAACTCGCAGCTTACCTTAGTCTTACCTCACACTTGAACTACGACTGCTAATTATTGTAGACAACACTCATCAGACATCCGATTCGAACGCAACGACAGCCCTACGCTGCCGGTATTGAATATTCAGTGACACCATGCGTTCCCAAATCTCCGACGCAGTGATGACCTTAGGGGCTTCTTCGGAGTGTAACCAACGTCAGCGCCATTCAGCCCTACCGTATGGAATGCGATGCTCTGCGCAACAGTCTTTCTTCACGCTGAACTTCCGCATCTCATCGGCCATCATAATCTGAACCGCGGTTTCGGAGCAGGCGCAGGCTGACAATGTTTCACCGTGGGCTGGGTGGTCTGGTCGATAAAGGGAGGGCATGGACAACCCAAATTTTGGGATCAGCGTACCTTTGAAGACGTATCGGAAGTTGATTACATTTCCCAAGCTCCTGGGAAATCTACATTCACTTATTAACATTACCTACGGCAAAGCAAGTCGACGCAGCAATAACCCTACAAGATGGCACCAGCGCAATCGAAACACCAGCCCACTGTCGCTCGTTCCGGGCAAGACCCCAGCGCCATCGTGGGTCTTGCGTGTAGGGTTCCTGGTGCGGCGAGCCCAAGTAAACTATGGGATCTTTTGGAAGAACAGAGAGATGTTCAGAAGAAGATGCCTATTGAAAGATTCAACGTTGATGCGTTCTATCATCCGGATGGCGCAAATAAGGGAACCGCAAGTCTCCTCTGATAGCGTTATACTCTTTTGTAGTTGACTCGACTGACCTCCCCTAGATGAATGCTAAATATGGTTACTTTCTTGATCAAGATATCAGTCATTTCGATGCAGGCTTCTTCAATATCTCTGGAAAGGAGGCAGAGGCTATGGATCCGCAACAGAGGCTGCTACTTGAAGTTGTGTACGAGGCCTTGGAAGATGGCAAGCGCTCTGCGATTCCTATGTAGTGTCTTGCTAACACAATACGCAGCCGGCATTACTCTCCAAGAGATCAACGGCTCCCAAACTTCCGTTTTCTGTGGTTGTTTTACCAATGATTACAATACTATGGTGACGAAAGACTTGGAATATTATCCCAAATACACCGTTACGGGAACAGGTAACTCAATTCTGGCGAACAGAATCTCATATTTTTATAATCTCCATGGAGCTAGTGCGACTATCGACACGGCTTGCTCCTCGTCTTTAGTCTGCTTCCACATGGGAAATCAGTCTTTGAAAAGCCACGAGAGCGATCTGGTAAGTTACCCTAGCCCTAAGTCCCGCCAAAGTCCACGCATAGTTTTCTAACGTTTGGCTCTTCGCGCTTAACAGTCTATCATTATCGGCTCTGCCCTTCATTTCGATCCCAATATCTTCATCACAATGACGGATCTCGGTATGCTTTCTACTGATGGTCGCTGCCGTGCCTTCGATGCAGCTGGTCGGGGTTACGTTCGTGGAGAGGGAATCTGCGCTGCAATCCTCAAACGCTCGACCGATGCACGGACCGATGGCAACCCCATTCGGGCAATCGTTCGAGGCACTAACGTGAATCATGATGGTACGAAATTTGGAATAACTCTTCCGAATCCACAAGCACAGGAGGCTTTGATTCGGCGGGCCTACGAGGACGCAGGACTAGACCAGAACGACAATGGATGTTGGTATGATCGTCGGAGTTGGTGCTGTGAGCGAAACTGCTGGCCTTCAAGCAACTATGGAGCGCATCGGGTATGACCCTGTCAACGAGGAAGAGCTCTTGTATCAAATCGAAGAGGCAGTGACGGCGGAGCCCAGGTTGTGCACAACTTCCCGGGGTGTCGACATGCATCAGATTATCACTGGCATAAGTCTTGCAAGGAAGGACCTTTATTGGGCCCACAAACCACTTTTCAGGAACCTCTACGCTAACCACGACTTCAATGGTGGCTCCGAAAGCTCGGTAAGGCATCGGGACCTTCATGCATCACTTCGATCAGCCGATCATCCTGTCGAATGCGCCTCAATCCTTACGGCTGCGTTCGTTGACAAAGTCTCTGCTGTTTCTGGAGTTGACGTGGATCAGATCCAGCCAAGTAACCCGCTTTCCGCCTACGGTCTTGACTCTCTTGTGGCCGTAGAGCTACGGAAGTGGTTTGCAAAAGCTGTTGGCGTTGACATCGCCTTGTTCGACATATTGGGCTCGAAAACAATCACCGCACTGCTTTCTAAAGCGGTGACCTTGATTGGAAACAACCGGGAGGTTGAAACAAAAGACGGCACTAGAGTTGGGGCGATCGATGCGATTGATGAGGTCAAGGCTTCCATGCGCAGCCTTTCGGACGAGGTTGCCAACATCACGAAGCCAGCCAACCTTCCCATGTCCTCCTTCCAGACACGAATCTGGTTTTCCCACAATTTCGTCGCGGACAAGTCTTTCTTGAATCTACCAATCATTTCCTTAATTACTGGGAAGCCAGTATTTGCATACCTCCGACAAGCACTCCAAGAGATGAAGAAGCAAAATGAAATCCTCAGGACAGCGTATTGCGAGGGCGAAGACTATCCCGAACAGATTATCCTGGAGGATTCAACCGCCGAACTTGACTTTGAAGACTTCTCTTCCCAAGCTGAGCCTACGGCTGCTCTGAACGCATACATTTCGCAGATCAAAAAGCAGGAGCTAGACATCGAAGAAGGAGAAGTAATGCGAGCCAGCCTTGTAAGGCTCGCCGATACCGAATACGCTCTGGTAACCATCTTCCACCATATCTCCATCGACCGAGGTAGTTCCAGGGCCTATCTGGACCAGTTCGTCCCCATCTACGATGCAATCTCTAGTATGCAAGAGCTTCAGTCAATCCGGTCTCCAACCATGTCATACTCTGACTTTGCTGTGTGGCACAACGCTCGTCTTCTCTCGCCATCCCTCCAACCGCATATCAGATTCTGGAAGCAGAAGTTCAAGGGCGCACCTAAAGCAGGGCCTTTGCTCCCTTTCGCCCAAGCTGAGCGGCCACCACAGAATGACTATAAGAGAGCGGTTCATAGAGCAAACATCGGACTGCCGATACTCAATCGAATGAAGCGTATCTGCACCACAACTGGGACAACACCTTTTCAATTCCTCCTTGCGGCTTTCCGGTCCTTCCATTATCGTTATACTGAAGAAAAGGACCTTACAATACTTATGATCGATGGCAACCGCCCACATCCTGACTTGGATGACATGCTTGGGTTTTTCATCAACATGATTCCAATCCGATGCTCGAATGATTGCGACACCAGCTTCGATCATCTTCTCACCGCTGTTAAAGACGATGTTCTCGAGGCGATGGCGCATAGCGAAGTTCCATTCGACACTATTGTCGATGCCATAGGGAACGAGAAGGATTCAAGTTTTTTTCCACTCGGCCAAGTGGTCATCAACTATCAGATCCACGGGAAGATTCCAAAGTATTCAACCAAAGATTTTGAGATCCATGATCTCACGACCGAGGACATGCCCACAGCTTGTGAGCTTAATCTGGAAGCGCTTGAAGATGACAAAGGGTTGGGCTTCCGCTTAGAGTATTGATCCACACTTTACGGCAAAGCTGATATGGCCCGGTTCTTGGATAACTTCTCGACATTCATTACCAGTACGGTCAAAGATTACCGTCAGTCAGTCTCGGAGATTGAAATGTGTGGTCCTAAAGAACTTGAGGTCCTGAGGACGAGCTATTGGAACACGGGTTTCACGAAGAACCACTGGGACGAAACAAGTGTTCTACAAAAGATTTTTAGTAACGCAGACGCACGTCCGGATTCGATGGCCATCTCCACGTCAGACGGTTATGACATTTCATATAAAGATCTTCTTAACAAGGCACAGAAGATTGGTTATGCTCTGCAAGAGGCTGGAGTTGTACCAGGCCAGTACATTGGTCTCCTCTCACGGCCAGGAATCGAGGCTATTGCTGCCATTATAGGTATCCTACTCAGCCGCTGTGGTTTTGTGCCGCTGGATCCCGATTTTGCCGTCGAACGGCTTGCTTTCATGGCTACAGATTCAGACACAGCCATTATTCTCTCAGGGAAAGGTCTGAAAGATATCAGCGCTCGAGTGGCCTATAAAGCAGCGATTTCACCACGAGTCATTGACGTTTCCAGTCTTACCTCTGGAGATAATATTATCGCCCTAGAAATCGTGTCACCAGGAGACCCGTTCTTCACCATTTATACCTCCGTAAGTGGTCTTTCCGAGCATAATGCTTTATCTTCTGACATATAGCGAAACAGGGCAGCACCGGGAAACCTAAGGGGGTTGTTCTAACGCAGTCGAACACACAGCAGATGCTGAGCACCATTCAGCGTGACTACGGCGTTGGGCCGGATGATAGATTTCTGTTTTCCAACTCGATCTGTTTTGATCTGTCGATCGTCCAGATTTTCTCTGCAATGACTGCTGGCGGCACAGTCTGCGCAGCATCTGCAGCGATCCGAAAAGACCCTGTGCAGCTAGCCCTGTTCATGCACCAAGTCGGCATTACTTTCACTTACTTCACTCCTACCCAGTTCGCGCTGCTGTTGGATCGTGCAGCGGAAACAATTCGCAGCTGTGACAGATACCGCATAGCATTCTTTGCCGGCGAACGCTTGCCGGTTCGAATGTTCAAAGCTTTTTACGACCTCGGAACACCAGCCACGATATACAATAAGTGGAGCCCGTGTGAATTGGTGGTACAAACATGCATCCACAAGGTCGAATATCCCGATGCCGAGAGCATCAGTGTTCCCATCGGGTTTCCCCTGGCGAATTGTCGTCACTACATCGTCGATTCACGTCGTCGGCCTCTTCCTGCAGGCCTGGTGGGCGAAATTTGCGTCGGCGGAGCACAAGTTGGCGCAGGATATCTCAACCGACCGCAAGCAAATGCGAAATCCTTCCTTGAAGATCCTTACTGTTCACCAGAGGACCGGGCAAGAAATTGGACGAGGATGTTTAGGACCGGAGACAAGGGCCGATTCCGAGCAGACGGTCAGTTAGAATTTCACGGTAGGATTGCTGGAGACCAGCAGATCAAGCTACGAGGTTTCCGAATCGATCTGGGTGAGGTCGAGAACGAGATCTATCTCAAAGCAGCCTCAGAAGACGGCCCCAAACTTGTCGATCTATCCGTCGTAGCCAGGACCACCGAAAATGAGTCACCTGAGTTCACAGACGATCGGCAGCTCATCGCTTTCCTTGTTCCTCAGCAATCCCTCGATCTAGTCCAGAAGAGAGCCTTCATTACCAGGCTGCACAAGAAGCTTGGACAGCAATTGAACTCGTATATGCTGCCGAATGGATATCAATTCCTCAACAACCTACCAGTGACAATAGGCGGAAAGGTCGACCGCCAGAATCTCCTTCACCGAGATTTGGATCTTCTATACCCGGCTATGGGTTCGACGGCCGAGTCAGATACCAAGGGCTCATCAGTCGTCCGGGATGCAGACGCAAATACTTTGAAGGCCATTACCCAGATATTCAAGGAAGTCTTGAAGCTCCCTCAATCCCGTGAAGTAGAAGCTTCGGACAACTTCTTCGAACTCGGCGGGCAGAGCATCGTGGTACTCAGACTTCAGGCCAAACTCAAGCGCACGTTCAAGACCACTGTGCCATTATCTGAGCTGTTCAAATCGCCCACACCTATCGGAGTCTTTCGGGCGCTTAGCGATAAGCTTCATGAGGTCGGATTGGAGGGTGCCAGAACGGAAGATAGTAGAGTCAAGTGGGCCGACGAGATTTACTTACCCAACGAGAGTCGCTACATGGTAAAATATGGAACGTGGAAGCAGAGTGGCTCAGATATTTCTGATATACTGCTCGTAGGGGTCAGTCTAGTCGCCCCTTGTTCCTGCCATTACTCTTGCTGATGATGATTTCTCAGGTTGATTCTTTCGCCGGTCTTCATATGCTCGCATCTTTCCTCGCGCCAGCACCTCCATAATCGTCCATGTTCTCGGGACCAGTCGCCAGATTGACCCAGCCGAGCTCCTGCAGCGTTTCCGAGAATGTCGACTTTTTAATCGCAGTTTGACCGAAGAGACTTTGTCTGCCAGAACACGCTACGTTCCTGGATCACTTGCTCAACGCCATTTCGGCCTCCAGACGGGCGATTTCCGCAGATTGGGTGAAACCATCCAAGCAATCTTCCACGCGGGTTCTCAAGTCTCCCTCCTGCAAACTTACAGTGAACTCAAACGCATCAACGTCGAAGCAGTCCTTGACATCATCGAATTAGCGGGGTACGGATCCAGGCTTACGCAGATCAACTACCTGTCAACGTTCAGCGTACCTCATCTACAAACGTGGACCTCATCTAAACGCACACACGACAAGATCATTGTCGGCGAGGAAAGAGCATCCCACTTTTCGCCCGAGGAAACACAGGAACAAGGATACTTCAAGTCTCGCTGGGTGGCCGAAATGCTGTTCGGTCAGGCCGCTGACCGTGGCTTTGCGGTATCCATCTATCGTGCTTCTGCCATATCGGCAAGCACGGCAACCAAGGTCTCCGAGCCAGCGGACGACTTCCTCCGCCGCATGGTTCTGACCATGATCGAGTCCGGTTCCGTCCCTGAGTTTGGAACCCCATCATCGGAATTCGTCATCGATTTCATCCCCGTCAACTATCTGGCTTCGACAATATATCACCTGTCCACACATTCTCATGCCAAAAAAGAAGGTCCGGCCATCTACCACATCACCAACCCCAGCCCTCTCCCATTGAAGCGTCTACCCTCGATCATTGGTGATGTTCGCGACGATGGCAAGAACGGAAAGATGGTTCATTGGGATACTTGGCTTAATCTGATTCCGACCCGAGACGAAAAAGAGCAACTGAGGTGGAACGTCATCAGGGATTACTTCCTCAAGGGGCACAACATGTTTGCACTTGACTCGACCAAGACGCTGGACGCGCTGGACGCAGTAGGCGGGGCTGATGTTACTTGTCCGCCTGTCGATGCTGCGTACTTCCGCAGTATGTATCAGACCGGACAGTCCGAACATTCGTCAGGCTTGCCAAATGGGCGTGGAGAATTCTGGGCAGCTAATGGGCACTCTAAATAGCTGTGGAGAGATCGTATCTCAGTTTGTCAGTTTGTTACTATAGATGGCGTTGCTAGTAGTTTATTTTTTGTAATCTTAGAAATTATGTTAGATTTTTCAGGCTTCCCTCGCTTTTTCCAGGGTTTCGGCATATGCCGCTCGGAAGTTCGTTATTCCGAACTCTGACGCACACATAGAAGACCGAGGCAGGAGTCAAAATTTCATGGCACCGCAAAGTAGATTGACACAGTCGTATCAATAATCGCAACACCACAGAGTGCATGCAAGGTCTTCAAATTTTGTAAGTATCTTTCTAACTATAATGTCATTGTGATTGCCAATTTTTAGGATTTTATTTCACGGATTGCTTAAGTTGTGAAAATAAAAGCTCATTGTCAACATAAGAGGGATTTTGGTGAGTAGCGAGTTTTGGGTGCCACGAAATTTTGACTCCCGCCTCGGACGTGCCTTATGTAATCAAGCAAGCGATCGAGTCGTTGCCCTATACCGTTTAAACCCTCGATATCTGAAAAATTAGATATAGATATCCACTACTTGAACTAATCTGAACAACTAGCTCTCTTATCACCCATGACCTATAATTAAGAGTTTGGTAAGCACAATTCAGATTTTAGGAAATGATAAGAGAGATGTGAGAAAAGAAACGTAGCGAACGATTCTCTCTGAAGAGGTGACTGATCCTTCCTCAGAGACGAGCCAAAGGTATTTAAAATGTACAACCATGATCTTTCTGTGTACTGACGCTGGGGTCTAAACTGCATCACAAAGCTTCTTTGAGATAAACTGGATGGTTGAGTCCGCTAGAAAGCGTAGTGATCTTCATAATACTCTGAATGCTTATGGTGTCCGCTTGTAAATGATGGCTGATGTCAACAGATGACCGTCACCCTCAATGTTGATTTGACCTCACACACTCCAAGACTAAACACCACACTCACTTTTTGTACGAGTACATGTCTTTAGATCATATCATAAAGTTCAGTCCTTGACTAAGCCAACTAACTTTGAAAGGTCTTACATAGCCAGATCCATGATGTTGCCGTGTCTGGAGCTTCTCGGATAGATGGCATTGGCAATTATTCACGACCTACTAGTACGATAGCAAGCAAGACAATTCTATTGTTAATGTAAAATTGACACTCAACGCTAAGCTTGAAGTGCGGTGTATGGAGAGCTTGACATACTGCAAGCGGCTCATAGTTGCTTAATCGTTCTAATGAGTACCCGTGAACCAGGGAACCGAAGCTAGAGACATGCATTTCCTGTTGGAAGATAAAGCCAAAGCAACCCAATAGCGCATACTGCAAGCCACTTAGTATCTGCTTGATCGCAGTACAGAGGGCCATGAGCTAAGTTTTAAAGCTGGAGAAATGCTTTTACGGGTCTTGGATCGTATTGAGTGCGAGTAGCTCGATGAACAGATTTGCCTCGGTAGGTTGATGCTTCTCTCCGAGCCAATCCGCTCCAGTGGTTCCTACTTCCTTGGCTCGACCTTGATTGCATGATTGTACCGTTTCTTTCCTGCCGACATAGAAGTGTCATTGCGACGCGAATCGATTGCTGTATCTTGGGACTTCCGTTTGCCCAGTGATGTTGCCGAAGGTGACTGCAACAACGAGGATGATGCTGTGTTCTTCGTGAGCATCGATGCGGAGGCGTTGTCCGCTGCCGCGTCACACATCGACTTGACTGGATTATTCTCTCTCGATTCGGATCGAGTGAGCTTGTTGTACACTGCCGCTGTCGACACACGAGTCTGGTCGACCGAGGTTCGGCCTTTTTCCTGCACGTTTGGATCGGCAGTTGATGACACGTTCTTTTCTAGCTCGCCGATGGCCCTCGTCAACTTATCCTTTAGAACGTTGACTAGTCTTATACGGATGTCGATGGGGTCTTCGGCGATTCCATGTGCATCAGTTTGGAGCAACCTCTCTACTGCCTGCCACGCCAAAGGCCCGCAGCTGTATCCGTCCGATTGCTTCGGGCATGCCTATTAATATCAGTCAGTCGTGGAATCTCAAGTCTATCGGACGGTACACCCACTCCTTGTGCAATACTGACATCTATCTCTGTCCTTCCAGTGCGGACCTTTACGATGTGAACACATTCTTGACACTGTCGAGTCCAGTCACCCTCATCTAGGGAGTCATAAGATGTCACAGTCCATTGTGCGATCTTCAGCTGAACGTGAACCGTAAACCAGTGCCCTAGGTAAGTAAGTCCTCCACTAGGCCCAACCATCTCGTCTGGCCGAAAGCAGATAAAAACTAAGTCAGTGGTCCTGCTGTCGATAGGGATTGCGAAGGCTTCAAAGTCGCTAGGTACAAGGATCCAGCCAGCCGGGACGTCCGCTGTAGTCATCAATATCCTGAACGTCATCGGGGAGTAACATATTTCTGGTGCGAACATGTTGATATCGTCTTCAGTGATGGAAGCTTCAAGCCAATGACCTTTAGAGCTTAAGGTGACTGGGCGGTGCCTTCTCAAAAGATCTTTTACCTCGAAGATGAGAGAGTATAGCTTTCCAGTCTCGCTAAACTTGTCTGCAACGCGCTGTGGTGTAGACAACCCTGGAACAACTTCTGCGTTATCACCCACGTTCGAAGTGTCGCTTGTTACGGCTTGAAAATTGTTGGGGGACTGAGATCGACTTAGAGACAGCTTCGATGGATCGAAAGTCGAAATCAAACAGTGCCCTGTGAAGAAAGGATCATTCTCGAACTTTAGACCGTGGTCGGTTTTAGATGTCTGGTCAACCTCTTGGTATTTCTCATTCGACATCACGAATTCATTCAAGCTATGTTGGATGATCTTCTTCTCCTCTGACGCCTGGAGAGCAGTTGAACCGCTGTTGTTTGTATCGTCGCGGAGGTTCGCATTCGTCCGTTTTTCCTCCTGATGAGCAAGACTCCTGGCTAGGTTTCGTCGTTGCCGTGCTATGTTCAACACAATCAGCTCATGTACTTCGCATCATCCGAACAAGACCCTCACCGGTAGGGTCCACCAGTTGCGGCTGTGTGAGTGGTTGAGGGTTTCCCCATTGCGAGATCGGCTGGATGTATCGCTGTTGCGGCTGCGTGAGTGGTTGAAGGGCCCCTGATAGCGAGATCGGCTGGCTATATTGCTGTTGCGGCTGTGTGAGTGATGGGTGATTCGCCCATGATGAGATCAGCTGGCTGGATTGCTGTTGCGGCTGTGTGAGTGATGGGTGATTCACCCATGATGAGATCAACTGACTGGATTGCTGTTGCGGCTGTGCGAGTGACTGAACGTCCGGCAGTCGCAAGGTCAACTGATTGGACACTGATGGCTGTTGTTGAAGATGAAGCAATTGTGAAATCAACTGGCTGTATGGCTGTTGGGGCTGTGCGAGTGACTGAACGTCCGGCGGTCGCAAGGTCAACTGATTGGACACCGATGGCTGTTGTTGGAGATGCAGCAATTGCGAGATCAACTGGTCGTTTACTGGTGGCTGTTGTGGGTGGTCATGAGGCTGTACCCATGATTGCGGCGGTGGCGGGCTGGCGAAGTGCGCTGCGTGTGGAGAGGGTTGGTTTAAAGGTCGAGGAGGCAGAGGATGAGGGATACGAGATGTTGGCTACAGGTGGTTAACGGACGTTCTGGTAACGAAAGAAATAAGCATACCTGTGCCCCGCCAATGGGAAGGCCTCCAGCACGCATCGATTGCCGTTCCATGTATGCCTGCCGCCTCTGTTTACGCCCACCCATATTGTCGTGTTTGACCTCACTACCAACACATCAGCGAATGGTCAATTGGCTGATGCGGTGATAGAATATGTATGGCCAGATCCAGCACGGAGAGTTTGAAGCAAGTGACCAGGCAAGAAAAGTACGGGCAAAGACAAGGCTGAAGAGGTTGCTGCGTGGGAGAAGATAAGAAACAAAGCACAACCAAGGTATATGTTGCAAGGAGGTGGTTCGAAAGGATGGGGTACGACAATGACAGCACTGGTGACAGAAGTTGGAAGGATGGGATACCAGCAATGACAATGCTGGTGATGGAGGTAGTTCAGGGAAGAAACCAGAGTATGGTCGAAAGTAGAACTGACGCCGTAAGCTTTCGACGAGAGCTTACGACGAGAGCTTACGACGAGAGCTTACGACGAGAGCTTACGACGAGAGCTTACGACGAGAGCTTACGACGAGAGCTTACGACGAGAGCTTACGACGAGAGCTTTCTGAAAGAGATTTCGAAGACACGAGGATAGAGGTGTAAGATAGATGCGAAGATGAACGTTGGTACTAACCCTGCTGCTACTCTCTCAACGGATCACCCTCGCAACGATGCTACCTTCGACTTGACTGCCTCGAGGTAAAACGAAGAAGAAGAAGAAGAAGAGGCACCGGCGGCGGAGTTTCGCAAGTCTGTCATCTTGCCGTATCCGGTATCGCGGGGTCTCTCTCGCCAAGACCAGGTTCGCTTGTGGGTCCATGACGAAATCGTAGGGCATTGGTCAAGAGCGGCTGGAGCATCTTCGAGAAGAGTAATGTTTCGGAAGGGTAACAAGCTGAGAGATAGTCGAGGGGAATTGTAAACATGATTCAGAGTCCCAATTCGTGGCCTTGACATGTAAAGTTGATGGATTCTCAGGTGTAGTGTGGTGAATTTGTCGGATAGGGAAATAGTACAGGGGAGTGTAGTCGGGTTCTTAAAATGAGCACCGATCGGTGGCTCTGATGAAGTCAAGGCGGACGCAGTCTGGTCGGAGTAGTGTCGTGGATGTGTCAAATAGAGAAATAGTAGAGTCAAGATTGTAAAATGAGCACCGAACGGTATCTCTGATGAAGTTAAGGCCGGAGGATTCTTGGGTGGGGTCGTGTCGTGGATGTATCGAGTAGAGAAATAGTAGAGGGGAGGAAGTCAAGATCTTAAAAATGAGCACCGGTCGGTGGCTCTGATTGACGAATGGCCACAGCAGCTCAGTCACGGCAATGAGCTGCGAATGCTATATGTACAGATAGGTGCCAAAAGGATATGTACAAGTGTCGGAAGGTAAGGAAAGGTGAGGTGTGGGTGAAGGATCACGACAGAAACATGTATGCAGTGAATACCTTAAGCGAGGAGCTCGGTAAGCCGCATCCGAAGGACCTACGTTTTAGTGCCCGCTAGATGTAACTAACACTTGCTAAATAATGCAACGAACAACCTATAAGCGGTATTATCTATCCACAAGGCTGTGCAAACGACAGGGCTGTGAGTTACATCAAGAGTCATACGACCCCTTGAAGATCCCTTCCATTGACGTTGCAGATGATTCCCAAAGAAGGTTACGAATAATCGTGGCCATAATCGAACTCATAAAGAATCTGCTGAGGCAGACAGATGTCTAATGCTTTACACCCCTTTCCTAAGAGCAACGGTGAAGAGTTACGAGCTGGATGAGGTCAGGGAGATATGCTTGGCCGAGAACGACTTGAACGAGCAATTTTCCGCGCTGCCTGTGCCAGACGGGTCATCCATCTATCACCACAATCCAGGCGACGGAGAGACATGACGCAAAAACTGCGATGAGCTACGTGGGGAGTACCTGGCAGATATGTACAGATAAGGGTCTGAACGAGTAGGCCGTCGCTCAGGGATAACCTGTGAGACTGGGTTGCTGGGCAACATAAACAGTAGCAGTCAATATGACCGGTCACGGTGTTACGTGGCTCATGGTATGCTTAGAGAAGTACAGAGCTCAATCGATGGATCGATCAATAGGATTTGCCACAAAGGTGCTGAAGATACCACGGGCCAAGGGGTCTGCGAGCTATAGATCTACACTGCGGGATAGTTGCAGAGGCTCCGTCCATATGTCTTCGTTGGAAGCGGCTCGTGCAAACCTCGATCCAAAGCTCTTTATCTGCTGTGCAGTCCTTTCCACCATATGTATTGATCTGCTGTCATTATAGGCCGCTGCTTCCAGATGGAGGCCATGGTGCCAGAGTCAATAAAGGTGCCACTTGTGGCGGTCTCGTAACAACTCCTAGAGATCCCGGGAGATAATTATTAGGTCTTTAAGGGTATTTCGGAAGGGCCTCCAAAGAGGCTATCATCTGATTAGCTCTCTGGGGGTTGGGGTACAGGTTAACGTGTTCCGCATACTCCTTTTCCAACACCGTAGCAAATCGCTAGCGTGACATCTGTTCCACGTAATTCAAATATGGGCCTCGCCAAGGAGTTCAGGGCTGCATGCGTCATGTGATGTTATACATTAATGGGATTTCCCAGCTGAACTCAATGGTCACATTCCTTGGATCTAGACTAAAGCTAGTTGGCTGAACAAGCAGTTAGGAAGATGGAAAAGTGGACAGCAAAAGTCGAGATTCGACACGCTCCGACGTGGTTGCACAAGTGACGAAATGGATTGCAAGTCGCCGGGACCGTCGACTCCTCCAGTCTGTTCAGCCATATACTTACCAGGCGACTGCAGAAGTTGCTCCGGTGCTGAAGCCCCATGTACTTCCCCCATCGGTAGCTTGGCCTGTAGGAGCTGCTGCAGCGACAGAATCCCATGCACTGACGTTGTTAGTACCAGGAGCCGCTTCGGTGCCAGAAGGCATTCCATTATCGTGCCGATTCGTATGTGATGAGGGAGGAATTGCGTGGAAATTGAACCGCGGATGCGTCGGGTTTCTTGTCGACGTAACGGTTCCAAACATAGAGGTACCGGACACACTCAAGGATGTATGGAAGCGGGTTGGGGACGTTTTGACCGCGATTGTTCTTCTTCGCGGGTTTCCATCTCTCGAAGCGTTCAGCCTCGAGTAAATCGCGATTCCCAACCATCCAGAAGACTTCCATCGCTCGGGTGCAGGATACATTCATGCGCTTTTCATCTATCATAAAGCCCAGTGCATCCCCAGAGGTTACCACTAGGTCAAGTATCACCATGCGTGAATCCTTGCCTTGAAAAGAGTCCACGATTTCAATGCGAGGAAACTCGTTCACATCAAATCCACCAGTCTTAGCAGCTTGTACCATAAGGGTAGAGTATAGCTGTCGTTGACTAACGTATGGAGCTAGCACTGTGATGTCCTTGAGGGTGAAGACTTTTGACGAATGGATTGCTGCTAGAAGGGCCAGAACTTCGACTGCGTTCTCTTTGTTGTAGCTCGGCGCTGATCTTCGTCATCGTTTGGATTGAACTCTGTTGAGAGATCGTCTTCCGGCAAAGCATAGGCCTTAGGCTTATCGTGATTCTTGACTTGGTCTGCAGGAGCTTCTTCGGGACCGGTTTCGTTGATGTGTACCTCTGGCGTAAAAGCTGAAAGCGGACTGGGGGTAGATTGCAAGTCGAAATTGTTCAAGCTGTTCCTCAAGATCGACTCCAATGTATGAGTTCGTGCAGCCCTCGTCGCTTACAATGACGCCCTTTGGTCCGGTTGTAACACTGGCAACATGGAGATGGTCGCGTACTCGCAGCAAGTAACCCGCTGAATGGTCGTCTGGCATTGACGAATCTGTTGGTGGTACGGCTCCCTCCGTAGTAGTATTCGCCATGTCTAGCAAATTCAAGTTAGCATGTATGTCTTGTGGTTAGAACGTGAGCAAGATAAGACGTTGTCGAGCGCAATGCAGCAAGTGCTAGAGTGCTTTCAGATCTGAACATGTTGAACATGAAGAAAAGCACGCGATAAACAGCCACCTTCAGGAGTAGAGTACAAAATGTGCGGAGTGAGCTCTGGATTGAAAGAATTGACTTTCAAACTTGGAAAGCTTACTAACCTTGGGCTAGTGAGTGGAGGTCTGTTGCGTTGAGGTATCTGGAGGTTTTGAGCTTTGAAGCCTCGCAGTGTTGAAGGTCTGGAGGTTTGGAGGTTTGAAGGTTTGGTCTATGCTCAAAACCTGAGAGGTGAAGGTTGAAGATTGACAATTCGTGGGAAAAGGTTGTAATCTTAAAATGAGCACCGATCGGTAGCTCTGCGGTCATGTCAGGTTTTAGTTCAAACTATGTTATCAAAAAGCTGCTGCTGCAGACATGTTGAGAGCTTTTCAATGTGATGAAACAGTACAAAGGATGAATGCAGTGACTAAACAAAGGGCGGATGGATAACACATACCTTGGTGTGATGTTGAGAGGAGGAAGAGATTTGCAGAAAAGGAAAGAAGTGTGGGTGTCTGGATATTTGACGCACAGCCCCTAGTGTGGATATCCGGTATTCACATTCGCGCAGGTTTTTCTATGTACCCTGTGATCCAACAAAGGGATTCTGCTGCTGTACTTCTACCTAATGGTGCAAATCTAAAGTGGTCATCCACATTTCATGCTACACCGAATAGACGCAAGAAGTAGTAAAGCCCTAATTGCCATTTCACTGAAAGCATGACTGGCAAGTATTAAGCAGTAGACTACCACATGAGCGACATAGTTGTAAAATTTTTCAACGATCGGCAGTGTAATGTTGGATACATATGGTGCGACGCACAGTGGTGAATTCCGGGGGATAGGCTACATATCATCACAGTAAGCACTTGAGATACAGCATTAAGCATGATTGAGAGCGATGTCTAAGCCGTTATGTAGAGCTTGTAGGTGATGGCGTTGCAAAGGCATCAGCTTCATAAGGAGAATGTGGGTGGACCCACCTCTGCTTTAGAGATATGCACAGACTTTGACAAGAGGTAGCAGGATGACCATGACAACAACAACAACAACAGCGTCGTCTTCGTACCCACTCGGTCTCATAGTCTCGCACCAGCCCGCTTGTCTTTCATCCTCTTTTCCCTCTTCTCCTGTTGCATTCTTCTCCTCTGCACCGGTCTGGCTCCCAATCACCTCTTCATTCCACTCCTGTCTGTCCGCAGAGGAGCTTTACGCCGGAGTCCGGACTCTCTCAGCAACCCCCCTGCCCCTCCTTGCCACATCATCAGATCAACAATATATATTTCGCTAACTGCCGTATATGAACGAGGTCACAATGGTTGCTGGCCGCGCGATATTATACTTCTCGATGGCTTTCTAGCCATCTAGCCATAGCCACCACGTCTTGTACGTTGGTATTCTTGATGACACCGATCCGCCTACCATGCCGAGAGACTTCTTGCGGACCCATCGTAGAGTTCTCTTTTTGTCTAGTACCAGAAGTGTACAGAAGCCGACAATGGTGTCTTTTACTGTTTTAGTCCAGAAACAGGAACCCCTTGAGCTTGTCAATTGAGGGGAAGGATTCATGGCAGGCTTCAAAAGACAACTCATTGCGCATGTGAGGGCGCCAGTACCAGCAAAAGAAGTCTCCTGTGTCGGCACCGATACTTGGAGCTGGCCAGAGACTGATGCCATGTCATACCTGCTTTGCTGTCGCTAAAATCAATTAACGGGCAGTTCGGTGATGAGCCTCAAGGCTGGGTGCTCGAAGAACAGTACGCCTTGTAGTAGAAGTTCTCAGGCTCATCCCCACCTCGACTGGTGTCAAGTTACACTCCAAAACAGTCTTGCTCGCATCTTCTTATTGGCTCCATGCCAATATTGCCAGGATTGAAGCGGAGCGACTGACGTCGATAATGTTGAGCTCGGTTCAGCTTCCATGACAGGGCCTCCAAGTCGGATTCAGAGCGATGCTGCCGCCCATGGGTTGTGACATAGTAGGCGCCGTGTATATACTCGCTCACAGGCCATACGTTCGTCTTCTTACCTGCTGCCTAGCTAATGGTCAACGCAGCTGCATATACCCTGCTGAATTCTGCTACTTCCGCAGCCAACGGTGGAAGAATGATACCTGTCCGCAGTGGAACGGAGACTGCCTCCACACAGCAATTCAAACAATGCTGCGGACAAGCAGCAGCGCACCACAGACAATCTCACAGAGAGGCATGGATGTACACACGATTACGTACGTAAGGGGCTAAGAGCGTCATCACGAGTTACCGCAATAAATCACATTTGCGCTGGTCCGTACAGATAGTTCGCAACGACCGATCTAATAGTAGTAAAGCAAGCTATGATTCATCTATGCTAGGTAGCAATTCAATATGCAAGCCGAACTATCTTGGAGCTGAAAGGAGGTGAATAACATCTTGAAAACAATGTCTGCTGACCCCAGCACTCTACTTGGCAATGAGCCCAGAGCAGACTAAGATGTCCTACAACGACTCAGATGTTCTTCCTATTATGCACGTTGCGACGGGCAGCACTGTCCAGAAACTTGCGCTCTGGCTGATAGAAGTCTTCATGGACATACCGACAATTTACCCCGTTCCGGCATTTCACACCTCTCATATAGAATCCACAGCTCGCCATGATCCAGGGATGCATGTTCGGGCCACCTTCCTTTCCCTTACGCTGTTGAATAGTATTAGTCCACATCTCGCTGTCATCATAAACGGTTTCTTACATAGCATTGCATAAGTGTGCAACTCGAGCCATGATAACAGTTCCGCGCGGTCATAGACCGAGGGCACATCATCGCAAATTCCTGGTACAGCTCAGCAGGAAAAGTAGCGATCGCAATATCTTCTTCTGTGATGTCTCGTCTGATCGGCTTTGTCTGCTTGGAAGGCGTACGATCTGAAGTCGAGACCTGGGTGTTGTGGTATACAGGCTTGCTAGTGCTCCGCTTTGAAACATTCGGAGCGTTCTTGTCTTCAGGCTGAGGCTTTAACGACGGCTTGAATTGTTGCCAACGCAACCAGCCGCTGTCAAGCTGTGCAGGCGGTTGCTTCGAGACTTCGGAGAGTGAGATAGCATCAGATACAATGGCTGCTTTGGATGACTCTGAAGATACATCGGCTGGTACGAGGCCCTTTGACTCTTGAACTGGCGACGTTGGTCGGGTCAATACTTTAGAAGATGGGACGTGTGAAGACCCATGGACTGCTGCGAGTCCCTTTGACTCTTGAACTGACGACGTTGGTCGGGTCAATACTTTAGGGGATGGGACGTGTGAAGACCCATGGAATGCTGCGAGTCCCTTTGACTCTTGAACTGACGGCGTTGGTTGGTTCGAGCCTTCAAACATCGGGGTAGAAGCAGGTTTATCGGCTGATTCGGCCGTCTTTGACTCTCGATTCAACGGCGTGAGTTGGTTCGAGCCTTCAAGCATTGAGGTAGGAGCAGGTTTATCGGCTGATTCGGCCGTCTTTGACTTCTGGTTCATCTCCTTCTGGCTCGTGTGCGTGTCCTCATTCCTGACCCTCTCATGCATAGCTTCTTCCTGCATACGTTCCCCGCGAGAGCTGACACTATACAGATCGCCTCCATCTTCCACGTGGGCTTTGATCGTGCTTACGCTAGAACCTGTCCGATTGCGGTGAGAGTCGTCTGTCGAGATAGTCAGCTACTGATCCAACTCAAAGCTAGAGCAGCTGGGAGGAGCAGGTGGAACAGGAAAACTTACCGCTCGTAATGTGAAGGCCAACGATGCAAAGATGGTCAGGTAAGACCTTGAAGAGTTCTGGAAGGACTGCTGGCTTCTCGTTGAACTTGCAGGCCTCCTCCCATGCTTTAGCTGTCTGAGCTTCGACCCACTTCAATGCTTCATTATTAACGGCAGAACTCTCCAGGGTGATGAGGTCGTGGTGATGGAGCTCTATTCGAATGTCAATACCAGCTACTGATCCACCAGAAAGCTAGACTGCTAGAGGCAGTGAAGGTCAGGTAGACCAGACAAACTTACTTCTCGTAAGGTCAAGGCCGACAATGCGAAGATGCTCCAGTAAGACCTTTAAGAGTTCTGGAAGAAGGTCTGCATTCTCGTTGACCTTGCAGACGTCCTCGAAGGCCTTAGCTGACTGAGTTTCCATCCATGTCAAGGCTTCGTCCATGGTGAAGTGAGCTGCTGCTAATAGTACGATCAGCTTTACATTGAGCGCTGACGTTGATGCAAGCTAGCTTACAAAGAGCAAAGACCGCGGTGCTCAATTCAGTATCGGACGGTTCGTAACGACAAGAGAGTACTTATATAGTTGATGGACGTTGTTGGTAAAGACTGGTACGGAAGACTACTGTGCGTTGCAGCGGTACGACAGAGGTTGAAAGTGAGAGGGTTGGGCGTTTTACTTATAGTGGACGCGTTGTTGATTCACTCGCTGCTAGTCACTTGACCTAACGTAAAATTCTGCTGCAACTCTACCTTGCAATTCGAAACAATAACCTCCACTTACAAGGTTTCTTCTAACGGACTGCAACAACGAGTGTAACGATCTTTCTGTCTCTGCGTCAGCATTAGTAGGATTGTTTCCAAAACGGCTCAACAGCTTGATTCGCCCAGGTATGCATTCGAATAGTGGGTTAGGAGCGTTAAGACCTTCCGACATTGAAGTGAGTCAGACTGCTTGGATGACACCACTGCATCGACCACTGAATACTGCTTAGACTCGTACAGTTCGCTACAAGGTGGTTCTGCTCAGCCCACGGAGCAGGTCCTTTCGCAGACCCACAACTTCGAAATCTTCCAGTTCCGTTATGGAGAGCTTGTGTATCCGCGATAGAGTCACCTTAGTGACTCCGGAGGTCTTGCTGCGGCCGAGATTCGTGCTTGGTATAGATGCTGTGACTGTATCCGGAGCGCTGGATAAGCAGATGTCCTATCTGAGGAAGTTGACTGAAGGAGGAAACATGTCAGGTCACTTGACCAGTTATTGGTCAGCCAGCTGCTATCAACCGGCTCCTTTTTTGTCAATTAGCAATCAACCTAATCCGTCTCTAGTAAATTAGCACCATGAGTGATGAACATGTGCACACAAGTATAACGCTAGAGACCTTCGTAAACATATAAGCTCTTATGTAGAAGCAAAGCAGAGCCTACATATGGGAGATGGAGCCAATTGAACCAATCGGCCTGTCACCATATGCTGCAAACAGTTTCCGGATTTACCTTTCCGTAGTATGAACGGCCCCTGGATTGAAGGATTGGAGTTGGATATCTGTATTTCAGCTCACGCAAAGACGACCATTGTATATCACGCTGCAGATCAGGAAATTTGTGAGAGACCTTTCATTCTCTATCGGTGCCGAAGCTTTTCAGTAATTAGATGCAGAGATGCGCAAGCAGAACAATAAGTGCAAGCGAATTGATGGGCAACGCGAAGAAAGTGGTGATTGCGTGCTCTGCCCTTTGAGACCGTCAAATGGGACCAACTGTCTGTTTTAGATCAGTCTCCTCCACTGCGTGTGTGCTAGATGTGGAATATGTGTCTAGGGAGGCTGCAAACGAAAGTGCATTAGATGTGTAGAGGTATTAACATTGTCAAGGACAGACGAAGGGCTTAACATGCAGCTGAGTAACGATGAAACCGTAACACGTATAAAGCGAAGTGCGTTGACAAGCATAAGAGTAACGATGTTTGAGGAGTAGTTTAAGATTCGAAGCGAAGATCGGCGCCAGACGGTGAAAATTCTGAAAACGGTGCAGATGTATCGTAGAGCCAATTTGGGATAATGATGGTGGTTGTGCGAAATACCGCTCGCTGGGCTTTGAAGCCAGCTCAGGGAGGACACATGACGTTGCAAGAGAAAGCCACAGAGGCGTGCATTCACTGCCAGTACTGTTACGACGCTATCAGCACAATGACCAATTGACAACAGAACTGCTTGAGGTCTACCATGTGCCATCTCAGGTTAGGATGAACTTCTCCAAGATAGAGAGAACCGTCCCTCCCCTCACTCATGTGTAGCTTTGCGCGTTCGCAAATTTTATGGGCGTAGTAAACAGGCGGCTGTTGATTGATCAGCTTTCAGCTTCTGAAACAGGCTTGAGACCATTGAGATTACTCACAACTAGACCAACAGCTTTGGTCGCACGCGCGTAAGTCCAGCAGATGTTATTTGTCATCCTCTGAAAATCATCCGCTGAGAGATCGTTCTCATCTAGCAGGGTGCAATATCGTGTTGGCCTAGCGGTCCCTTGCAATATGGCTTGAGAAATCAGAACTTGTTGGGTGTCAGCAGGTCGAGGAAAACCCTCCGGGATACTTTGGGTATATTTACAGATATCGTTCGCTGAAGAATTCTCCACAACCGTGCCTGGTACGACATTGCCCAGTTTGTCGCCACGGTCTAAGGGGAAGAAGCGAGTATGCTGGAATTGTGGTATCAGCGCCTAATAGTCAATTGAGATCTTGTGCAAGGATACTAACGTGCCGCTTCACACAGACAACAACAGTGATCTTTGGCGCCTTGCCTTGGAAGGAGTTACATACTTCTGTCTTAAGATCAGCACTGCAGAAGGGACATTGAGATATGGCGGTACCTGCCCTTGAGTGACGCCGCCTCCACAGCTAAGACTTGGTTGAACTGACTGTCGCTCACACCATCTCTCCAAAAGAGAATGGATTCAGGCAGCTGACCACTATGCTTCTCGCGGAAGCGCTCCAGAAGTTCTCTCGCCATCGTTGAGAAGTCACTTATTAGCTCTTCCTTGGCGCCTTGCGCACTTGTCACTGCGGTCCAAGCGGTGCAGTCGTCGTTCCATGACCCGCTGATGGCTGTGAAGGAAGGCGGCGGAGGGTTCATACGGAGTTGGCTTGGTGTAGGATGCGTAATATCGGCTGAAAAAAAAGATTAGATCATAGTGGTAGAGCAAAATGTACGCCGCTTACCGCCAAGCATCATCCATCGAGCTTTCTCAAAAAGTGGCTCAGACACTGTAGAGTTCACACCCCCTCTTTTCGCGTTCACCTTGAGAGCGATGTTCGCCACATACTGTTGCTGGCCGCGGCCCAGGACTGACTTTTCTACCAGCATTACTAGATTGGTCAGCATCAATTCTTCAACTAAGGGTTGAGTGATATACCCTGAGACGAAACACCAAAGTGAACATCACACAGGTTTTTAATGACCCTGTAGAGCCTTTCGTTCAGGCCATGGATGAGGAACATCAGAAGCTCCGGCTTGCTTTTAAACGCATTTGCGGTCTTGGCCATAAGTTCCGCAATGGCCTGCTTCATATCCCCCTGGGGATTGCCTTTCAGAAATGCCGGCAATTCTGCTGGTAATTCCATACCGACAGCTTTGAACCCACTTTGCATAGTCCGTACAAAACCCTGAAGTTCGTTGTCTTCCAGGGCTCTGACTCCTGGTATGTAGAGTAGGCCGTAAGAACTGATTGAGGATGGCTGTAGAAGTCTTTTGTTTCGGAGATTCCAACTTCCGATAACGGGCGCTCGGGCATCAGTACCGGCGCTGTAGATGGGAATTGGAGCGGGCAAGATTCGACCCTGTATCTGTAACATCTGCGTCTTGACGGAGATGCCATAAGCTTTAGGCGTCGGCAGCTCATGCCAGTGTAGTTTTTCAACATTTGCCATTATCTGCTGAGATCGTACATAGGCCGGACTGGTGGCGAAGCGAATGAAATCTGCGGTCTCCGCGCCCTGAAGTTGTTCCTTATATCGCTCTCCCTATTGATCTGTCAGAACAAGCTTGACTGAAAGACTAGCTTGCTGAGACACACTGAAGATGAGTAGCATAGCTCGAAGGGAAAGAGGCCGTCCTTTGTGAGAGCCAGCGGGAGGTCTGGGAATCGCAGATCCAGACGATATTTGCGTCGGAAATAGCTTTGGAGTACCAAATTAGCAAGCAATATTGACATTACAAGTATAAGAGCTGACTCGACTAACCTATACACAGTAGTCATCTTTTCTTCCCCGGTTTGCAGATCCTTCTCGTTGAATTCGGTCTGCTTGGCATTGGCTAGACTAATGCGGATAACTTTCATCTTTCGAGCATTTCTGCTCGGGTTTAGATGCTTTACATTGATGAACATCCCTTCCAAGCGCTGACATGACTGATGGAATTGAGCTCGATTTGTGTGATACCACCCTTGCAGATCTTGAGTCAGGGATACACCAGTCAGCGCATGGGCCATTTGTACTAGAGACTTATCAGGTGTGAAAAAAGCAGTTGTTGCTGTGTCGACGGACAAGCACAACCGTCCAAATCGGATCTGAACTGTCTGGAAGATGCCTCTCAACGCCTCGAGAATGCCTCCGGTAGACTGAAGTGTCATCATTGTCGATAGTGTTCGCTCGAAGTAGGCATTCGATCTGGGCCGGGTAACAAATCGGCAAGCAGGATCCTTCCGAAAAAGCGCATTTAGCCACTTCATCAATGGCTCGATCCTTGGATTGCTCATGTAATCAAGTTCAACGTTTCCGCCCTGGATGTAGTCCACCAAGGCCTTGACGTCTAGAGTGCCGTTGTTGCGGATGGTGACTTCCACTTGGTTAGGCCTCTGCACACTATGACCCTCCAGATCGATTGTGGTAGAAACATTCGCTCCGATCGACATTAGCTCTTTCGGAGACCATCCCAAGGAGACCCCATCAAAGACAAAGTCTTCGCCCCAGAAAGTCTTGACAGCATCATGCATCAACACCTTTGCTTGTTGCATAGACGAGACCTTGCCATTTCCTCGTCTCTGAGACGACTCGGGCACTCTTAAATGCAGGTCGTACTGGTAGATCTTGATGATTGGTAGGCTTTGGA
>JAABUP010002701.1_pt1 | contig 33426 bp, 28 predicted proteins | sample 5559201 | NCBI WGS metagenome assembly JAABUP01 (sample SAMN10711887, study PRJNA513373) | rock metagenome | isolation source: Antarctica rocks | place: Antarctica
ATCTCCCTCGAACGGCGACGTTGGGATGCACTGGAGTGTCGGGCTGCGCCGACGGTCTGTGATCGTACGGCGCGTGCAGCGGGCGGCCGTACCGCCGCTGGAACTTCTGGCGCTCCGCCGCTGGAACATGTGGCGCTCCGCCGCCAGGATTCGAACCTGAACCATCGGTACCAAAAACCGAGGTGCTGCCTTTACACCACGGCGGATGGGTGCGTCCGCCATCCTCGCATGCCGCGCCTTCGGCGTCCCGGTCGACCGCGCGCCGGGGTTCGCCGAGCCCCGCGCAGACACCGGTACCCGATCGGGTGACCGCCAGATCAACGCTGAGTAGTTAGATTAACTGTGTCCCACCGTGAGTCAGCACCGGAGGTGGGGAAGAAGGGAATGATGGAGTCCGCCGCTCCGCTCCGCGCGCTCTTCGTCAACGAAAACATTGGCGGCCACGCCACCGTCCACGCTGCCCTGCGCAGGGTGTTCGCCGAGCGGGGCGACATCGACGCGGAGTTTCTCGACGCGCCCGAGCCCGGTTTGCTCGGGCGGGCACTGCGCGCGCCGGTGCCAAGCTTGGCGCGCCTGGACGCGGACCTACAACCACTGCGTTCGCAACTACTCCGCTCGGAATGGGTGCGTCGAGCACTCGGTGCCCGGCTCAAACGCGGTGGCATCGACGTCGTGCACATCTACACCCAGAATTGCGCGCTGACCGCCACCCGGCGGCTGCGTTCGGTGCCCACCGTGATCACCACCGACAGCACGACCGAACTCAACGCCTACCGCATTCCCTACCGCACACCCGGCGCCGGTACTGCATGGTCGATCCGGCTGAGCAGGCCACTGGAGCGGGCCGCGTTGCACGGAGCGCAGCGCGTGGTAGCCAACACCGACTACGTGGCCCGTTCGCTGGCCGGTGCTTACCGGATCGACGCCGACAAACTGGAGGTGCTGCCGTTCGGCGTCTGGGTACCCCCCGAGCCGCCGCCGCGCCGCCACCACGGTGGCAAGCCGACTGTCGTGTTCGTCGGTCAAAGCCTGGAGCGCAAAGGGGGTAGGCGGCTGATCGACCTGCACCAGCGTTTCCTGCGCGAGCGATGCGACCTGGTGCTGGTCACCAGCGAGCAGGTCGAAGCGTTGCCCGGCGTGCGGGTGGTCTCCGGGGTGCGACCCGGCGGCGACGAACTGTGGTCGGTGCTCGCCGCAGCCGACATCATGTGCTTTCCCAGCACCATCGACCAAGCGCCCAACGTCGTGTTGGAAGGGTCCGCAGCCGGGCTGCCGGTAGTGGCCCACCCGGTCGGGGGGATACCGGAGATGGTCCGCGACGGGGTCACCGGCATCCTGGTACCACCGGGCGACCCGCAGGCACTGTGTGCCGCACTGAGCGATCTGCTGGCCGATCCCGGCCGGGCAAGGCAGCTCGGCAGCGCCGGCCGCGCGCACATCGCGGCGCGCTACGACATGCGGATCACCGCCGACCGGCTGGTCGCCATCCTCACCGAGGCGGCGGCAGCTGGCCCGCTCGGTCGGCGGCTGGCCACCAGGGCCGCACGGTGAGCGGCGCCGGGCAGTGGGACTTCGAAGTGTTCACCGAGCGGGGGCCACGGCTGGACGCGTTGCTCCCGGAGTGGGAGCGACTGGCCGTCGAGCACGGCAGCAGCTTCGTCAGCAGGCCCGCCTACGGATTGTCCTGGTTCGACCACCTTGGCAAGGGCCATCTGCACGTGGCCACGCTGCGCCGCGACGGGGTGCTGGTGGCCCTGGCGCCGCTGCACCGTCGGATTCTCCTGGGGCAGCCGGTGTTGCGCTGGCTGGGGCACGGCCTCGGCACGGTCGGTGAGGTGCTGTCCTGCGATGGCCAGGCAGCGCACGAACTATGGACAACGCTCGCCGAACGGGGCACCGCGCTGCAGTTGACCCACGTACGTCCCGACGCGACGGCGATACTGGCGTTACGACGTCACCCGGCCTACCGCACCCACCTGCAGGTCACCGACCGGTGCCCGGTGTTGACGTTGGTCCCCGGGGTGCGCGCAGGGCAGCTGCGGGGCAAGGAGACACTTAAGCGCTTGGCGAAATACCGCGGCGCGCTGCAACGCGAGGGCCGTCCGTTCTCGGTGGAGGTGGTCGAGGACGCCGCGGGTTTGTGTCGGCGGTGGCCGGAGATCGTGGCGGTGGCCGCCGCCGCCGACGCCGGGCGTGACCGCCAGAACCTGTGCGGCCCACCGTATGACGGGTTTACCCGCAGCGTGCTGGAGGCGGAGGCGGTCGCGGGCAGGTTGCTCGTCATCGGTGCGTTGGTCGGCGACCGGTGGGTGGCGCACCGCATCGGGTTGCGCACCGGGCCGACTTCGGAGCAGTGGCTCACCCGGTTCGAGCCAGCGATGACGAAGTACAGCCCCGGGCATTTGCTGATGGAATGGATCGTGGACAACCACGAGCAGCTGGGAGTGGGGCGTGTCGACCTGCTGCTCGGTGAAAGCTCCATCAAGCTGTTATGGACCCAGCAGGGTTACGACGTCGCCCTGCTGACCGCGGCCCCCAGCGGGCTGGGTCGGGTGCGGACCGCGGCCACCCTTGTCGAGTTTCTTGGTGCCACTGCGCGACGGGTTCGGAGGTGAGCACTCAGATGGGCGTGTTCGCGGCCGGGGTGCTCGGCGCCGGCGTCCTGGCGTTCATCGTCCGGCGACCGCAGCGCGGCCTATTGCTGCTGGCCGCACTAGCCCCCCTGCACGGTGTTCTCGTGCTGGTACCCGTTGCGGGCCTGAACTCGTGGAAAGAGGCGTTGCTAGGCGTCACCCTGGTGGCGGCGGCCTACGACGCGCGCCGGCGGGGCTCGATCACCCCCGCGATGTCAGTGCCCTGGTGGCCGGCTGCCGCGGGGTTGCTCGTGTTCGGTGGCGCGTCGGCCCTGCTGACCGCCGGCGCGCTGGGCCTGATCGCCATCAAGATAACCTTCTTCTACCTGCTCATCCCGGTGGCCTTGTGGTGGGCACCGTTCGGCCGACGCGACCGCGACCACCTCGTGACGATCGTCATGGTGATGGGCTCGTTGACGGCCGTGGTGGGTCTGTGGCAGCAGGTGGTGGGCGCGGAGTACTTGGTGCGGTTGGGCTACCGCTACAACGAAGAGGTGCGCACGGCCGGCGGTCTGCTGCGCTCGTTCAGCACCTTCAATCAGCCGTTCCCGTTTGCCCTCTACGCGATGCTCAGCATCCTGGTGGGAGGGGCCGTGGCGCTGGCCGAGCCCAGACGGCCGCGCAATATGGCCTTTCTCTGCTTCGCTCCCGTCATCGCGTTGGGTCTGGGTGTGACCATCGTGCGGGCCGGTTACCTGGGACTGGTGCTCGGCCTGATCTGGCTCGGGGTGCATCGCTACCGCCAGATCCTGGTCGCTGCAGGGGCGTTCGTCGTGTTAGCGGTTCCCGTGCTCGTGGCACTGCCCGCCTCGGTGCTCGGGACGCTGACGTCGGCCAGCAGCCTGGGAGAACGCAGTGCCGGATGGACAGGTGTGATCAACGACGTCCTCACCCACCCGCTGGGCCAAGGACTAGGCTCCAGCGGCTCAGCCGCGGACCGGATCGCCCGCAGCGCGAACAGTGTCGCCGCACCGCGGTATCAGCCGGACAACTATTACGTGAAGATGGCACTGGAGCTGGGCCCGGTGGGGTTGTGGCTGTTCGTACTGTTGCTGATCAGCGGGCTGGTGGCAGCGTCGCGGGCATCCAGGTTGCTGACCGGCCGCGACGCGGCGTTGGCGCTGGGGGTCAGCGCTGCCATGGTCGCGGTGGCCGGGGCGTCGACAGTGGCCACGTACCTGGAGATCTTTCCGCTTGACGTCTACTTCTGGCTGCTCTTGGGAGTTGTGGGATGCGCGGTCACCCAGCACGTATCCGATTCAACGCGCTGGCGCTCCGCCCCGGTGGCAGCGGGGTCCAGACCTACGCCCGCGAGGTCATGAAGGCCCTGGTAGCGTGCCGCCCCGATGCCCAGTTCAGTGCTGTGGTGCAGCGTGACGCGGTGGGCCAGCTGCCCGCCGGAGTGCACGCGCACGTTCGTCCGGTGTCGGCCGGCATCACCCGGGCTGCGCTGGGCATGCTGCCGGTGACCGGTGCCGACCTGGTGCACGGCCTGGACGTGGACCTGCCATTGGCCACCCGGGCGGTGACCGTCGCTACAGTGCACGACATGTCGGTGTTCGACGTCCCGTGGGCGTCGAGCAGGCTCCGGGCCACCGGGGAGCGCCGACTCCTCAGCACCGCACTGCGGCACGCCGACGTGCTGATCGCCGTCTCGCAGTTCACCGCGGATCGGGTGGCGGTGGTGAGCGGCCGACGGTGTTCGGTGATTCCCCTGGCACCTGCGCCGTGGGCGTTGCCACCGTCGGCGACCGACGTTGCGAGGGTGCGCGCGGAATATCAGCTGCCGGAATCGTTCCTGTTGCAGGTCGGCAGCGTCGAACCACGCAAGGACGTCGCGCTGGTGGCGGCGGCCGCCCACGAGCTGGGGCTCGCCTGCGTCCTGGCCGGCGCGGGTTCCGACGGAGCCGACGCCCCGGCCGGGGTGCACGGACTGGGCTACATCGACGTCGGGGACCTGCCCGGGTTGTACGGTGCCGCCACCGTGGTCGCCTATGCGTCGCGTTACGAGGGGTTCGGCCTGCCGCCGCTGGAGGCCATGGCCTGCGGTGCCGTGGTGGTGGCCAGCCGGGTCGGGGCCCTGCCGGCGGTGGTCGGGGACGGGGCCGTGCTCGTCGCGCGGCATAGCCTCGACTCCTGGGTGGTGGCCTTGCGGCCGTTGGTTGCCGACCCTGTGGAACGGGCCCAGTTGGGCGCGCGGGCCGTCGCGGCCGCCGCTGAGCTGAGCTGGACAGCGACCGCAGCGAGCACCCTGCAGGCCTACCGCGACGCCGGGGTGGCGGTGTGAGCCACGACCCGTCGCCAGCCGACGGCCGCAACGTCCGCGCCACCGACGCGGCCTCCGACCGGGCGGTGGCCAGCAATTCCGCTGCCCTGCTGGGCAGTCGGGTGCTGATGTCGGCGATGGGGTGGGCCGGCAGCATCGTCGCCGCCCGGTCACTGTCCCCGGAGCAGTGGGGCCAGTTCTCCTTCGTGTTCGGCCTGCTCGGCCTGCTGTCGGTGGTCACCGACCTGGGTGTCGGTCGGGTGGTGCTCTCCCAGCTGCTCGTGGACGACGCCGACGAGGTCGCCAGGGTGGCTGGGGCGTTCGTCGCCCTGCGGATGACGCTGGGCCTGGTCGGGTACGCGGTGGCGTTGGGTTACGTCGTGCTGCTGGACTATCCGACGGCTGTCCTGGCAGCCACCGCGATCGGTGGAGTCGTCGTGGTACTTGCCACCCCCAGTCACGCGCTGACCGTGCTGTTCCAGAGCCGGCTGCGGCTGACGGTGGTCGCCCTGGCCGAGGCGGTGGGCCAGGTTCTGCAGCTGGCGTTGACGGTGGCGGCCGCGCTGTGGGCGCCAGGGTTGCTGATCTTCGTGCTGCCCTTCGTCGCTAACGAGATCTTGCAGTTGATCGTCAAGCTGCGTCGCACGCGCCGGGGGAATGCCGGCCCGGTGTCGATGCGCCACATAGAGTTCGGGCGCTGGCGCGCGATGTTGACCGACGCCCTGCCGTTGACGGTCGGCATGGGGTTGGCCAGCCTGCTCTACAAAGTGGACATACTGCTGCTGAGCCGCCTAGACACCTTCGACGCCGTCGGGTTGTATTCGGTCAGCGTGAAGTTCGCCGACGCACTGGTGTTGGTCGCCGTCGCCGTTGTCACCCCGGTGATGACCGTCCTGGTGGGCGCGTGGCGCACCGACATGGAGCGCTTCCGGGCCACGACCGCGCGGGCGGCCACGGTGCTGGTGGCGCTCGGGTGCGGCGCCGTCGCCGGGTTCTGGCCCGCCGCCGAACCGATCATCGGGATCTTCTACGGACCGCATTTCCGGCAGGCGGCCGGGGCAGCACAGCTGCTGGTCGTCGGTGCGTTCCTGGCGATGCTGACCTACCTGGGGTTCACAGTCCTGGTAGCCGCGGGCCAGCAACGGTGGTACCCGGTGGTCGGCATCGTCGGACTTAGCGTCAATGTCGCCGCGAACCTCGTACTGATCCCGGCCCAATCCTTCCGGGGTGCCGCGGTTGCCACGCTGGTCACCGAGTTCGTGGTGCTGGTAGTCATCGCCACGTTGGTAGACCGCACGGTACGGACGCGCGGGTTGGTGCCGCTGAGACAGGTGAGCGGGCTGATGGCGCTTACCGTCGCCGTGGTGAGCGGCGCAGCGCTGATCGGGGAACTCGTGCCCTGGCCGGTGCGGGCTGGGGGCTGCGTAGTGGCGGTGGCAGTCGGGGCCTGGGTGTTGGGCTACCCGGGTACCCGGCGCTCCCGTGCAGTACCGACCGCCAGCGGTAGCGGCCGTGGTTGAGCGCCACCTCCCCGCAAAGCTGCTGTTCGTCAACCACACGGAGCAGGTTTCCGGGGCCGAGACGGTGCTGTTGGGGCTCGTCGAGCATGCGGTGAGCCGCGGGCACCGGGTCGTGGTGGCCAGCCCGGCCGGTCCGCTGAGCGCCCGGCTACCGGTCGAGGTGGTGCACGTCACGCTCCCGCCGCTGGGCCTCGGTAGCGGCCCGGGGCCGCTGCGGCCCGCGCGGTGGGCGGTGCGCTCGGCGATGGCGGTGCGTCGCCTGCGCCGGCACAGCCGCTGCGGCACCCGGGTGGTGGTCAACTCGCTGCTCGCCCTACCAGCGGCGGCGCTGGCCGCTCCGCACCGCGGCGCGGTATGGCTGGTGCACGACGTGGTGCACCGCGGCGACCAGCGACTGGTGGTGCGTGCGGTGCGGGCGTTCCTGCGCCGGGCGGTGGCCGTGTCCGAGCCCACCGCGGTGCCCCTGCGCGCTTTGGGTCTGGCGGTGACCGTGGCGCACAACGGTGTTCGTTGGCCGGTCCCCGCGATCAGCACCACCCTGCACCAGCCCGCCGTCATCGGTTCGCTGGCCCTGCTCACGCCGTGGAAAGGCCAGCAGGTCCTGTTGGAGGCGGTGGCGACCCTGCCCCAGGTCGTGCTGGAACTGGCCGGAGGCCACTTCCCCGGTGACATCGAATACGTCCGGGCGCTGCACGAACGGGCCGAGCTGCCCGACCTCGCGGGGCGGGTCCGTTTCCTCGGCCACGTTGAACCACGGAGTGCACTGCAGGGGTGGGACGTGGCGGTCTCGGCCAGTATCGCGCCCGAGGCGGGGCCGATCGCCGTGCTGGAAGCCATGAGCATGGGGGTGCCGGTCGTGGGCACCCACCACGGGGGTACCGCGGACTACCTCGCCGGGGGAGCCGGCCTGCTCGTGCGCCCCGGGGATGCCGCGGACCTGGCCGCGGCGCTTGCGCGGGTGCTCGACGACGCTGACCTGCGGGCGAGGGTCGGGGGGCGGGCGCGGGCACGGGTGGCCGCCCGACATGACGCCCGAAACACCGTCTCGGCGATGCTCGACGCGGTGCTGAAATGAGTCCGCCGAAGGTCGCGGCGTTGCGGGCGCAGCTCCGCGCCGGCGCGGTCGCCGCAGCCGACCTGGTTCGCCCGCGCGAGCACCCCGCCGCAGCGGTGGTCCTCGCCTACCACGACATCATCGACGACGACGCCGCTCCCTTCTCCTACGCCGTCTCGCTCTCCCGGTTCCGCCAGCACCTCACGATGCTCGCCCGCCTCCGTCTGACCGTGGTGCCACTGGGTGACCTGTCCCGCCGCCGCATCACCGGGCAACCGCTGCACGGGCTGGTGTCCATCGTGTTCGACGACGCGTTGATCGGCGTGCACCACCTGGCGCTGCCCGAGCTCGCGGACCGGGGGTGGGCAGCCACCCTGCTGCCGGTGCTGGACCGCCTCGGCATGGACCCGCCGTGGTGGCCGGGTAGCCAGCGCACCATGACGCGGGCGGAACTGGCGGAAACGGCGGCCGCCGGTGTGACTCTCGCCGGGCACGGCAGCACCCACGCCTGCCTCGTCTGCCTCACCGCGCCCGCGCTGCGCAACGAACTCGTCTCTGCCCGAGCGGGTCTGACCGAACTGGGCGGGCGGCCGGTCACCGAGCTTGCCTACCCGTTCGGCCACCACGACCCCAGGGTCCGCGACGCGGCCCAACAGGCGGGCTACACCACGGGCTACTCCTTCCTCAACGGCAGGGTCGGCCCGGCGAGCCCCTTGCTATGGCTGCCTCGGCTCACGATGCACCAGGGGGTCGGACCAGCTCGGCTGCGCCACCAGCTCGCCCGGCGGGGCAGCGACTGGCCGGAAGCGCACCGCAGCCCGGTGCACGGGCCGCACGCCCCGGCTGGGTAGCTCACTCAGGCGCGGGCCCGGAACCAGGCGATCGTGGCGTCCAGCCCGTCCCCCAGACCCACCGGGGTGACCTCGGCGAACAACGACCGCAGCAGCGTCGGGTCCGCCCGAGAGTGCGCGATGTCCCCGACCTGCGGGTCGCCGTGGCGGACCTGCGCGGGCAGCCCCGTCGCTGCTTCGAGCTTGCTTACCAGATCCAGCAGGTTGGTCTCGGTGCCAAACGCCAGGTTGACCGGCTCGGGGTGACTCATCCGGGTCAGCGCGGCCCGCAGCAGCACCTGGCAGACGCTGCCCACGAACACGAAATCACGGGTCTGCCGGCCGTCGCCATGGACGGTCAACGTTCGGCCGCCGAGCAGGGCGTCGACGAACGCGGGGATGACCGCGGCGTAGACGTGGCTGGCCGACTGACCCGGGCCGTAGACGTTGAAGAACCGGAACGCCATCGTGGCCAGGTCATAGGATGATTGGTAGGCCAGCACGTACGCCTCGGTAGCGAGTTTGCTCACCCCGTACGGGCTCAGTGGTCGCACCCACTGACGCTCGTGGGCCGGGCTTGCCGAGTTGGCCCCGTACACGGCGCTGGAGGAGGCGGCGACGAGGTGACTCACCCCGTTTCTGCGGCAGGCCTCCAGCACCATCAGGGTGCCGGTGGCGTTCGCCGCATGACTGGCCAGCGGCGCGCGGATCGAGCTGGGGACGTCGGCGACTGCCGCCAGATGCACCACCGAGTCCACCCCGCGCAACGCGGTGTCGAGCGTGCCGGCGTCCAGCACCGACCCGACCACCAGATCGACCTCGAGGCCATTGAGGCTGCCGGAATGACTGGAGGACAGGTCGTCCAGGACCGTCACGTCGACACCCGCCGCACGTGCGTGGTCTGCCAGGTTGGCGCCGATGAACCCGGCGCCTCCGGTGATCAGCAGGCGGGTCACGGCGCGGTCCTCTCGACGGGAAGGTGAAGCGCGCTCGCGCGCAGTTTCGGCTCGATGAAGCTTGGGGGACATCGGAAGCTGACCACCACACCGCTGAGGATGTTCACCCGTTCAGGTGGTCTCGGCCCCAGGGTGCGCCAGAAGCCGCTACGTAACGTTACGTTGACCCCGATCGTCGCCGCAGCGTCACCCGCCACAACGCTTCTCGTTATCGCACCGACACCGAGCGTGGCGGCCCATCCGGGCAGACCGGATCGAGGCACGGCAGCAGTGTGGTCAACCGGTAGGTGGAGGAGAGCTAGATGACGGTCCTGGACAGCATGGCAGCGCCCACTGTGGCCCCAGCTGAGCAGCTTACGCGTGAGGGCACCCGCCAGCCTGACGATCTCAGCTGTCCCCAGGAGGTCTGGCGAGGTCACCGCGGGCCGCAGGTCGGGGCGTCCGGTAAGGGCCAGGCCACCGCGGCCGCCCCCACCCGCCCCGCGGTGGCCTACCGCGCCGGTGGAATCACCGGTACCCAGTTCCTGCTAGCCGCTGACATCGGCTGCGCTGTAGGTGTCACCGCCCTGTTGCACGGTGGGGCCAGCTTCACCGTGCTGGCTGCCGTGGCGACACTGCTGACCTTCCGGTCGCTCGGGCTGTACCGACCCCGCCTGCTTCGGTCGGCGCTGGACGATTCGCCGCGCATCGTCGGTGGGTCGCTGATGGCCAGCGCCGCGACGGTATTCGCCTGGACCGAGATCGCCGCCTCCGCACCCGGCCTACGCGACGTTGTCACCGCACTGGTCGTGGCGGGATCGTCGTTGGTGACTCGAACGTTGGCCTACCGGGCGATCGTGGCATGGCGTCGGCGCCGGGTGGCGCGCCCGACATTGGTGCTCGGCGCCGGGGTAATCGGCGCGCGGCTGGGTGCCAGCATGGTTGACGACCCCGGGCTGGGGCTGAAGCTGGTCGGTTTTCTCGACGACGACCCGCTGCTGGACGGTGACGAGCTGGGCGCGCCGGTGCTGGGCACGATGGCGAGCCTGGCCCACGCCATCGTGACCCACCGCATCACCAACGTGTTCGTGGCCTTCGGCACGGTCCGCAGCTCCGACATGGTGGAGGTGCTGCGCACCTGCGACCGGTTGTCCTGCGAGATCTTCTTCGTCCCCCGGCTGTTCGAGCTGCACGCGCTCACCTCCGACACCGACGAGATCAACGGGTTGCCCATCGTGCGGGCTCGTCGGGCGACGTTCCGCTCCCGGCGCTGGGCGCTGAAGCGGGTGTTGGACCTGGTGGTGTCGACCGTGGCGCTGGCGGCGTTGTCGCCGCTGTTCGCCGTCTGCGTGGTGGCTGTCCGTTTAGAGGGCGGCCGCGGCATCTTCTTCCGTCAGGCGCGCGTGGGTCTGGACGGCAAGCAGTTCGACATCGTGAAGTTCCGTTCGCTCGCCCCGGCGTCGCCGATCGAGTCGCAAACCCGGTGGAACGTCTCCCTCGACGATCGTCTTCGCCCGGTCGGGCGGTTCCTTCGGCGCACCTCGCTGGACGAGCTGCCGCAGCTGTTCAACGTGGTGCGCGGGGAAATGTCGCTGGTGGGACCCCGCCCGGAACGCCCGCACTTCGTCCACCAATTCCGCGCTGCCTACCCCAACTATCACGCGCGCACCCGGGTGCCGGCGGGGATCACCGGGCTGGCCGCAGTGAACGGTTTGCGTGGGGACACCTCGATCGAGGAGCGGGCCCGCTACGACAACGTCTACATCGAGAACTGGTCGCTGTGGCTGGACGTCAAGATCTTGTTGCGCACCGTGGTTGCGGTGTTGCGCCGCACCGGTGCCTGAGGCGTCGGCACGATGTCCGGCTTTCGGGTGGGCTGCGATCTCACTAATCCTCTCGACGTTGCCGCCAGCATCGAGCAATTCGGCGACCGTTACCTGCGGCGGATATACACCGACGCGGAACTCGCCGGGTGCGCCGGGCCGATGCTGAGCCAGCGGCTGGCGGCCCGTTTCGCCGCCAAGGAAGCGGTGGCCAAGGTGCTGGGTGAGCTGTCCGGGGCACTGCCGTGGCGATCGATCGAGGTGTGTAGTGACCACTCGGGTCGTCCGGTGATCGCGCTGCATGCCCAGGCGGCCGCGCTGGCCGCTGCGCAGAGAATCCGCAGCTTCGAGGTGTCGCTGTCGCACGAGCCGACCATGGCAATAGCGATGGTACTGGCAGAAGTCGGTGCCCAGGGCGCGGAAGCAGATGGGGTGAAACGCACATGAGCGAGTCGCAGATCAGGACCGTGCTCGCCGAGCACGGCCGCCTGCCGGCCGACGCCCACCGGCTCGGGCTGCACGAGGACCTGTACGCGGCGGGGTTGACCTCGCATGCCAGCGTCAACGTGATGCTGGCGTTGGAGGATGCCTTCGACATCGAGTTCCCCGACCGGATGCTGCGCAAGGCGACGTTCGGCAGTGTGGGTGCCATTCACGCCGCGGTCGAGGAGTTGACGGTGTGACCGCCGTCAGCGCACCGCCGCGCGCGCCTGATGCCGGGTCGGTGGCAGAACTCGCGCGCCCGGCCGCGGAACTCGCCGGCGCGCACGCCGACGACGTGGACCGCCGGGGGCGCTTTCCTGCCGAAGCCGTGCAGGCGTTACAGCAGGCGGGGTTGCTGTCCTGCGCGGTACCGGTGCACCTGGGCGGGCAGGGTCTGAACCTGGCCGAGGTCGGGGCGCTCACCGAACTGCTGGGCCGGCACTGCGCGTCCACGGCGATGATCTTCGCGATGCACCAGATCCAGGTGTTCTGCCTGGTTCGTCACCACCACTCCGCGACCGGTCAACAGCTGCTGGGCGAGATCGTGCGCGACCAACTGCTGCTGGCGTCGGCCACCACGGAGATCGGCATCGGCGGCGACGTCCGGTCCAGCAGCTGCGCGGTGCAACGCGAGGGCGACCAGTTCCGGCTGGTGAAGAATGCCCCGGTGATCTCCTACGGCGAGCACGCGGACGTGGTGCTGGCCACCGCGCGGCGCAACGCCGAGAGCCCCCCCAGCGACCAGGTGCTGGTGATCTGCCGGCCCCCCGGCCTGGTGCTAGAACGAACCGGGACCTGGGACACCCTCGGATTCCGGGGCACCTGCAGCCCGGGTTATCTGCTCACCGCCACCGGAACCGCGGACCTGGTGCTCACCGAGCCCTACGCCGAGATCTCCGCGCGGTCGATGCTGCCGGTGTCGCACGTGCTCTGGGCCTACGCGTGGCTGGGCATCGCCGAGGCGGCGACGGACCTTGCGCGACGCAGCACTCAGCGAGCAGCCCGTTCCCGGCCCGACGCGGTGTCACCGGCCGCGGTGCGCCTGGCGCACCTGTTCGGCACCGTCGCACAGTTCCGCCACCTGGTCACCGGCTCGGCCAACTCCTTCGACGCCGTCAGCGCCGACGACGACGTGCTGACCGGAATCGGATTCTCCTTGGCCATGAACAACCTGAAGGTCACCGCGTCGGGGCTGGTCGTGGACGTCGTCGGGCAAGCGTTGGGGGTCTGCGGTATCGCCGGCTACCGCCAGGACAGTGAGTTCAGCATGGGGCGTCACCTGCGCGACGCGTTTGGGGCTCCCTTGATGGTGAGCAACGACCGAATCATGGCCAACAACGCGCAGCTGGCACTGGTGCATCGCGGAGTCTCGACATGAGGACCCCGACGGCGGTAAGGCCGGCAGCAGCGTCGCACGCCGAGCAAGGTGAGCTGGACCGGGCCCGGCGCGCCTTCGCCGACGCGCTGATCGACGCTGGCCTGCTGGTGCCGGCGTCCGCGGCTGGACTCTACGGGCGAACCGGGACGTTCGAGGACGTGGTCGAAGGCATCGGCCGGGTGCTGCGCGCGGCGGGGCCCGCTGGCGTGCCCCGCTACCGTTTCCCCCCGGTGCTCGCGCTGGCCGACTTCGACCGGACCGACTATCTTGCGTCGTTTCCGCACCTCGCCGGCGCCGTGCACACCTTCCGTGGCGACGACCGCGATCACGCGGCGATGCTCGGCGCCCGCGCAGCGGGACAACCCTGGGATTCGTGGTTGACGCCGGCCTCGACCGCCCTCGTGTCGGCGGCCTGCCACCCGGCCTACCCGATGCTGACCGGTCAACTGCCCACCGATGGTGCGCTCCTGGACGTGCAGGGCTATTGCTTTCGGCACGAGCCTGCGGTGGACCCCGCCCGGATGCAAGCCTTCCGCCAGCACGAGTTCGTCCGGGTTGGCTCGCCCGATCAAGCCGCACAGCACCGGGACGACTGGGTGCAACGCGGCGGTCAGGTCCTCGACGATCTGGGTCTGTCCTGGAATGCGGTCGCCGCCAACGACCCGTTCTTCGGCCGCGCCGGGCGGTTGCTTGCCGCGGGCCAGGAGCGCGGCAACCTCAAGACGGAACTCGTGGTGCGCCTGTACGGGGACCTGGACGACGGCACCGCGGTGGTGTCGTGCAACTGCCACCGCGACCACTTCGGCCGGGCGTTCGACATCCGAACACCCGACGGGCAGCCGGCGCACAGCGCGTGCGTCGGTTTCGGATTGGAGCGCCTGGCACTGGCGATGGTGCGCACCCACGGTTTCGACCCGGGTCGCTGGCCGGCGCGCATCCGGGAGCGAATGCGATGACCGCCGCCCCGGCGACGAGACCAGCCGCCCCGGACGGTGCGTTGCGGTTGCTGCCGGTCAGGGTGGCCGGCTACCAGCCGCACCCTGTGCACCGCGGCGGTCGGGTGTGGACGGAGACCAACTGCTACGTCGATGTCTGGGTGGAGGTGCTCGCCGCACTCGGCCTGGACCCGGTGCCTGCAGCCGCCGTCGCGCTGAGCGCAGACTTTGACGGCAGCCAGTGGTCGTTCCTGAAGTTCCCCGCCGAGGACCTGCGCCTGCTGTACGGAATCGAGGTCGCCGAGCTCAACGTCTGGCGCCCGGTGGCCGAGCACATCGCCGAGGAACTCGCCCGCGGCCGGTTGCTGACGGTGGAGGTGGACGCCTACTGGTTGCCCGACACCCGGGGGACGGATTACCACCAGTCCCACGTCAAGACCACGGTGGTGGTCAACGAACTCGATCTGGCAGCCGAGCGGATGGCTTACTTCCACGGCGCGGGTTACCACGAGGCGAGTGGGGCGGACATGGTGGCGCTGCTGCGCCTGGCTGGTGGCGCCCCCGAGGTGCTGGTTCCTTATGTGGAAGCGGTGGACCTGGACCGGGTGCATACCGCCGACGTGGGCGCGGCGCGGGAGGTGTTCGCCTCGCACCTGTCGCGAGCACCGCAGACCAACCCGGTGCAACGGCTCGGCGAACGGGTACTGTCCGATGTGGATTGGCTGGCCGGCGCCGGGCTGGACGTGTTTCACCGCTGGTCGTTCGGAGTGCTGCGGCAATGCGGGTTCACCGCCGAGCTGGCCGCCGACGTGTGCCGGCATGTCGCCGACACGTCGCCGGGAGTGCCCGGAGCTGACGCAGCCGTGTCGGAGTTCCTGGCGGTTGCCGAGATCGCCAAGTCGGTCCAGTTCCGGGTGGCCCGCATCGCCGGTGGCCGCCGGGGCGACCCCGCACCCGAGCTGGCCCGGATGGCCGAGCATTGGGCGCGGGCGACCGAACTGCTGCTGAGTTGATCGGGATCCCGGACCCATGGCACCGCTGAGGGCCGGCGCGCCCGCACCCGCAGTCGACCTGTTGGCCGACGCCGCCTGGTGGTGCGGGTCGAGCCCCGCCGGCGCGGTCCCGGACGTGACGGCGCTATCCGACGCGGACGTGCAGTGGTTACCCGCCATCGTCCCGGGTACGGCAGGTGCTGCGGTGCGTGCGGCGCACGGCAGGCAGGCGGCGTTGCGGCGGGACTACGACAGCGAGGACTGGTGGTTTCGCACCTGCCTGCCCCGTGGTGCGCCCACGGGGTCGACCCTGATCCTGCCGGGGTTGGCCACCGTCGCCGAGGTCTACTGCGACGGCACGCTGATCGCGACGACCCGGTCGATGTTCACCGAGGTGGTGGTGCAGCTCGGGGAATCCGCACCCGGGTCGCGGTTGGTGCTGCGGTGCCGGGCACTGGCAGCCGAACTCGCGGTGCGCCGCCCGCGCGGCCGGTGGCGTAGCTCGCTGGTGAGCCAGCAAGGTCTGCGCTGGCAGCGCACCACCCTGCTGGGGCGGGCCGAGGTGTTCACCGGTTGCGCCGCGCCGGTGGGCCCATGGCGCGGGGTGACGCTAATGCGCCCCGACGGGTTGCGGGTGACAGAGCGTGCCCTGGAGGCCACGGTGGACGGTTCGACGGGGGTGTTGCGGGTCAGCGCGCGGATCGCGGGTCTGCTGGGTACCGACGGTGATCCGCGGCCCGCGCAGTTGATGGTCGGGGACGTGTGTTGCCCGGTGGACCTGCGTGCCGACGGGGCGCAGTCGGTGCTGGCGGCCACCCTGGAGCTGCCCGGGGTTCCCCGGTGGTGGCCCCGCGGGTACGGGGCGCAACCCCTGCACCGGGTCACTCTGCAGGTGGCCGGGTGCGCTATCGACCTGGGTGTGGTCGGTTTCCGCACGGTCGCAGCAGACCGCGCCGGGGGCGGATTCACCCTGTCGGTGAACGGCACCGAGGTGTTCTGTCGTGGCGCGGTGTGGGCGCCACTGGATCCGGTGGGATTCACCGCCGACCCCGTGGGCACCCGCGCCGTCCTCGCCCGGCTCGCCGAGGCCGGTCTGAACATGGTGCGGATCCCCGGGACCACGGTGTACGAGGACGACGCCTTCTACCTGGCCTGCGCCGAGCTGGGCCTGCTCGTCTGGCAGGACGTCATGCTGGCCACCCTCGACCCGGCCGGTGGCGAGACCGAGGCGCTGCTGCGGACCGAGCTGCGGCAGTTGTGCGAGCGGTTGCAGGGCAACCCCGCCGTCGTCGTGGTGTCCGGGGGCAGCGAGACCGAGCAACAACCCGTCCTGTTGGGCCTACCCGCGGACGGCCGCGGTGTGCCCGCGATCGAGGAGACAGTCCCGGCCATTGTCGCGCCGCTGCTCCCCGGGGTGGTCCTTATCACCTCCAGCCCCACCGGCGGGCCGTTGCCGACCCACGTCGGCACCGGAATCGCGCACTGGTTCGGGGTGGGTGCCTACCTCGCGCCGCCGCGGGAGGTGCGCACCGCCGGGGTGCGGTTCGCCGCGGAATGCCTGGCCTTCGCCTGCCCTCCCGAGCGGGCCGCGGTGGCCGAGCACTTCGGGTCGGCGGCGCTCGCCGGGCACCACCCCGCCTGGAAGGCGACGGTGCCCAGGGACCGGGGGTCCTCCTGGGACTTCGAAGACGTCCGGGACCATTACGTGCGCACCCAGTTCGGCGTCGACCCGTTCCTGGTGCGGCGGGTGGACCCCGAGCTTTACCTGGATCTGGGTCGAGCCGCGGTGTGTGTCGCAGTGACCGAGGTGATGACCTGGTGGCGGCGGCCGAGGTCGGGCTGCGCCGGGGGGTTGGTGCTCAGCGCCGTCGATATGGAGCCCGGGCCGGGGTGGGGGCTGCTGGACGCCGACCACATTCCGAAGGCACCCTGGCATGTGCTGCGCCGGGTGTGCAGCCCGGTCGCCGTGCTGCTCAGCGACGACCACCTGGACGGGGTGGGCATCGACCTGATCAACGACACCTCCGCGGCGGTGACGGGCGAGCTGACCGTGGTGGCGCACACCGTGCAGGGCACCGTGCTCACCCTGGCCGAACGAGCGGTCCGGGTCGACGCCCACAGCGCGTGGCAGACGGGTGTGGACGAACTCGCCGGGCGGTTCCTCGACGTCAACCACGCCTACGGCTTCGGCCCCAGGGCCTACGACGCCGTAACGGTGGCGCTGCGGGCACACTCCGGCGAACTGCTCGCCGAAGCCACCTGGTTGGTCGGCGACCATGCCCGACCACGCGAGCAGGACGTCGGCCTGCGCGCCGAACTGGCTGCCATAACGGCGGGCTGGACCTTGACCGTGACCACCCGGGCCACCGCCGAGTGGGTGTGCATCGACGTGCCCGGCCACGAGCCCAGCGACTCCTGGTTTCACCTGCCGGCTGGCGCCAGCCGGACCGTGCTGCTGCGCGCGGGTGGTTCGGGCGGCGGTGTCGCAACCCCGGTGGTGGCAGTCCCTGCGCCGGTCGGCCGGGTGCGCGCGGTGAATTCGGTTCGCGAGATCACCTTCGGGGCCCGGCCATGACGGTGCAGGAAACCTGGTTCGGCGGCGAAGACAATGTGCTGCTGGGGATCTGGAACGTGCCCGACGGCGAGGTGGCCCGGGGCGCGGTCGTGCTGTGCCCGCCGCTGGGTAAGGAGACCGTGCATGCTTACCGGCTGATGGCGCTGGCGGCGCAGCAGCTGTGCGCCGATGGGGTCGCCGTGCTGCGCTTCGACTACCCCGGGTGCGGTGACAGCACCGGCGACGAGTTGGCCCCCGACGCGGTGGACCGGTGGGTGCAGGCCATCCACACCGCTGTCGAGCACGCCCGCTGCGCCGGGGCACGCGAGGTCGCCCTGCTCGGACTGCGTGCCGGGGCTCTGTTGGCGGTGGCGGCGGCCGGCTCTTGCGGCCCGCTGACCGCCCTCGCGCTGTGGGACCCGGTCACCCGGGGTCGCACGTACCTACGCGAGCAGTCGGTGCTGTACCGGCTGAAGGTGGACGTCGCCAGCCTGGGTGGCACTGCGGTCGCCCCCGACTCCGACTCCGACGTGGCGGCGCTGGTCGGTGCAGAGTTGCACCCGGACGCGGCCGCAGCGCTGCGCTCGTTGTCACTGGCTGATTGTCCGGGCGCCAATCTGACGGCGCCGATCGTGGTGGCGGCGCGCACCGAACGGTGGAGTGAGGAGGTGCTCGCCGGTTTCGCGGAGCGCACGGGTGCCAGCAGGCAGGTGCTCAGTGGGCACGAGCAGGTCTTCGACGTCGCGACCTTCGAGGTGCGGTTGCCCGGCGCCAGCACCGCGGCCCTCACCGCCTGGCTGGCGCAACGGTTCGGCGCCCGGGCCGAGCCCCTGCGGGTTCCGCTGCGCCGCACGGCGGTGCTGGGCGGTAGCGCGGGGCAGGCCGCCGTCAGAGAACGGTTGGCGCGGCTCGGCCCGGACGGGCTGTTCGGAATTCTTACCCAGCCGCTCAGCACGCCTGATCACGAACCGGGTGACGGTCCGCTGGTCGTGGCGCTGCCTTCCTCGACGGAGTACCGGGTGGGGACGGGGCGGATCTGGGTGCAGCTGGCCCGGCGGTTGGCGGCGAACGGAGTGTGCTGCCTGCGCTTCGACCGTCGCGGTACCGGCGACAGCTCGGTGGTGCACGCCGACGAGCGCACCCCCGCCTACAGCGCCGCAGCGCACCAAGACCTCGACGCGGTGCTGGCCGCGCTCGGACGCCCACCCGAGCTCGTCACCCTGGTGGGTCACTGCTCGGGTGCCTGGCTGGCGGGCGAGGCGGCCAGCGAAGGAGCGGCCGCTTCGGTGGTGCTGCTCGGTGCAATCCGGTTCCTGGTTGGCCGTCAGGTGCAGGACTGGACCCCCGTCGACGACCCGGAGAATGTCGCCGTCACCACCCGCCTCGGCCGGGCGAAGACGGTCATGAAGCCGTTCGTCCCCGACCCGGTCTGGCGGTGGATGGGGCGCAGCGGCCTGGCCCACGTTCCGGAGGTGGTGTTGCGGCGCCTGCGTGACGCGGGGGCGCGGGTGACCCTGGTGATGGCCCCTGCCGATCACCGTGCCTTCGTGGCCAACCGCGGCGTGCGGGCGCTGGCCCGGCTGCACAGCAGCGGTTGGCCGGTTGTCGTGCACGTCGGAGACGCCGGTGACCACAGCCTGGTGCACCGGGGCCTGCGGAGGTTCGCGATTGATCGGGCGGTGCAGGCCGTGCTCGCCGAGCACGGGGTCGGCGCGGCTCCGGTGGCGAGTGCCCGAACGCAATAGTGCCGGCCAGCAGGGAGGTCTCACTCAGGCGGCCGGGCTCACCCGCAGCACCGCGTCGTCGGAGCCGTTGTCGGTGGTGAGGTAGAGCGCACCGTCGGGACCCTGGTGCACCGATCGCAACCTGCCGGCCACGTCGACCAACTCCGGTGGGGTGTTCACCGCCGTGACCGCGCCGGCGGCGTCCAGTTGCATCGCCAACAACTTCTGGCCCTTGAGCGCGGCCACCACCAGGGCACCGTCGTACACCCCCCACTGCGCGCCCGAGAGGAACGTCGCCCCGGACACCGCCTCGGTGGGCGCACCGGAACTCCACACGGCCGCTACAGCGTCAGGGAAGCGGGTGGTGTCGGTCATCGGCACCGACTCGTCGTACCGGCTGACCGTGCCGCCCTGGCTCGGGTCCCAGCCGTAGTTGCCGCCGGCCACCTCCCGGTTGACCTCGTCGTCCACCGCGGGACCGTGCTCGGCGGTGAATACCTGCCCGGTGCTCGGGCGCACCGCGATGCCCTGCAGGTTGCGGTGACCCCGGGTCCAGACGTATGGAGCCGCAGGGAACGGGCCACCCGCGATCGGGGCGCCGGTGGCCAGGTCGGCGCGCAGCGTTTTGCCACCGAGGTTGCCCAGGTCCTGCGGTGCGGCCGGGTCGGCGGTGTCTCCGGTGGCGATCATCAGGGCACCGGCCGGGTCCAGCCCCAACCGGCACCCGGAGTGCCGACCGGATGGGTTCAGTGGCAATCCGGCGAGCAGGGGCTGCGGCGCTGCGGTAGCGGAACCGCCGTCGGCGGCCAGTGTCCAGGTCAGCACCCGAACGTCGACGGGCGAGCCGCCGGGGGCGTGCGCCTGACAGGTGGAGAACTTCCGGCTGGTGGCGAAGTCGGGGTGCACCAGTAGGCCCATCAGCCCGGCCTCACCTCGGGCGTAGACGTCGGCGAGGTCCATCCGCACCTGGGTGGCCACGCCGTCGCGCACCAGCTGCACCCGGCCCGGCCGTTCGGTCACCAGCAGCGACCCGTCCGGCAGGAACCCCACGTCCCACGGATTCTGCAGGCCGGCCACCACCGTGGCGACCTGCAGCGCAGGCGCTCCGGCCACGGGGCTGGCGGCCCGTGGCGGGACGGTACCGCTGCAGCCGGACACGGCGAGCGCGCCGACCAAGCCGAGCAACACGCAGACGGGTGGACGCATCCCTGGAGTCTGTCTGCAGTTGCTGCGGCAGGCAGGGTCACCGACAACGCGGTGACATGGCGCGGCCGAAGCGGGCTCGGTGCCGCCCGACCTAGACTGGCCCTGCGATGCCTGCCCGACTGGGTGGAGCTCGACCGGTGTCACTCGGCCGGGCGCTCGGTGCTCGCCTGTCCGCTCGTCCCCACCCTGGGAGTGTCTGCTCGTGTCTGCCCCGATCGCCGTGCCCGCCCTGTCCGGCTTGCTGGCCACCGCCCTCGCCGACCCGGCGCTGGCCGCCGTCGCCGGCGCGGCCGGTCAGGCCCACCTGGAACTGGAGGGACCGGGGTCGACTCGGCCGTTCGTGGTGGGTGCGCTGGCGCAGCGGGCTCCGGTCCTCGTCGTCACCGCCACTGGCCGCGAGGCAGACGACCTGGGCGCCGCCCTCGCGGAGCTGCTGGGGGCCGATCAGGTGGCGGTGTTCCCGTCCTGGGAAACGCTGCCGCACGAGCGGCTCTCACCCCGGGCGGACACGGTGGGCCGCCGGCTGGAGGTGCTGCGCCGTCTCGCTCATCCCGACGCGCAGGGCACGCTGCGGGTAGTGGTGACCACGGTGCGCAGCCTGGTGCAGCCGATGGCGCCCGGGCTGGGGGATATCGAGCCGGTCCGGTTGCGGATCGGTCAGGAACACCCGTTGGACGACCTGGTGCAACGCTTGGTAGAGCTGGCCTACCTGCGGGTTGACCTGGTGGGTAAGCGCGGCGAGTTCGCGGTGCGGGGAGGCATACTCGACGTGTTCCCACCGACCGCCGACCACCCCGTGCGGGTGGAGCTGTGGGGCGACGAGGTCAGCGAACTACGGCCATTCTCCGTCGCCGACCAACGCTCCATCGACGAGCTGCGGGTCGCCGAACTCATCGCCCCCGGCTGCCGCGAACTGCTGCTCACCGCGCAGGTCCGAGCCAAGGCCACCGACCTGGCCCAAGCCCACGCCGGTGACGCCGCCCTGGTCGAGATGCTGGACAAGCTAGCCGGCGGTATCCCCGTCGAGGGCATGGAGGCGCTGCTGCCGGCGCTGCACGGCGGGGAATTGCAGCTGCTCACCGACGTGCTCCCACCCCGTTCGCACGTGCTGGTGTGCGACCCGGAGAAGGTCCGTACCCGCGCGGGCGACCTGGTGCGTACCGGCCAGGAGTTCCTGGAGGCCAGCTGGACAGCAGCCTCGGTGGGTGGCACCGCCCCACTGGACCCCAAGGGCATGAACCTGGGGGCGTCGGCATACCGCAGCCTGTCGGCGGTGATGGCCAACGCACGCTCCGCCGGGGTTCCGTGGTGGTCGCTGAGTCCGTTGATTTCGGGTCGGGGCAGTGGCAGCAGGGTGCTGGAGCTGGGATTGTCGGCAGTGGCCTCGGCGCGGGGATCAGAGACGGAGATCGCCGCGACGTTCGCCGGGCTGCGCTCCCACGCCGCCGACGGCGGCACGGGCGTGGTGGTGGTGGCCGGGGCAGGCACCGCGCAACGGGTACTGGAGCGTCTCGCCGAGGCGGAGGTGCCCGCGTTGCACGGTGCACCTGGGTCGGTCCCGGCACCGGGCCGGGTCACGGTGCTGCAAGGCTGCCTGGCCGACGGGGTGGTGGCGCCCGGTGCCCGGCTGGTGGTGGTCACCGAGACCGACCTCACCGGCAACCGGGCCGCGTCCACCGCGGACGGGCGACGGATGCCGGCCAAGCGGCGCAACCAGGTCGACCCGCTGGCCCTGGGCGCCGGCGACCTGGTGGTGCACGACCAGCACGGCATCGGCAGGTTCGTGGAGATGACCGAACGCACCGTGCGCACCGGCGACGTCACGGCGCGGCGGGAGTACCTCGTCTTGGAGTACGCCGCGAGCAAACGCGGGCACCCCGGCGACCGGTTGTACGTGCCGATGGACAGCCTCGACCAGCTGTCCCGGTACGTCGGTGGCGAGCTGCCCACCGTGAGCCGTCTCGGCGGTTCGGACTGGCAGAACACCAAGCGCAAGGCGCGCAAGGCCGTCCGGGAGATCGCCGCGGAGCTGGTGGCGCTGTACGCGGCGCGCCAAGCCGCGCCAGGGCACGCCTTCGGCACGGACACCCCCTGGCAGCGTGAACTGGAGGACGCGTTCCCGTTCACCGAGACCATCGACCAGCTGACCGCGATCAACGACGTGAAAGCCGACATGGAAAAGCCCGTCCCGATGGACCGGGTGATCTGCGGCGACGTCGGGTACGGCAAGACCGAGATCGCGGTGCGCGCGGCATTCAAGGCCGTGCAGGACGGCAAGCAGGTGGCGGTGCTGGCGCCCACCACGCTGCTCGCCCAGCAGCACCTGCAGACCTTCGCCGAGCGGATGACCGGTTTCCCGGTCACCATCAAGGGGCTGTCCCGGTTCACCGACCCGCACGAGGTAGCCGGAGTGCTCGCCGGGCTCGCCGACGGATCGGTGGACATCGTCATCGGGACCCACCGGCTGCTGCAGACCGGGGTCGGGTGGAAGGACCTCGGCCTGGTGGTGGTCGATGAGGAGCAGCGCTTCGGGGTGGAGCACAAGGAGCACATCAAGGCGATGCGCACCGCCGTGGACGTGCTCACGATGAGTGCCACGCCCATCCCGCGCACCCTGGAGATGAGCCTGGCCGGCATCCGGGAGATGTCCACGATCCTCACCCCGCCGGAGGAACGACACCCAATCCTCACCTACGTCGGCGGTTACGACGACAAGCAGGTGGCCGCCGCGGTGCGCCGCGAGCTGCTGCGCGACGGACAGGTGTTCTACGTGCACAACCGGGTCAGTTCCATCGACCGGGCCGCCACGCGGCTGCGTCAGCTGGTGCCGGAGGCACGGGTGGCGGTGGCGCACGGGCAGATGAACGAGGAGGTTCTGGAGCGCACCGTGCAAGGGTTTTGGGAGAACGACTACGACGTGCTGGTCTGCACCACCATCATCGAGACCGGTCTGGACATCTCCAACGCCAACACCCTGCTCATCGAGCGCGCCGATTCCCTGGGGCTGAGCCAGTTGCACCAGCTGCGTGGGCGGGTCGGGCGCAGCCGCGAACGGGGGTACGCCTACTTCCTGTACCCACCGGAAAAGCCGCTGACCGAGACCGCTTACGACCGGTTGTCCACCATCGCCGCCAACTCCGAGCTGGGTGCGGGCATGGCGGTGGCCATGAAGGACCTGGAGATCCGCGGCGCCGGCAACGTGCTGGGCGCCGAGCAGTCCGGGCACGTCGCCGGGGTGGGTTTCGACCTCTACATCCGGCTGGTCGGCGAGGCCGTGGAGGCGTTCCGCGCCGCCGCCGACGGCACCGGAGTGCCGATGACGGAGGAGGTGCGAGAGGTTCGGGTGGACCTGCCCGTCGACGCGCACATCCCCCCCGACTACGTCACCAGCGACCGGCTGCGCCTGGAGGCCTACCGCAAGACGGCGTCCGCCACCGACCCCGCCGACCTGGCCGCGGTGCTCGCCGAGCTGGTGGACCGCTACGGCCGGCCCCCCGAGCCGGTGGAGAACCTGATGGCGGTGGCCCGGTTGCGCCTGTTGTGCCGCGAACACGGTGTGACCGAAGTCGCCGCGGCCGGCACCGCGCTGCGGGTGTCCCCGCTAGAGTTGGCCGACTCCCAGCAACTGCGGCTCAAGCGGCTCTACCCCAGCGCGTTGTACAAACCGACCAGCAAACTGATCCAACTGCCGATGCCGCGTGCCGGTGCGGGCGGGATCGGGTCCGGGCGGCTGCGCGACACCGACCTGTTGCAGTTCGTGGCCGACCTGCTGGTGCAGCTGGGGGGCGCTGCGGCCGGGGCGGTGGACGTCACCGCGGTCAGCGCGCGCGTGCATGAGAAGGTGTGAGCTGTGAGAGGACTCCGAGCGGTCACCCTGCTGGTCGTGGCGGCCTTGCTGGGCACCGCGTGCGGGGCGTCGCAGGCCGGCACCGCTGCCTACGTCGGGGACACCACGGTGTCGGTGCGGTCGCTGCAGTCCCAGGTCGACGCGGTCCTGGCTTACCGATCCGGAGCCACCGAAGTCCGCTCGCAGCTGCCCGCCGTCACCGCCCGGGTGCTGAGCCAGGACGTGCTGCGCGGGTTGGTGCAGGCCGCGGTGACCCGTACCGGGCTGCCGGTAGACGAGAAGGCGATCGCTGACCAGCTGGCCGCGCTGAACCCAGCCACGGTGCTGGCCCAGCCCGCACAGAACTACCTCACCCCGGACTCGTTCGCCGCACTGGTCCGTGACCAGCTGATCCTGGCCCAGCTAGGCAAACGGTCCTGGGACGGGCTGGGGGTCACGGTCGACCTGGTGACCGCCACCGACCGAGGTGATGCCCAGACCAAGGCGCGACGAATGGCCGTCAGCGACGCCGCGTCGGCTGCGGTGGTCGCCGAGGCCAACGCCAATACCCAGCAGGCGCAGCAGGGCCTGGCCCTGAGCCCGGCCACCGCGGCCACTCTGGCCGCCACCCCGGTGTTCGCCACCCCGGCGGGGGACGCGGTGGCGTTCGCGCTGGCTGGGCAGCAGTCCCAGGCTCCGCAGTGGTACGTGGCGCGGATACTTTCGCGCCGCACCGACGCCGCGGTGTCCACCGCATCCGGTGCCGTCCCAGCCGCCCAAGCCACGATCAGCAACACCCTCAGCCTGGGTCTGAGCCTGCTGCCCCAGCTGGCCGGTGACCCACAGGTCCGGCTGAACCCCCGTTACGGGCAGTGGGACCCCACGGCGAGCCGGGTCATCGCCGCGACGGACGTCCCTTCGGCGATCGTCGTGACCTCGGCTGGCTGAGAAGAACCGATGACGGTGGTGTTGCTGGACGGGCGCTGGCCTGACCTGGTACCCGCCGCCGCGCTGGAGCTGTTGCGCCACCCGGTGCAGGTAACCGACGACGTGGCCGAGGCGGTCCGGGCGCAGTGCACGGTGGTCGACACCGCACCGGTGCTGGTCAGCTCCAACCCGACGCACCCCGAGGTGATCCGCCGCAGCAGCTTGGGCCAGCCGGTGCTGGCCGGCGAGCCCCACGGGCGCCGGCTGCTCGACGCGGTCGCCGTGATGGACCGGTTGCGCTCGGTGGGTGGCTGCCCGTGGGACGCCGAGCAGACGCATGCCTCGTTGCGGCGCTACCTGGTGGAGGAGTGCTACGAGCTACTGGACGCGTTGGAATCCGGGGTGTCGGCCGACGTCATCGAGGAGCTGGGCGACGTGCTCCTGCAGGTGCTGTTCCACGCCAGGATCGCTGATGGTTTCGACATCGACGACGTGGCCGCGGCGTTGGTGAGCAAGCTGGTGCATCGCCACCCGCACGTCTTCGGCGCGGGGGCGTCAGTGCTGGACGCGTCCGCGCAGCAGCTGCGCTGGGAGGAGCTGAAGGCGGTGGAGAAGCGCCGCGATTCCGCGGTGGACGGGGTGGCGCGAGCCCAGCCAGCGCTGGCCCTGGCCGCGAAGCTGGTGGCTCGCGGCGAGCGGGCCGGGGTTCCGGCCGAGCTGGTCCCGGCGGCGCTGCGGGGCATCGATGGCGACGCCGAAGACGCGCTGCGCCGGGCGGCGCTCGGGTTTGCCGCCGACGTGCGGGCCGCGGAGGGAGCGGCCCGGGCCGACGGGTTGGACGCGGCCGCGCTCACCGCTGCCCAGTGGCGCCAGCACTGGCCCCCCTCCCGCGTTATGTACAGATAGTGCGCGCGTGCGTTGGCCATTACCCGCGGTATGTGTACATAACGTCGGGGGCCATCCCGTGGGTGAGGTCATGACCGGGAGTCGAGCGCCGCCCGGACTCGTGCGCAGATCTGCCCGGGGTTTCGCAGGTCCTCGGCCGTCACGAACACCACCCGCCACCCGGCGGCGTGCAAACGGTTCAGCCGCTCTCGGTCGGCGCCGACCCGATGCGGGGAGCCGTGCCACACCCCGTCGTACTCGATTGCCGTCTTCCAACGACGAAGCGCGAGGTCGACCATCCCGATGAGGCCCATTTCGTCAACGACGCTCACCTGCGGTTCAGCGGCCAGATCGTCCTGGGCGAGCAGCACCCGAACGATCGACTCCGGGATCGACTGCGCCCGGGCGTCGATCAACCGTGCCACCTCGCGGGCGGCTCCGATCCCGTGGTCATGTCGGCCGGTGAGGTACCGCACCAGATTCCCGCGGGTCAGTAGGCCAGCGCGAACCATCGCATCCACCTCACCGACCGCCCTCGGAAGCCAGCCCGCCCTGGCAATGTCGAAGGCGGCGTGCACCGGTGTGGCCAACCGCGCCCCGTGCCAGGGGACCGACTGCACGGGGTACTTGGTGCACGTCACGGTGATGCCGGGGCGGCGGTGCTGTCGGCCCGACGGGCTGGTCACCAGTTCGACCGGGTCAGACGCGGTAGCCAGGTCGACCCCGTGCACCGTGGCCGCCGACCGGGCCGTGATTGCGCAACCGGGCTCGACGACCAGCGCCGCGGCCCTGCACCGGAGCAGGTGGGTCTGGGGAACGCGCCGCGGGGCGTACACGTCCCGGACGATCCGGCGCAGCAGTGGGCTGCGGAGCTGAGTGGGGCTGAGGTCCCCGGCCTGCACGGCGTCGGAGCCGAGGAACAGCTCCGGCAGGTCCGGCAACTCGGGGCGGTCGCGGAGGTTGGGGCGTCTAACGGATCGGGTCACCGGGAGAGTGTGCCCACCTTCGGTGACCTCACCCGGTGTCCAGACGGTAGTTATCCACAGGCCGTTCTGCTGTCCCATCGCGCGTTTTCTGTCCATAACCCTGCAGCCGAGGCCACTCCCGACGCGGCATCTGTACATAACGGCCCGCCCGGTGCCACCACCCCCGCGTTATCTGTACACAACGCGGGGGTGGGGGCGATGGGGGACGGTGGGGGACGATGGACTACGTGCCCCAGCCCCGCCGCTTCGTGCGTGTTGTGTTAGCCGCCGTGGTCGTCCTCGTCGGTTGTGCGGCGCCGGCGCGCACGCCCCCCCGACCGCCGGCGCTCGCACCGCCCGGCCCGGGGTCGGCGGTGCCGGCGATCAACCTCGACGCACCGGGGCGCCCCGCCGACCAACTGGTGGCCTGGGCCGCCGATCGTTCGCCCGCACTGGGCATCCCCCCGGTAGCGCTGCAGGCCTACGGTTACGCGGCGGCGTCGCTGGCCCGCAGCTCACCGGGCTGCGGGATCGGGTGGGCCACCCTGGCTGGGATCGGTAGCGTCGAGACCCGACACGGCAGTTTCCGCGGCGCACGCCTGGACGCCACCGCCGTGGCACGCCCACCGATCCGCGGTGCCGCGCTGGACGGCCGCCCCGGGTTGGCGGAGATCCGCGACACCGACGGCGGCACGCTGGACGGTGACAGGGTGTACGACCGTGCTATCGGACCGATGCAGTTCATCCCCACCACCTGGCAGCGCTGGGGGGTCGACGCCGACGGCGACGGGGTGGCCAATCCGGACGACCTCGACGACGCCGCACTTGCCGCCGCCAGCTACCTCTGCGCGAGCGGCGGTGCCTTGACCACCGCACTGGGTTGGCAGCGCGCCGTCCGCACCTACAATCAGTCCGATTCATACGTGCGCGAGGTGCTCACCCGCGCCGACGGCTACGCGACGGCCGCAACCGCCTGACTGCCTGCGCGCCCTCACCACCCGAGCCAGCTCGGCCGATACGATCGCCGGGCAGCAACGCAACCATGCCCAATTGCCGCCCCGCACGACAGGAGAGCCTTCCGTGGCCGTCATCGAACAGGTCGGAGCCCGCGAGATTCTGGACTCCCGCGGCAACCCCACCGTCGAGGTGGAGGTCGCGCTCGACGACGGCACGCTGTCCCGCGCCGCGGTTCCCTCCGGTGCGTCGACCGGCGCGCACGAGGCGGTGGAGCTTCGCGACGGTGGCACCCGCTACGGGGGCAAGGGTGTGCAGAAGGCCGTGCAGGCGGTTCTCGACGAGATCGGTCCCGAGCTCGTCGGCCTGGAGGCTGTCGAGCAGCGAGTGGTGGATCAGAAGCTGGTCGACCTCGACGGCACAGCGGACAAATCTCGCCTCGGCGCGAACGCGTTGCTCGGGGTGAGCCTGGCGGTGGCGCGGGCCGCGGCGGAATCCTGTGGGTTGGAGCTATATCAGTACGTCGGCGGCCCGAACGCGCACGTGCTCCCCGTGCCGATGATGAACATCCTGAACGGCGGTGCACACGCCGACAGCGGGGTGGACGTGCAGGAGTTTATGGTCGCCCCGTTGGGCGCCCCGACCTTCCGGGAGGGGCTGCGCTGGGGAGCAGAGGTCTACCACGCGTTGAAGTCGGTGCTCAAGGCGCGCGGGTTGTCCACCGGGTTGGGCGACGAGGGCGGCTTCGCTCCCGCCGTGGGTGGCACGCGCGAGGCGCTCGACCTCATCGGCCAGGCGGTGGACCAGACCGGGCTGGTCCTGGGCCGCGACGTCGCCTTGGCCCTGGACGTCGCCGCTACCGAGTTCCACACCACCGACTCGACCGACCAGGGCGGCTACCGCTTCGAGGGCGCCACCCGCTCCGCAGACCAGATGAGCGCCTTCTACGCCGAGCTGCTGGATTCCTACGCCCTGGTGTCTTTGGAGGACCCATTGGCTGAGGACGACTGGGACGGGTGGGTGGCACTGACCGCCCAGCTGGGCCAGCGGGTGCAGATCGTCGGCGACGACCTGTTCGTTACCAATCCCGAACGACTGGAGGAGGGGATCGCCCGGCGAGCGGCCAACGCCCTGCTGGTGAAGGTCAACCAGATCGGGACGCTGAGTGAGACGCTGGACGCGGTCACCCTGGCGCAGAGCAGCGGGTACAGGTGCATGATGAGCCACCGCTCCGGTGAGACCGAGGACACCACCATCGCCGATCTGGCCGTCGCCACCGGCTGCGGGCAGATCAAAACCGGGGCGCCGGCGCGCAGCGAGCGGGTGGCCAAGTACAACCAGCTGCTGCGCATCGAGGAGTCCCTCGGTGATGCCGCTCGGTACGCCGGCGAATTGGCTTTTCCGCGTTCTCGCACCGGAGCCTGACGTGCCGGGAGCTAACAGGAAGGGTCGGGCGGGTCGCGCAACCCGACCGCCGGCAGGGGTCCGGTTTGGGCTGAACTCCCGCCGGGCAGCGGTGGTAGCCGTGGCGATCTGCGCGCTGGTGCTGGCCCTCGCGGTCCCGCTGCGCACCTATCTGGGCCAGCGCCAGCAGCTGGCTGACACCGTCCGCACCCAAGCCCAGCTCAGCGCCGAGGTCACCCAGTTGCAGTCGCAGCTCGGCCGGTTGCAGGACCCCGCATACGTGCAGTCCCAGGCGAGGGAGCGCCTCCGTTACGTAACCCCCGGTGAAACGCCATACCAGGTGCAGCTACCCGCCGACGCCGCACAGGCCACCGGAGATAACCAGCCCGCGCCCAGGGTCGCCGCGCCCTGGTTCTCCTCGTTGTGGTCCACGGTGACCGGTAGCGGCGGGTGAGCGGCCCCCAACCCGGCGACTCGCAACCCGGTGAGGTCGAGCTCGGTGACTCCCAGCCCGGTGAGGTTGACCCCGGTGACCTCACCGCCGTGGCGGCCCAGCTCGGGCGGTCGCCGCGGGGGGTGGTGGCGGTCGCGCACCGCTGCCCGTGCGGCAACCCCACGGTGGTCACCACCGCCCCGCGACTGGCCGATGGCACCCCTTTCCCGACCCTCTACTACCTGACCTGCCGACGGCTGACGGTCGGCGCTAGCCGGCAGGAGGCCGACGGCGTGATGCGATCGATGACCGAGCGTCTGCGCCGCGACCCCGAACTGGCACAGGCCCAGCGCGGCGCGCATCACCGCTATCTCGCCGAACGGAACCGGATCGAGGACCTGGGGACGACGGTCAGTGCCGGTGGAATGCCCGATCGGGTGAAATGCCTGCACGTCCTGGCTGCGCACGCGTTAGCCTGCGGTGACGGGGTGAATCCGCTGGGTGACGAGGTGGTCGCAGCGATCGGGCAGTGGTGGCGCTCAGGGCCCTGCGTGCTGAGCGGACGCCCCGACTGATCTGCCGCCGTTCATGTGCTGTTCGGGTGGATGTGGTGTCCTTCGCATTGCTAGGTGGCACCCTAGGTATCCAAGCATCGTTGAGACGGGGGACTGTTGTGAGAGTGGATCGCCGACGGGCGTCCCAGGCGCTGCGGGCATCGGCGGTGATCCTGTTGATCGCCGTGCCGCAACCCGGCCCGCTGCCGTCGCAGGCAGCCGCACCCGTGCAGTCCCGGCTCGGCTACCCGACGTTGATCGCCGATTACCCCGAACCTGTACCGCTTGGTTGGCCGGCCGCGCCGTCGGTCCCGCTGCTGCAGCCGACGCCTGATCCGCCGGTACCTCCGTCCGCAGTACTGGTAGGCACCGGAGCACCGTTAGGAACCCCCGGACCGAGCACCACTGCCGGCGGCAGGTCTCTAGTCGCAGGCGGCCTCGAGTTACCCGTCGTAGCAATTGCGGCCTACCAGGCGGCTGCTGAACTGATGGGCAAGGACCAGCCTGGTTGCGGTCTGACCTGGACGCTGCTGGCGGCGATCGGGCGTATCGAATCCGGCCACGCCCGGGGGGGCCGCGTCGACGCCTCGGGGCGCACAATCGAACCGATCCTTGGTCCGGTGCTTGATGGCACCGCGAACAACGCGGCGATCGCCGACACCGATAAGGGTCGGTACGACAACGACCCTATATGGGACCGGGCGGTCGGACCGATGCAGTTCATACCCGGCACCTGGATGCGTTGGGGTGCCGACGCGACCGGTGACGGCATCGCCGATCCGAACAACATCGCGGACGCCGCGCTGGGTGCCGGTCGCTACCTTTGCTCAGGGGGCCTCGACTTGCGCGACCAGTCGATGCTGCGCGCCGCGGTGCTGCGCTACAACCAGTCCAGCGCGTACGTCGACGACGTACTCGCCTGGGCGCAGGCCTACGCGACTGGTGCCCGGCCCATCCTGACCGCGCCGAGTCCGGCTCCCGCGACGTCGACTGCGCCTCCGGTGACGACCACGGCCCCGACCACGACGACCACGAGCCCGCCTCCGGTGACGACCACGGTCCCGGCCCCGCCGACCACGAGCCCGGCCCCGACGACAACGACGACGACGAGCCCGGCCCCGCCGACCACGAGCCCGGCCCCGCCGACAACGACGACCACGAGCCCGGCCCCGCCGACAACGACGACCACGAGCCCGGCCCCGCCGACAACGACGAGCCCGGCCCCGCCGACAACGACGAGCCCGGCTCCGCCGACAGCGACGAGCCCGGCTGCGACGACGACCACCACGAGCCCCGCCCCTACCACGTCATCGAGTCGCTCCTGAGGAACCCCTGCTAGTTTCGTCGAGCAGGGTGGGTGTGACTCCTGCTGTCGAGGCAAGGAGCGCCGCTCATCTCCGGGATTGTTCCGGGTTGGCCGAGCTGAATGGCGAGCTACACCTCGCGGTGATCGGCATCAGCAAGAGCGTCGACGTCGAGGGGGACGTCCTTCCAGCCGGCCGCCCGGTCGAAGGTCGTGCCGTCGGAGAACTTCACCCCGTCGCGGACCGGAATGGTCACTGTTTTGCCGCCGTCGGTGATCGTGGGCAGCGCGGTGGCCAGCTGAGGCACGATCTTGGACTGCGCGTCGACGTCGTACAGCTTCGCACATGGCATGAAAGACGTAGCGGGAGTAGAGGCTTCGCGACAATGTCGGGTCGAGTTTGTCGGGCTCCGCCGACAGTGCCATGACCAGTGCGCCACCGGGTTTGACGTCACCGGCGGTGGTGGTGGTGGTGGTGGTGGTGCCGAAGGAGTCCGTACCGGCGGACCCGCTGGCGCCCGCTCCCGACGGTGCGTTACCGGCCGGTTGCACCGCCGAGCAGCCCGCTGCGAGTGACGCGGCGAGCAGCGTGCAACCGATCAGGCGGCCGCGCGAGAACGCGGAACCGCCACCGTGGGATCGTAGGGCGCCAGTAGTCATGCAGAACTCCTGTCTGGTCGATGGTGAGGTCAGCGTACGATCTATACGAGGTGGTCACCATGGTTTTCGCCGATCGAGACCTGCCCGACACCGAGCCCGACATGAGCCGCGTCGCAGCGATCGATTGCGGTACTAACTCGATTCGGTTGCTGGTCGCCGACGTGCGCGGCGGGGTTCTGCGGGACGTGCATCGAGAGATGCGGGTGGTGCGGCTCGGCGAGGGCGTCGACGCGACGGGATTGCTGGCTCCGCAGGCCGTGGAACGCACCAGGGTGGCCCTGCAGGACTACGCGGCGGTGCTACGGGAGCGTGGGGCCGAGCGGGTGCGGATGGTCGCGACTTCCGCCACCCGGGACGCCGCGAACCGCGACGAGTTCTTCGCCATGGTGCGCGGGGTGCTGGGGGTGGACGCCGAGGTGATCACCGGGGCGGAGGAGGCGCGGCTGAGCTTTGCCGGGGCCGTCGGCGAGCTGGGCGCGGACGGCCCCTTCGTGGTGGTCGATCTGGGCGGCGGCTCCACCGAGGTGGTGCTGGGGGACGGTTCGGGCGTTTTCGCCGCGTTCTCCGCCGACATTGGCTGTGTGCGGCTCACCGAACGGTGCCTGCACAGCGACCCACCGACACACACGGAGGTGGCCGAGGCGGAGTCCGTCACCCGTGGCTTCCTGGCCGAGGCGTTCGCGGCCGTGCCGGTGCGCCAGGGGACCACCTGGGTCGGGGTGGCGGGCACGATGACCACGATCGCGGCGCTAGCGGCTGGGCTGGCGGACTACGACGTGGACCGAATCCACCTGTCCCGGGTACCGCTGTCCCGGGTGCGCGGGGTGTGCCAGGACCTGGTCGGGATGCGCCGCGCCCAGCGCGCCGCGCTCGGACCGATGCACCCAGGGCGCGCGGACGTGATCGGCGGTGGCGCGATCATCACCAGGATCCTCGCCGAGGAACTCGCCGACCGCGCCGGGATCACCGAGCTGGTGGTCAGTGAGCACGACATCCTGGACGGGATCGCCCTGTCGTTGGGGGTGAACGAGTCGTTGGCCGCAGCGGCGCGTCCGGGTCCGCAACTAGATGATCGATTCCAAGCCCTCAGTGGTCGTAGGCGAGCAGTGAGCGTTTGATGGGTCGCCCGGTGTGGTCGTTGTGCCAGATCGCGGTGGTCAGCGCGAGGATGCGTTGAACGAC
>JAABUP010002702.1_pt1 | contig 33415 bp, 22 predicted proteins | sample 5559201 | NCBI WGS metagenome assembly JAABUP01 (sample SAMN10711887, study PRJNA513373) | rock metagenome | isolation source: Antarctica rocks | place: Antarctica
ATTAAAATGATTAATGATTCGTGCTTACGTAGCTACTACACTACACTTACGTAACGAACTAATAGAACGACTTTAAAATATAATTATTAGAGTAATTTAAGACCTCCGTAAGACTCGATTATTTAATTAATGAGGCCGAACTATTAATATAGTGGGGTTAACTTAGTGGAATAGACTTGCGGCGGTTGCGCGCACAGCTAGTCGCGCAACCGCGGGAACTAACCGTATTTGGGGGAGTGTACATGTATAAAAATGGGGGGTGTACATGCATTAAAAGGGGGTGTATACCTATCCGTTCCCTTCAACCCAACCCACCTCACCCCAAACCGGGTTACCCGGCCCCATTGCGCAGCATAACTGAGGCGACGGTGAGGTACGGTGTAGATAGTGTAGGTGTAGGTGGATGACGTTAATAGGTGGTGGTAGTGGTGGTGTGGCTGGGTTGATTATTTATTTCTTATTAATAACTTACTTAGTCTACTATCCCTTTCCTTGTGTACTTACGGGAGGTACACGCTAAGCTTTAGCGTATCTAAGGACATCTTAAGGTTCCAATTCGTCCATTCCATGATCTACAGATGACTGATAATTCTGCCAAGAGCTGAGTGATTTAATTAGAGAGATAAGATTGCTTCGGGTACGCTAGTGTTTAGCGTGTACCTCCCGTACACAAGGAAAGGGATAGTATTTTAATATCGTTTTATAGGATATTCGAATATTCATTAGTATTTTCTAGGGCATTTCCCACTGTAGGCTATTTAGTCGCTATCGCTACTAAATCGGTTTATCGCCTTAATAGCGATAACCCCGACTCGCTAGTACACCTTTACTCGTATCGGGCAATAGCGCAAGGTTCAGGCTATAAACTGGCGTTCACTATAGGGTTTTATCGCGTTGCGTTATTGGTAGATTTTAAAGAGTAGATTTGTGCATAGGGAGATGTTTTTTCTGGTTACATGGAGAAGAAAGAGAAGTATCAGGGGGATAGCTAGACGCTAAACCGTATTAGGCAATCAACCAATAAACCCAGAGACACTTGGTAGCATAGGGCTGAGTTCCAACAGTGAATTCCTCCTACATTAGCGATGATGCCATAGCCATTTTCAGCCCGCAATACGAAGAGCTACGAATCGGAAAGCGGAAAATAGCAAAGGAAAATTGGGGTGGCCATTTAATAGCAGCGGGTGCAAGAGAAATCTAGTCGCCAAAAGGCTTCCGCAGGAAAACGACACAGCAGTATGTTTCTCTTGTTACAGATAATCAAGTCAGCCATTGAATGCGTAGGTGTGAAATTCGATTATTCAACATGACTATGATACTACTGAATCAGCCCAAGGCTTTGCATTCAACAGTAAGCAAAGATGTCTAAGTACGATATAATTCAGCTAGGGTTTCATTGAAACCCCTTCATCGCCTGGAAGCCTTGGCTTGTTGTCGCATGGCAAATCATTGTATAAGATTGCCGTCCATCGTATAAAATCAGACCTAGATCCAGGAAGGGCATGACCGTCTTACACAAGCGTGTTGCAACCGGCTCTACGTGATAGATTTAGATATGTAAGAATCAGTCCGCAGCTTTCCGAGGATCCACCTCGTTTGGATGAAGCTCATCGCATGAAATATGTTCAAGAAAATGCTGGTGAGAGTCAGAAGTCTGATTACAACGTCGAAAAGGTCGCGTTGCAGTTGATTGCTACTAGCTTTTTGAAAAATCAGATTCCTTGGAGATTGTGCAGGCTGGCACTGCAAAGTGCAAAGCTCTACGTCGCTGCCTCTTCAGCTGGACTTCCACACCAAATAATAACGCAGGACATGTTCATTGCCGTTTACTGCCGGAAAGGAAAGAGATCTGCGGGCCTGGGAAGTTCATGAGGGACAAAGTTCAATCTGGCTACGAAATGTGCTTTATTATCCAAGAGCAGCACCAAGGACAGCCTCCAAACCAAGCTTTCATGACTTTGGCCGTGATCGAAACAATGATCAAGAACCATCTCTTTGATTTATAGGATCACTATGGAGCTGTCCCAGAAGCTTGCTGCTACGGAAATATTGCTCTCTTTCAGGTCCAGATATCGGTTCCCCATCAGCGGATTTCCCAATTCGTTGCTGCAAGACGAAGAAGCAAAGCAAAATGAGGGACTCCAGCTCTTGAGACACTTGGGACCCAATAAACGATTCAACGCTCATTTACCAGCAGAAACACGCCGCAATTCCTTCGAGGGTTCAAATAGCTGGACTGATCGATCGCCAGTCAGCAGTTGCGCTGCCATAACTCGACTCCTCTCGACCCTACTCAGCCCCCTCAGCCTACAGAATCAACAGCGGGCTATCAAGATAATTATCCTTAGTTCGGCCGGCCGGATCAATAGCACGGCAATCCAAATCGGGGTATATTCCGAAAGATATTCAAACGTCTGAATAACGGCCTAAGCACTCACACTGCTCTACTAGTCTTGACTACAAAACATGAGAGCCTAGAAAGTTTGATATGGCAAGGGCGTGCAGTAGTGTGAGCTCGATGTAGGAGTCGATAGCCAACCATTTTACGAATCTGGCGATACCTCGCACCGGCGCGCCCTGAGCTTTCGGGGCCAACTTCAAACCCAAAACCTAGAATGGAAATCCGATACTACTTTGCCCAAGCTGAAACCAGCACGACCAACGGCTATGGCGATGGAACATATGAACTTCGTGACACCCCAATCTTTGACCTCGACGATGCCTCACCTATCGAAGCCCTACCAGCTGCAAATCTCGCAGAACGCTCAGCGTCACGCGTACCTTACCCAATTGCCCTACAGGATTACTTTAGGCAGTATTTCCCAGATCCCGACGACAGATTGCAAGAAATTCCCAGGGAGGAGCCACAAAGACTGAGGGCTCTCATCTCATCCGAGTGGAAAGCAACAGCGAGGAAGACCTAGCAAAATGACATTTTGTAGAACTTATATCGTTTATCATATAGTCGTCTTATTAACCCGCGATTTTTCAATATTACACTTTCACTGGTCTGTCTCCGAATCTTCCTCCAAGATCAAGGTCAATTTAACATTCAGACTTAAGTCAGGGCTTCCTTCATTGTTTACAACTCATGATTCTGCGGAGATTCCTCCCAATCTAAATAAATAGTCACAGGATATTCACTTGATCCATGGATATAATGGGATGTTGGGAAATAGGACATCTCTTTTCATGGAACTGCAATCAGGGCAGAAAACCTATCAAAATTTATACGCCTTCATTTTAGCCTCAACCTAGCGCCTTTTCAAGAAAGACCTAACATCACTCTGCAAGTTGAGTGACATAGAAGATTGGCTCTTGGCCAGACATAATTGGGTTCAATTCGACAGGACTCGACAAAGTCTCCGAGATGAGAATTCTAAGCAGTTGGAGCTGGACATAGCTCAGGCATCTGCGACGTTGCGTGATTCACAAGCCTCTCTAAAGTAGTATGTCATGTCTCGTAACAAAGACACTACCTCATTTCCTCCACCCTAGAACCTCGTCCCATTGACCCCTTGAACCCCTTTCCCCAACTGACTCGCCACGACAGTCGCCTCCCTCACACTCCTCGCTACCGTCCCCCTCAAACTCCCCTCCTCCAGCACCAACAGCCCTCCAATCGTGCACCCCCCTGGCGTACTGACCTTCTCCCTCACCATGGCCGGATGCTCCCCATTCAGCACCAATCCCGCTGTCCCCCTCATCGTCTGCGCAGCCATCAACTGCGCCTCCGCCCGCGGCAATCCCATTGCCACTGCCCCATCCGCAATGGCTTCCAGCACGAGCGCAAAGAATGCGGGTCCGGAGCCGCAGAGAGCGGTGCTGGCGTCCATTTGGGAGGGGGGGAGGTGCACGACGCGGCCGATACGGTTGAACATCCAGGTTACGAGAGCGTTGAGGGATTGGGGGAGAGGCGGGTTGGAGGTTGCGATTACGGTCATGGACTGGCAGATTAGGGATGCGGTATTGGGCATCACGCGCACGATCCGGCAGCGGCCATCCACCGTCGGGTCCGGGGGGAGAGACGTGTTGCTGCCTTCGCCATACAACGTGTCTTCGATCTGGGGGACCGAGACCCCGGCGAGGATACTGATGAGGAGTTTCCCCGCAAGCGCTTCGCGGATGCCTTCTTCCTGCAGCACGGTCTGCAGATTATAGGGTTTGCAGGCGAGCAGCACGATATCTGCTTCGCGGGCGCCTTTGAGGTTTTTGTTCTGCAGGATCGTGAGGCGGGGGTGGAGGTGCTCGAGTTCGTTTTTGATGCGTTTGGCGGATTGGGGGCGGGTGACGCAGGTTATGAAGCGGGTGGGGGTGCGGAGGGGGAGATCTTCAGTGGGGATTGAGGTGCCGCTTCGAGAGGAGGTGGAGGTGGTCTTTGAGGGGGAGGAGAGAATGCCGGAGAGGATTGCTATGCCGAGGGTGCCTTGATGGTGATGGTGTTAGTCTTGAGGGCGGTGGAAATGGGGTGGGAGGTGACGTACGCACCGCATCCGAGGACTGTCAGGGTCATTGGATCGTGTGTGCTCGAGTCATTGCTCAGACGGCCTTCGAGCCTCTTTGTATGACCGTCCATTTGTGATTCTTGCGCCCAGCTGTTGTTGATTGAATTCGCCATTTCAACCTCGGCATACATAAAAATTTTGGCCGCACCAGCCGTCCCCCGAAACTTGTTTCACCTCGATTACCTGGCGTTCACGACATGCGAGACATGATAGAAAGAAACATAGCCTTCTAATACTTAAATTATGAACCCGACCAAATCTTGATCGAAAACAGTGCGCAATGGCCGACCCCTTCGAAGTCCGCATGCGATTCACTTCACAGCTCCAACACCTCAACGCCTCCGTAAATTCCTCCCAAAAAGCCGCCCACTATGCCCTCAAATACAGAGACATGGACGAAGACCTCCACTCCTGCATTCTCGAGCAGCTAGAACGTGTACGTAAGTCCTACACCTCCATCACCCTTCACAGCCTGCAACATCTCAACTCATCAATCCCGCAGAACTCAATGAACAACCGCGCCAACATAATGTACTTCATCGAACACCTCTGCGACATGGCCCAAAAAGAAAACCACCTCGACTTCGTCCGCATGATGCAACGCGATATCTTGCGCGTCGTCGACGCCGTAGCACCAAGTGACGGCTCCGGCGCCGCAAACGTAAAAGTCGTCCGTCGAGTCCTAGCCGGCCTGCAATCGAAATCCATCCTCCTCTCGGACACCGTCCTCGAAATCGAAGCCGGCCTCGCAGAGCGCGATACACTTCCCGGTGCACACCCCGCCCTCTCGCCCATTTCTCCGAACACGACTAGACCACGGCAGCCGGGTGATCCTTCGCAGGGGTTTCAGAATTCGGAGGCTGCTGGGTTGGGGGGGAAGGTGAATGGGGTTGCGAGGTTGGATAAGAGGCAGATCGAGCAGAGGATTGAGGAGGATAGGGAGAGGCACAAGAGGTTGAGGGAGAGTATTTGGGCGGTGGGGGGGGAGGGGGAGGATGGGGAGTTTGAGAGGCTGTGGGAGGAGGCGGATGGGGTGGGGGAGGATGAGTGGGTTGCTGCGGAGGAGGATTCGGGGGAGAGGAAGGTTGTGGCTGTTGTTTTGTGAGGGATACCCCGGAAATGTTTGGAGTTGCAGGATATGGTATCACGAGGGAAAAATTTCATGGATGATAATGGTATTCGGCGTTACTTTCCATTTGGCTTTGGTATGAGCGCTCAATGTCTGCAATCCTAGCACCACCAAGACTTGGCCAGGTTGTACAGAAGGACATGTGACAACATTGTAACCAAACATTCCCTCCACTCTTATATTATTGACGTTGACAAGATTGCCATCTATTAGATTCCTAATCGTTCATAGGTAGCACACCGCACGATCGATTTCACCTCTGAATTGCGGAAGAGCAGCAGGAGCCTATTCGTGTTAAGGTTTCAAATCTGCGACTCGCCCAGTTCAGAGTTTTGACAGCTGCATCTTTGGATCAGCAGACTTAGCTGATGCTGGCATTTTACCAATTTTCGGCAGTGTAGCATAGCGACCTCTTGATTGACAAGGTCGAAGCGTCTAGCTATTCGTAATGCAGGTCCAAGTTTAAGGACTATGGGTTTGCAAGCCATGATGATCGTCCAATCTCAGATACAGACCGCGGTCCTGACTTACCGAGGCGGTAATGACTGCTTCGAACACTTAAGTTCTCCTGTGAAATCTTCGGCGAGATCGTTCAACGCGTCGATAACGCATATTGAATTCATGGTGCTTCACAACAGTATCCAGGTATCATCGGTCGTCGAGAGGACTCAAAAGCGTCTCGCCATCGCTGTCATCTCGGTTTAGCAAGCCTCTAGACTCGCCTCCTTGCTCTTCCCTGAGTACCCCAGTGCCCATTCTAGCAGATCTGTCCTCGGCGCTATCAAGCACATACCAGATGTCCTTCTTAGTAAAGAGCCCCTGAAGAACACCTCGATCACAGAACAAGACGTATCGGAGGCCCAGTTTCGAGAACATGCTGAGCGTCAATTGAAGGCTACTCTTACCGTTTAAAGTGATAGGAGTTTGGTCCATCCAAGGGCGGAGGTCGAGACTAGTATGCGGATCTGCCGCAGGCTGATGAGAAAAAAATATCTGTGTTGAAGGAGGCAGTTTTCTGGGCTCTGCGGTGGCTAGGCTGATGGCGTAAATGAGTTCGGTGCGAGATATGTATCCCAAAAGAATGTTTTTTAGGGCATCAGATACAACAGGAAAACCCCGGTAAGGCTGAGAAGTAAGCAAGTCGCGAATAGATTCAATGGTATGGCCGCTAGCGGTCAGAACAGACAGATCCTGTGTCAGCGTCATGATCTGTGATACCGGCACGTCCGGTACAGGAGAGTCGTCATTGTTGTCGAGGAAAGGGTATTCGTTGAAGTGTATCCAGGTCTCATATATGCCACGCTTGCCGAAAGCATCGCCCACCCATTTGCTGATCATGACGGCAATCATGATGGGAAGCACGTATGTCAGAGCACCAGTAAGCTCAAACATAATAACAACAATGGAAACCGTCATTCTGGTGACTCCAGCAAGAGCCGCTGCAGCTCCAATGATGGCATACGTCCCGGGGGTGATGCACGGGATGTCCGGCTCGCAAGTCGCAAAGATCAGTGCGTTTGAGTGGTTTCCCTGCCAAACCTCGACAATGACGCCTACTGCTCGTCCACAGAGAGCCCCTATAGCCATGGAGGGGAGGATGATGCCAGCCGGTATCTGCAGTCCGAACGTGACGGAAGCGAGGAGAAATCCTACCACTGCCGCTTGTAGAAGCAGCAAGATGACGCCCGCATAAGCAGCCCCAGTCTTGCATATTCCGAACTGGTCGTCTTTGAGGTTTGCACATTCAGCAAATAGCATATACACGAGTTCTGAAGACTGAGCCCTCATGAATTTATTTGGAAAATTCACGATCGCTGTAATGACAGCAACGGCTAGCACCTCCAAAACAGGTGTGGACGCCCACTGGGAGTGTTTGCGCCATTTTGCGATTTTCAAGTTCAGCTTGATGAACATGGCACCGTATAAGCCACCCATAATTCCGAGAAGCGCGAATGGAACCATCTCGAAGCCATGCCATCCACTACTATAAGTAACTTGATAGAGAACAAGTTTGCCTGTCCGAAACGGGTTGAAAGCCTGCAAAGTCACAGCAGCAACCATGGCGCATACGAAGCTTTGCCACATGGTTTTGTCTGGAAAGTAATATGAGAGTTGCTCAAGGCTGAAGAGCACGCCTCCAATAGGGGACCCGAAAGCGACAGAGATCCCAGCCGCAGCAGCAGCGGAGAGGACCTCACGTTTTCGAGCTTCGTTATCGTTGAGGTTAGGAGAGAGCTTCAGTAATAAGTTCGCACAACAGCACGCCACATGGACAAGCGGCCCTTCTTTCCCTAACCAGAGCCCAGAGGCCACAGCAAGACACAAGCCAAGGGACTTGACAACCAAAGTCCATGCACCCATGAAACGGCGAATGACAAACCCTCCAAGCACAGTCTTGATCTCAGGTATCCCGCTGTGCTTGGCGTATTTTGCGAACTTCTTGACAAGTATACTGGCACAAAAGGCGAAGAGGACCGAGTAAAGGATGTAGAAAATATACTCGACAATGAACTGGCCTGCACGTGACCGAATATGCATTGCACGACCCCACGAATTCCAGTCTTGGCACTGGGCTAATTCCTCAAGTCCCCAGCAACAAAACCCCTTATTAAGGTAGAATCGACCTCCACCTTCCCCATTCTGACAATACCCAGTCTTGAGATCCGCAAGCCAGTCGCTAGCCACGTCAATCCCCGCAGCAAGTACTCCTGCGGCGAGCCCAGTGGCTATCAACACTATCCAAATTTGACTCGCATCAAGCATCTGCTGGAGATATCCAAACAGGCCTGTGGCCCGCGAATAGAGGTACCGCAGACGCTGACGTTCTTTCGCATATTCGAAGATCCAATCGATGGCTGTCAGGTCATCGTAACCCACCCGTCGTCCAGGACCCTCGGTATACCAGTCTAAGGCCGAGGCATCCTTGGTATCGCCAAAGGCATGCCCCTCAGCGGCATGACCATTCCCCAATGACAGTGACACATCGGAGTTATTATTCGAGGACAGCTCCCGTAATCTGCGACTTCGAGCTGTTGGTAGCGCTAGGTTTGGTAACGTGTGGGGACTGGCGCTGCGCGAGGTCTGATTCGAATGCTGAGATAGAAATTTGGGAATGGGCAGGCCGGAAGGAGCTTTTGATTTTCGCTTGAAGCTGGTTCTGGGGCATGTAAGACTCTTGACGGGTGCATATAAATTCGGATCTTACGGAGCCTTCCCAGAACTCTCATCCAAAGGATCGTCAGCTAGTAGAGCGCTGTCTAGGCTAAGGTCTCCTTCATCATCTCCGTCAAAATTTTCCGCTGAAGCAGGATGGTATCCAATAGGCCGGGAGGATGAGGAGCTCCCAGATCCATTGATGTCTGGCCGATCGCCATTCATCCTGTTTGACTATTCCCAGCGCATACCGCCATGGCGGATGGCAAGAGGTGTTATTTTGTCTATGGCAATGATATGCCAAGCCCGCCGGCGCTTGACGCGCTCCGCGGCGAATCTTCGGCTAAAGGTGAAAGCCACGAACTTTTTTGATGCGCGTCCGACAATACTGGATCATCGCGGCCGTTTGTTTCGGTACCCTGTCTTTCTTGCGTTCCAGCCTGCACGAAATATGGACCTCTCAAACTGCTCAGACTCATTGCTCGAAGACCCCTCCCTTCAAAAGTTGCCAGAAGAACTTTTAGAAATCTTACGCAATGGCAGCAACGAACAATACCTCGACACACTCTCAAGCTTAGCCCTGAGACCCGCCCATACGACTACGATATTCTTCGCCTACGAGCCGCTTGCTCCGGAGCTATGCAGCAGATGGTTGCCAAAGCCAGAAACTGATGACCTGTCTGCTTTGGCGGCTTTGGCAAGTATCCTCCCATCTGCGCCCTACTTGTCGCCATATGTCAGGGCTTTATTGAGTCGACAGCGGGGGGTCTTGGGGCTGCTGGCTTCACTAAGAGTCATGACTCTTTACGAATTGCCGCTCGAAACTCTCCACAAACTTCTACTTGCCTTATTCCGTCTGTTAGAATTCGATAATGAAAGTTTCGCCCCAGACGTCTCTCCAGCTCAGCTACAAGTGCTGTTCCGCCACGACAATCCAAGCATACGATACCTTGCTATTAGGATAATGTGCCTGTACCTCCACGCTTCTGACGCAGCATTGGTCTCTATGATCGGCAGCTATATTGGGGGGGGTGAGATCCCCGGCCCTCGGGAAGACCAAACGATCGATTTCACGTTCTTTAGTTTGTGGGAAAAGAAGAGGCTGAACGATATCGACCGAATCTCACAAGGATGCAGGAATGCTCGTTTCTGCAATGAAGCAAAACATCAGGATCTACAAAGCCGAAGGATTATTGAGATACAGGATCTTTCGGTAACCGTGGCCTGTATTGGTGGAACTCTGGTACCTCGATTACATGGGAAAGATGTTGGACTCTCCTCTATCGTTATGACAGAAACTACAGGTAAGAACATGCGCTCTCTTGCCGAAGGAATAAACACTTCGAAGCCTCTCCTTGTGACAGGCTCGTCTGGTGTTGGAAAAACCTCGATGATTAGAGACGTTGCAAGAGAACTCGGGAAGGGCTCATCCATGGTCACCCTATATCTAAACGAGCAGACCGATGCTAAATTACTGGTTGGCATGTATACAAGCGCCAAAGCCTCTGACTCTTTCAAGTGGCGCCCCGGTGTCTTGACCACAGCAGTATTAGAAGGTCGGTGGGTCTTAATCGAAGATCTGGACCGAGCGCCTAAAGAAATTGTCAGCACCTTGTTGCCTTTGCTCGAAAGAGGGGAACTGCTTGTGCCGAACTGGGGGCAGAGTGTTCGGGCTGCTCCTGGTTTCAAGCTCATCGCTACTGTACGATCGGCCACGAACGTTCATGGAGAGGAGTCCATGCCTATAATGGGGACGATCGGCCTGCGGCATTGGCTACAAGTGTCGCTTGATACGCCACCGGACGAGCAGCTTGCCGAGATAATCATCCATCGATTTCCACTTGTTCGCGCGTTTCTGCCGCAATTTATGAATGTGTATCATACTCTCAGGTATCCCGATTCTGCGAAAATTCTGGACCGGGCTGTCAATATTAATTTCACAAGGCCTGTCGGGCCTCAAGATCTGCTAAAATGGTGCGGAAGAGTTCACAGTGTCCTTTCCATCGCTGGTAAGACCACTGGTGCGGAACCAGTCTCGGATGCTATTGGCGATTGTATCTTCCTGGAGGCGATTGACTGCTTCATTGGGGCGTACCCGCCAGGATCTCAGAAAACGATATGTGCAGAGTCCATTGCTCAAGGTCTTCACATGCCAGCTGAGCGTGCCACCTACTGCCTGGAAGCTCGCAAGCCAGAGTTCTCCGCCAGCGACTCCTTAATTCGCGTGGGTCGCGCAGTGTTGATGAAGTCGAAGAAGTCTCGTGGATCCATGTCGAGCCAGTCCTTTGGTAACAGCCCCTTCGCGACCACCACTTATGTCACTAGACTTCTCGAGTCCGTTGCCGCTGCAGTCAATCGGGCAGAACCCTGCCTTTTGGTAGGCGAGACTGGCACTGGCAAGACCACGATTGTGCAGCGACTTGCCAATGCCATGGAACACAAGTTGACTGTTGTGAATCTATCCCAGCAGAGCGAATCTGGCGACCTTCTTGGCGGGTACAAACCAGTCAACTTGAGAGCACTTGCAGTCCCCATGAAAGAAGAATTCGACGAGCTACTAGGATTGACCTTCAATTCGACCAAGAACCGGCCTTTTATCGATGCATTGGGCAAATTGGTGTCAAAAGGCCGATGGGCGAAGGTTCTGTTGCTCTGGCAGGACGCTTTGCGGATGATCGACGATCGATTCAAGCCATTGAGAACTGACACAAATGATGTGACTGAGGAGCCTCAATCCAAAAAAAGGAGGTTACAGTCTCCCAAATTCAGAAAGCTGATGAGCAGATGGGATAAATTTTCTTCAGACGTGCAAATCTTCCAGAATCACCTTAGCAGCGGCCCCAGGGGCTTTGCGTTTTCGTTCGTCGAGGGTAACGTCGTGAAAGCAGCAAGGAATGGTGAATGGGTGCTCCTCGATGAGATCAACCTCGCGTCGCCGGACACCTTGGAAAGCTTAGCTGATCTGTTTTCCCCTGCAATTGATGGCGGAGCTTCTATCCTTTTGACAGAATCTGGTGATACTCAGCGAATCTATGCCCATGAGAACTTCCGCATATTCGGTGCTATGAATCCCGCTACTGATATTGGCAAGAGGGACCTGCCAACGAGTCTCCGCTCAAGGTTTACCGAGATCTTCATCGCCGCACCTGACCAAGATCTAGAGAATTTGGTATCAATTGTCAGGGTTTATCTTGGTAATCATCAACACCTAGACGTTCGAGCGGCAACCGATATCGCACATCTATATCTTAATATCCAGGAGCTCGTTAGGGAAAACAGGCTTGTCGATGGCGCCAATCAAAAGCCCCACTTCAGTCTTCGGACCCTGACTCGGACGTTGGTTTATGTCTTGGACATAGCGCCTATGTATGGATTACGTAGGGCTATCTTTGAGGGATTCTCGATGAGCTTCGTTACAGTCCTGGACAAGCAATCAGAGCTATGTCTCCGGCCTTTGATCGAAAAGCACATCATGAGTGCGCAGAAGAACAGCAAGGCTTTTTTAAATCAGACTCCAAGGCTTCCCAAAGACGGGAAAAACTATGTCCAATTCAAGCAATACTGGGTCGCTCAAGGAGCGCGCCCCATTGAAAGGCAACTCCATTATATCATCACTCCGTTTATTGAGCGTAATCTTTTGAGCCTCGTGCGCGCAACATCAACTCGAAGGTTCCCTGTTTTGCTCCAGGGCCCAACATCATCGGGCAAGACCAGTATGATAGAATACTTAGCTCGAATATCAGGGAACAAGTTTGTCAGGATCAATAACCATGAACACACTGATCTTCAGGAGTACCTTGGTACGTATGTGTCCGGTTCTGATGGCCGCCTTCAGTACCAAGAGGGTGTGCTCGTGCACGCTCTTCGAGAAGGCTACTGGGTAGTCTTGGATGAGTTGAATCTTGCTCCAACCGACGTGTTGGAAGCATTGAATCGCCTTTTAGATGATAATAGAGAACTTCTTATACCCGAAACTCAGCAGGTGGTCAAACCTCATGAGAATTTCATGCTTTTCGCGACCCAAAATCCACCCGGAATGTATGGCGGTCGCAAAGTGTTGTCTCGTGCCTTTAGAAACAGGTTTCTAGAATTGCACTTCGATGACATTCCCGAGGATGAGCTCGAAACAATTCTTCGTGAAAGAAGCCAGATAGCACCATCTTTCTGCACAAAGATCGTTACTGTCTACAAGAGACTATCGATCCTACGCCAAAGTGAGCGTCTTTTTGAACAGAAGAATAGCTTCGCTACCCTAAGGGATCTTTTCCGATGGGCATTACGAAATGCTGACGATCGCGGACAGCTAGCAATCAACGGCTTCCTGTTGCTAGCTGAGCGTGTGCGAAATCAAGAGGAGCGCTTGGCGCTCAAATCCATTATCGAGGACGTCATGAAGGTCAAGGTAGAGGAGGTCAAGCTATACAATGTCGCCAAGCTCGAAAACACTCTAGGCGCCCAAATACATTCATCTCACAGTATTGTTTGGACCAAGTCAATGCTTCGCCTTTGGGTCCTCGTCACTGAAGCGCTGAAGAACAAGGAACCTGTCTTGCTAGTTGGGGAAACAGGATCTGGAAAGACGACAATCTGTCAGTTCATCGCAGAAATGACAGGTACAAAGCTGCATATAGTGAACGCCCATCAAAATATGGAAACGAGCGATCTGATCGGCGCACAACGTCCGACTCGCAATAAAGCTTATACTGAGTCCCAGCTAAGTCAATATCTTATCACTGCATTGAAACTTTGCGATTCTTACGCAGGGGACAATGTCCACGATCTTCCAGAGCTTCTCAGGATCTACGAAAACCTTGGCCAGAAAGTACAAGCGTCTCTCCCCGAGCAGTGTCGCCTAGCCATCGAGGATAGCAGAATTAGGCTCAATTCAATGTTCGAATGGGCTGACGGTAGCCTGGTTACTGCCATGCGCAAAGGCGACCATTTCTTGCTAGACGAGATTTCCCTCGCAGATGATTCAGTCCTCGAGCGCTTGAACAGTATTCTGGAGCCAGGACGTACTCTGTTCCTCGCAGAAAAGGGCACCGATGACGACCCCTTGACAGCTGCCCCTGGCTTCCAGTTTCTGGCCACGATGAACCCAGGGGGCGATTATGGGAAGCGTGAATTATCTCCAGCGCTTCGAAATCGATTCACCGAGATATGGGTGCCTAGTGTCACGTCTGAGGAAGAGATGTTACAGGTTCTCCAAGCAAAATTGGCGCCACAATTTTTGGCCTACTCCAAGCCCATGGTCGCTTTCGCTGCGTGGTATTCGTCTAGTTATAATATCGCCGCGCCATACATCTCAATCCGAGATTTACTTTCATGGGCACAATTCACCAATGATTTTCAGCATCCAGACTCCAATCTTCGCTTACTGCACGGTGCAGCTATGGTCTATATTGACGGCTTGGGTGCTAATCCGGCTTCCAAGACATCTATCTCAGACACTGCAGCCTCAAAAGAACGACAGGCTTGTATCTCCAAGCTGGATGATCTATTCGGCCAAGATCTGTCTTCCTTATACAACAAGTCTTGTGATTTGTGGTCCGACAATGAAGCTCTTAATGTCGGCCCATTTAGCCTTGCGAAAGTCCCCGGATCGCGCGAAGATCACATATACAGCTTCCAAGCCCCTACAACAATGTCTAATGCTCTGAAGATCGTTCGTGCATTACAGCTTAAAAAGCCAATTCTCATTGAGGGCAGCCCCGGCGTTGGGAAAACAACGCTAGTTGCCGCACTTGCCCATGCGATTGGGATGCCACTCACCCGAATCAATCTGTCAGACCAGACAGACTTGATGGACCTTTTCGGGTCTGATGTTCCTGTGGAACGCTCAAAGATTGGCCTCTTTCATTGGCGCGATGCGCCATTTCTCCGAGCGATGCGGAAAGGCGAATGGGTTCTCTTAGACGAGATGAACCTGGCATCGCAAAGTGTGCTCGAAGGCTTGAACGCTTGCCTTGATCACCGAGGTCAAGTATACATCCCCGAACTAGATCAACTCTTCGAAAGACACCCCAATTTTGTCGTTTTTGCAGCCCAAAATCCGCATCACCAAGGTGGAGGACGTAAGGGTTTGCCCACTTCTTTTGTCAATCGCTTCACCGTTGTGTATGCTGAATCATTTAATCTAGAGGATCTGATGCTGATATCAAATGAGATGTTCCCTACCGTTCCTCATGACGATAGGGAGAAGATTGTGCGAAGCATTTCCGTCATGAGCCAAATGCTTCGGGACAATCGAAGACTTGAGGCACATGGAGGTCCCTGGGAGGTCAATCTTCGGGATGCTCTTCGCTGGCTCCATCTACTGACCGCTCAGAAGGGGCTGATGCCCTTCGCAAGACCTGCTCACTATGAGCAGCTACTACTTCTCCAAAGATTCAGAACATCGGAAGATGTTGCAGCCGTATCAAAGGTACTTCAGCGCGAATTTCCTCAAGATCAACCTCGTAGCTACTTCCACGGTAAGTGTACAGGCCTACTCGAAGTTGGCTTGGGCCTCCTGCCAAGAGCTCCCACATTACAGCCCATCTTGAGCAGTGCCATCATTGTAGACAAAATCGACTTAGCAATTGCAGAATCTGCGATGCTGTGCGTCCAAAACAATTGGCCTTGTCTACTAGTTGGAGCATCTGGCTGCGGCAAATCAAGCTTGGTGCGTCAGTTGGCAAGCGCAGTAGGTGCTGACATCTTAGAAATTTCCTTGAATTCTGAAATGGATACAACGGACTTGATTGGCGGTTATGAGCAAATCGACCCCCGACGGAACCTTGTTACCTTCATTGATCAACTCCGCGAGCATGCACGCCGATCCATGATTTGGGAGCTTAAAACTGAGGAGGAGTTCAACGAGGAAATGACCGCACTTTTAGCTCAGCTCCAGAGCCCAAACGTTGACCCTGCTGAGATCATGCCGTATATCGAAGATGTCTCAGAGGCAGAGGGGCAACGGAGATCAGATTTCGCCACCTTCCTGGCACGAGGCAAGTATCTATTGAGCCAGGACAAAGTAGACAATCGTGCCCGCTTTGAGTGGGTCAACGGCATCCTCGTCAAGGGATTGACGCAAGGCAAATGGGTGATTCTGGACAACGCCAATTTATGTAATCCTTCAGTACTGGACAGGCTAAACTCGCTTTTGGAACCGGATGGCTTTCTGAGCATCAACGAGCATCGCAATCCAGATGGCAGTGCTCGAGTGGTGCACCCCCATAAGGACTTTAGACTATTCCTGACCATGGATCCACGTCATGGTGAGCTCTCTCGAGCCATGCGAAACAGGTCAATTGAGCTCTTCATGCAATCCGAATGTCAGTCTCCTTCATCTGAGGTGTTGAGTTCCTGCAGCGAATCAACTGTTTCTCGTTTTGGGTTATTCCAAGCATTCGATTGGAATAGTCTTGATGATTCCCGCTTCAAGTTCACATTGAGCATTTTCTTTGACCATCTTACTTCTAATGACATTAGAAAATGTCATCGCTGGGAGGCCCAGATCCAGAAAGGGTTGGTGAGTCTGTCACCTCCGAAAAATTTGATATTTTCTTTAGTCCTCAGGACTTATCGATGGATGTTCGATCATGACGGATCAACATTAAATGGAATATCCCGAATGTATGAAATGATTGACGGAAAAATGTCAGTGTCGTTGCAAGGTTTTGCCTCAATGCAGGTAAGTTGGGAGAATAGAAGGCTCGAGGCTTGTACAATAATGTTGATTATTTCTTATCAGACAATCCATCCTTTTAATAGCCCTCATTTGCTTTCATCAACAGACCAAAATACGCCATCGAGTAACCTTCGCTGGCTCGGCAGCTGCTTCGAAGTGCTATTGGAAATCTACGACTACATACAAGAGCTTTCGTCTGTAGACCAAAGGCTATATTTCGAGGAGAAGAGCTCTCAATGGACGTGTTTAGAGAGATCAATGATATCCTTGAGAAGCACCCGATTTCGGACCGATGCTACTCAACCTCTGGCTACCTTTCTGCAAGAAATGGGACTATATCTACGTCACGACCTGGAGACGAAGAATTTTGATGATGATCAAGACCCAGAGGTTTGTGCTCTTGCATCCTGAATGGAAAACACCGAGCTCACCACGCCTCTAGGGTACCCTCATGTTTATCCGAGACGTGCTGACATATTTGCGAGATATCTCCGTTCTTGCCCAATCACCGGACTTTGATGGAGGCGAGTTTCAGGCGTACCAAGCCATCGGCCGATCTATGAGTACTCGTGCTAGTACAAACGAATCTACTACCCCCTTAGCCCTTCAGCTAGGGTGCGAACTCAATTCCTTCAATTGTTCATGGCAGCTATCTTCTGGCATTGGCATGGTTAATATTTGGACTGTATTCAGGCCAAAGACTGCTATAGATACGAACCAATTGGAGTTTAGTCTCCGCATCAAAGGACTTGCTGATCAATTCGATACTCTAAAGTTTAGCTCCGGAGCTTCTCTGCGAGAGCTTGAGAGTTTACAGAGCTCCATTGTACAAATCCATGGTGTCGCAGAGAATATCTCTCCGCTTGAAACGAATCCCCTTACTGTATGTGGCGAGCTTATGTCTGGGCTACAAACGCTGACGAGATTTAGGAGGTCCAAGAGGCCCTTGACGACCTACAGCGGCGATCAGATTTGTCGAAAGCGGCCGTTATACCCTTTTTCCAGTCCCAATTCGAAGTTCTGTATCAGTATGCAGCCAGGAGTGATACCACTGCCTTTATGTCGTTCTCCCCACTGAGATTGCTTGCCGGGAGTCCTACAAGGAATTTAATGAACTTTGGGTGCAACACAGAGGGTTGGAATACCCTTTCACAGCTGCAAAATTTGACAGTCACAAGTGATCGCAATAGCGAGCTGGCGCATGTCCGCGAGATTCTCCCAATCTCGATTCTCCAGAAGCTCGAGAATACTAGTGAAGTACCTTTACGATCCCTAGACCTTCTCTACACCGAGTTAGACGTGGTGGCCACAGTCCTTGCTGCGTCAACGAAAGAGATCCAAAAGAAACCTTTAGATCATCTGCTTCATTTATTGCGTAGCTTACATAACGCAGCTTCTCAAGCACTTGATTCAACAAGTCGCGCAGATATTCAACGAGGTATCAGAAAGCGCTCGCACCGAAATGGACATAGTCGAATATCAGCGGACGAGCAGATTGAGCATTTGGATCGTTGCCTTGAAGATGTCCTCAAGCTCCAAGACAACGAAAAAATCTCAACCTGTGGAGGGGAGCTTGAAGAATATACAAACGCTGCGTCTAGGTTCATACGGTTTTTTACTAGCTGCTTGCTTCTTTTCGTACCTGACCGACCATTTGATCCTGCTTTGAGGCCAATGGTCGAGCAAAAGCGACATAATAATCGCAAAGCTGAACTGAAGGCTAAACTTGTTGCCCTGCAAGATTTTGAGATGGTGTTTTCAGGCCAAGCAACGAGCTTCCGCATCAATTTGATTGAACAAGACCTTCGGGCGCTGGGACCCGAGCCAGAAGTGCTACAGGTTACGAGGCCTCAAATCTCCGAGCTTACACAATTACAGGCTGAATACAACAACATCCTAAATGACATTGTGGCTCGGTCGCCTGATACCGCAACACTGCAACGCACTTACGAAGGCCAAAATCCCCAGTCCCAAGAAACCAAGCTCACGAGAGCAAACATTGCCCAAGCTGTCAGCAGACTTTCACACAACTTTCACGCTTACGAGGACATTACTAAGCCTTTAATAGCCATGTTGCAAGGTCTCGATGTCGGTTTGGCCTTGGCTCTTCTTGCAAACGCCCGTAAAGATCCCATCCAGGATGCTACCAAATTCATATGCGAAAGGACGCCTTTTCTCGGAGCAACTCCTGTGAGCTTCATCAACGATTCGCTTGCAGACCTCCAGACTACACCTACAAGTCAACCAGACTCGCGTCCGCATTTCTTGAAGCGTGTGGCTATAATACGGAGTGTAAGCCAACTCTCAGAACCTAGTCACCAAAGCACGATGTTCCAGGCTTTTCATAGTCACTATGAAGAGTGGAAAGAGCAGCTTAGTCAAGACCAACGTCACAGTGCAGCGCAATCGTCGTTGTATCGCTATCGAGGTAATGAGGAGGTTAGCGACGGTATGGATGAGGAAGACTTCCGCAGCCTTTTTCCTACTTCCGATAATCCGTCCGAAGAAGGCCTCAGACAAACAAAAAGCGAGCACGGTCCCAGGCAACAAGCCCAGCAACTTTCGCAATTGCATCGAGAAATCTTTCAAATCGATCGACCTACGTCCGTGCGAATGTTAGGGCTACTTCGGGATGCCTCGCACTGTATCGCAGAACTCTGGCAAGATCAATCGAGTATGTCAACAAGTCCTGTACCGGCCGATAGATTGCTTTCAGCACTCGTCCTAAGCCTAAGCGAGAAAAAAGACAGCCTACATGGGAAAGCTACAGATAGCCATCTCTACAACTTCTACACAGACGCCAATTTCTTAGAGGCACAAAATCTCATCAATCTGGTACACAGGGTTCAGGCAAGGTTTACTGAGGTTCAGGAAGTCTGGCCTGAGCATGCAACGCTTACTGATGTTCTCAAAACCTCTTCCGAACTACTGGCTTTACGAAATATTGAACCTGTTGCAAAGTTGCTGACTAAAACGGAGCAATTGCTTGGCTATTTACATGAGTGGCAAACTGTAGCAAGCAAGCAATACACAGCGATTACTTTGTATGATGAGCTGACAAAGCTCCTCGTCAATTGGCGCCGCCTAGAGCTCTCGACTTGGGCTCGATTATTAGATATGGAAGATAAAAAGTGCTATGACGATGCAGATGCATGGTGGTTCATCGCATATGAAACCATTATTGCTGCACCGCTTGCCTTGATCAACAATGGCGAGAAGGTAGAGGGCCATACAGAACATCTGTTCAGTACACTTTCGGAGTTCCTTACATCTACATCTATGGGCCAGTATACCCATCGTCTAGGTATGATTGCCTGTTTCAAGAGCTACCTCGAGGCTCTTGAGCAGGACGTGCCAGCAATACGTGTCGTGCGTAATGCTATCGCGAATTTCGTAAATTACTACTCCCACTTCAATGGTCCTATACGGCAATTCCTTCTCAAAGGACGTGAATCGTTGGAGAAAGACATGAAAGAAGTCCTCCTTCTAGCAAGCTGGAAAGATACGAACATCAATGCGTTGCGAGATAGCGCAAAGCGATCACACCACAAGCTTTTCAAAGTGGTCCGCAAATATCGGACTTTGCTTTCACAACCTTCGGAAATTGTCATACGACAGGGCATTCCTCAACAGACTAAGCCATCTTGCACGCCAACGTCGAAGAGTCAATCTACCGAGACCCTTACGACAAATTCACGCGCCATACAAGTTTGTCAAGACAGCTTGACAAATTGGTGGCAAAAGCCGGAGCGATTTACAAATGCCGCCGCGACTGCTTGGCGTATGCTTTCAATGAGCCAACTGCCTTCCACTAAGGTCGATGTCACTTCAATTCTCGATCATCTCGGTGGTAACCTCATCAACAGCATGAAGGCTTTGAAGAGAGAGACGCCTTCAAAAGCGACGAAAGAGAATGAGGGATTGATAAAGCATCTCAAAGCAAGGAAACGCAAGCTGTATGCAGATACCCTCAAAATGATGCGTCGGATGGGCTTCCGATCTAACATTAATGCGGACGCCCTAGCTAAGCAATCGTCACTTGCTGTAATCCTAACGAGTTGCCCAGTCCTCGGGAATGGATTAGGCGGCGATGATGGGAATGCGGCTGAGTACCACTTTCAAATGATACTGAATCTCCTGCCTCAAGCCAAGGAACGAGCCAAGCAGCACTCAGAAGATCTTACTCATGGCGAGGTCGTCAAGAGCTTCGGCTATCTAGAGAGTATGGTATCTATGATTCTCAAGCAAAGAGCAGTACTTGCGGACGCAATCATTGACCTCGAAGATTTCACCACTGCAGTGAAAACAGTTCGGAACTTATGGGCGCCGGACTCCTATGCTGTGAGGAAATGGGACAATCAGGAAGCTGCTAGAGCTGACGGAATGAAATACGTCTTGGGGTGGCTCCCAGGTATCATCGAAGCAGGCTCTGTCATCATCGAGAAACACGGCAAGCTAGGAGCGACGAGTCATTCAACGATCTTGGACGGCCTTGCGATTTGGAGGAAAAGAATCTCCGCTGCACTCGAAGCACGTGATTCGCTGCCCGATTTACCTCCGGCTCTGACTTCCTCTAAGCATGAGCAAATGATTACTGAGGAAGAGCTTTTACTTCAAGGTTTTCGAGCTGACTTGCAGCTTTTGATCGACACAAATCTGGATATAGACTTCGTGCTCACACAAATCCAAATGTGGACTAATCCTCCAATCAAGGACGTTGACCACCAACTGGGGGCTGAGCAGATTCACGACCTCAAGGCTCTCGACGATAGCGTCTCATCGTCGTTGGATTCGATTCTGGTGACCCATCAACAAATGCAAGAAGCACTTTTATCAATGCCTACCTCAGATGACGATCCAGAATGGCTGCTTCAGGTGGAGCAATCTCTGACGGCCGGCCTGAAAGGTCTTCATGTTCGCGAGATCAGTCGTATTCTTAAAGACAACATGTCCAAATTACATCTCATGGACTGCAAAGGCGAAAATGACCTTTATGTCGCTGGAGCTCTCTTGGCTGCTGCAATACCTATCATTCAGCAGCATCGCAATGTCCACCACATTGCACTAGCTCGATATCTCCGATTCCATCGCTCTCTATGCGAACTTGCATCAGTCCTGGTTACTGCCTTCTCCGAAATTGTATTAAGCGGCTTCTGCAGCCCCTCAGAGGCTGAAGGCGCGGAGTCCGGGAATTTGGAAAAACTTGAGGGAGGCACTGGTCTTGGTGAGGGAGAAGGCGCTGAAGATATAAGCAAAGACGTGGAAGACGATGAGGACATCTCTGAGCTCGCTCAACAAAAAGGAGATGACAAAAAGGAGGAAGAATTGGAGGCTCAGGATGAAGCAGTGAACATGGACCATGACGATTTAGAAGGCGAGACAGGCGAAAATTCAGACAGAGGGGAAGATGATGGGTCTGCAAATGAAGACGAAGGGAATGATGTTGATGAGCAGACAGGTAGCGTTGATAACCTGGATCCCTCAGCTGTGGATGAAAAGCTATGGGATGGAAATGCAGAGGAAACCGAGAAAGAAAAGTCAGGGTCGAAGTCAGAGGGGAAAGCGGAGAAGGATGAAAACATTGCCGCCGATTCTACTGCCCAACAGGAGAATGGAAAGAACGATGAGAGTGAAGACGAGGATGAGGTCAATGAAGAAGGTGCTGAAGAAGGTGAAGAGATTACGAACGAAGAATCTGAGAAGACGGATCCTCATGCCCGAGAAGGACAAAATCTGGATCTGCCCGAAGAGATTGACTTAGACAACAAAGATGGCAATGAAGAGGAGCTAGAATCCGGAGACAGCGAAATAGACGCTATGTCAGCCCCAGACCAAGAGCCAGATCGTGACGATACAGCGACTGAACCAGATGCCGATCAAGAAAGCGACGCTTTGGATGAAATAGCGGAACCTAGAAACGCGCAGGCAGACAGCCTTGAGACAGATGGAGAATCCAATGATGGGGAAGCTGTGGGGTCTCCTGTTGACACCGAGCCTAGCGATGACCAAGCAGACGATGATCAAGGGCTTTTGAAGAACCGCTCGGACGATGCTACGGTAGATCGAGACAATTCCGTTCCTAGTGACGCGAGAGGGCTTGGTGAAGACATGGACCAGCAATCAGACGGAGAACAAGAACCTGCCAACCAAGCTCAAGCGAGAAAGGGAGAGAAGCGTAGCGCATTTGATCAGGATGATCCCGAAGCGGTAGCTAAAGACGGACAGTCCGGTCCGAGCAAAGAGAGATCGGAAGAGAACCAGACGCAAGAAAAGCCTCAGGCTGAGAATTCATCAACCCAAGCTCTCAAGAGGCTTGGAGACGCTCTTGAGAAATGGCACCGACAGAACAAGCAAATCGAGGACGCTGCAGATCAAGATGTATATACCCAACAACCGGCAAAAGACATGGATATGGCAGACCAGGACCTTGAGCACCTTCGCGATGATCAAGTAGAAGCTGATACGCAAGCTATGGGTGCAGCTACGGACGAACAGGCCCGTGCCCTAGACCATGAGGCTCTCGACTCAGAGCTGCCGAATAATATACGTGACTTCCCTCCAGAGGACGCTAGTCCGGAAGAAGCCAACGATAGCGATGAAGTCATGGAGGACATTGATACTGTGAGGAATGACACCGAGACCAAACAGAAACAATCATGGCCCAGTGCTCTCGTAGCAAACAACGCGGAGGTCAGGCGCATGCATGACCAGAGAAGCGCAGCAAACGCCGAAAATGAGGAGGACATCAAAGATCTGGACCTCGACTTGTCCAGTACACACCTCCAGCCCGCCGACAGGGCCACTTCTCGCTCTGCGGAGGAAGCTCGCAATCTCTGGTCTCACTATGAGAGCATCACGCGTGGCCTCTCCTTTTCCCTTACAGAACAGCTCCGCCTGATCCTCGCCCCCACCCTCGCCACCAAGATGCGAGGTGACTTCCGCACAGGAAAACGTCTCAACATCAAACGCATCATCCCTTACATTGCCTCCCAATACAAACGTGACAAAATCTGGATGCGTCGCTCAATACCCTCGAAGCGTAACTACCAGATCATGCTTGCAGTCGACGACAGCAAATCCATGGGGGAAAGCGGAAGCGGCCAGCTAGCTTTCGAAACACTCGCTCTCGTCGCCAAGAGCCTGAGCATGCTGGAAGTGGGACAAATCTGCGTCGTCGGTTTTGGCAATGAAGTCCGCGTGGCCCATGATTTCGACAAACCATTCTCGTCGGAGGCAGGGGCGCAAATATTTCAACATTTCGGCTTCCAGCAGACCAAGACCAATGTCCGGAAATTGGTGGCTGATTCAATCGCACTTTTCCGCGAAGCGAGACGCAAGACTTTCAACGCGGGGACAGATCTCTGGCAGCTCGAACTCATCATCAGCGACGGCGTATGCGAAGACCACGACACGATCAGACGGCTCGTGCGTCAGGCACAGGAAGAGCGGATCATGATCGTCTTTGTTATAGTGGATGCGTTGTTGAAGAATGAGTCGATCATGGATATGAGTCAAGCGGTCTTCGAGCCGGATGAGACGGGGGACACGAAGCTGAAGATCAAGCGATATCTGGATGATTTTCCGTTTCCGTACTACTTGGTGGTTGGTGATGTGAAGGACTTGCCTGGAGTGTTGGCGCAAGCGCTGAGGCAGTGGTTTGCTGAGGTTGTGGAGAGTGGATGAGGTTTCTCTACTGAGTGTGAGGTCACGAGAATGTTGATAGGGCCTGTACAAGGCGAATGACTACATCGATGTCTTAAGTGAAGGCCATGTCTTCTTCTATGTCCAGGGAAGGGATGCATGTCAAGCTTCACTGAGGTCTCCGAGCCAAAGGACTCATCCTTTCGATAGATAGATAGTAACTCAATGCACGATACAATGAACACCATTCTACCGTCGTTGTCAGATTGTGAGTGTTGATATATACTCTCCATTCCCGTACACGCGCAATCAGTATATTTCCCTCAAGGCTTTCGCCAATGTGAGCTTGGGCGGATTACAAGGACTAAATTTACCGAACGGCTTTTCTGAAGTCAGAGCACTGCATTTTCAAGGAAGAGATTCATTGGGCGTGACTGTGTTTTCCAAGCATCATGATTCTGATGCTAAGCAAAACCGTTGAGTAAACATATTCGACAATATATAATAATCCGAATAAACCATCAAAGACTATTCAACAACCCACGAATCTTGACCTACCCACCTCCCCTTGTACCAAGTGCATTCTCCTGGCAAGTTCCGATGGAAATCGATGGGTAGATATTCTCCATAGTAAATAATAATACAGATAAACCATAAAAGCAACCAACATTGCACTGACTCAGAACGCTTGACCCACCATCCTCTTTCCTGAAAGGACGTGCACTATACTCTTCCCTGAACGAACGTTCAACCAAAACCGTTGGGTAAATATATTCCATAATAAATAATAATCCAAATAAACCATAAAAGCACGTTGCACTGACTCAGAACGCTTGACCCACTATCCTCTTTCCTGATAGAACGTTCAACCAAAACAGTTGAGCAGATGTTTTCCATAATAAATAATAATCCAAATAAACCATAAAACAATTTTCCCTTGACTCACAATGGTTGACCCACTGTGTCCTACTATAAGAAAGCTCCATCCCTTCCTCTCAACCAATCTCTTCCAACAAGTCAACCAAAGACATCCTCAAGCTATCCCCCTTCCAACCCATCCTTCCAACAATGACCGATTCCGACACTCTCCTCATGGCTCGGATAGAATCAGCAATACGCTTCGCACCCCCCAGCTTCACCCCAATCCGCGGTCCCGTTCCCACAGCCGTCTCCGCCGAACACAATGCAAGCCATAATGGTCCTCGGTACATAAGTCCTCAATTTATACCTGGCCAACCCTTCCAGCGACGAAAAAGACCTGGTCCTCTTCCCGACTTCGTCTCTAGGGACGACATACCGCAAGCTAGTGGCCGACGTCAGCGTCAACCGGATGTTGCCCTTGCTGCATGTGGGTTTTTCACTAGAGGTAGACATCAGTATGCCGTTGCGGAGAGGGAGCCGGTCCCAAAGACAGATAGTGCTTTTATTGCGATTTTGAAGGAACCTGTAAGTTCAATGTTGACTTTTATGAGAAGGTGGCTTCCCCTCTGGAATACTGTGTATACTTACGAACTGAAGTCGAAACCGCGTCCCAGGAAACCCGAACCCAATTACGATGCGATAGTAAGCACCCGATCGATTCCACCTGTCGAGTCGTTTCACTGATATTTGAGCTTAGAGCCAAGGAGGTGGATATTGGGACCAGCAATGGGCTAAGTTTAACAGTGGCTTTGAGGATTTTTGCGACACCAACAACTTACCGTTGTCGGCAGACGAGAGGGCAAACCTGCATGCACTGTTACCAGGGCCGCAGACTCACATACCACAAGGTCCCGAGCTTCCGAAGAGGAAGCGAGGCCGACCACCGACAGACCAGACAACGCCAGTGATTGACCTAACGGAACCCTCCAGGAGGGGACCAGGTCGACCGAGAAAGGAGGCGACCGCGACAGTGGTTGACGAAGCGCAACCTCCCAAGCGGGGACGAGGTCGACCGAGGAAGGTGCAACCAGTGCAAGCAGTCACACATGTGGCAGCACAACCAGTGCAAGTAGCGCAACCCGCCGCCCCTGTGGTAGCACAACCAGTGCAAGCAGCACAAACCGCTACGCAAGCGACAACCCAACCGATGGCATGGCCACCATGGGGCTATTCTGGGGACTTGGCGACTGGTAGTACGTGGGGAAAGATGTGGCTTCCTGGAACCTCGCCGTGGTCTTCATCAACGCCTTCGGATCCCGTGATGGTGGGGACGAAGACGTTTGCGGAGTTTCAACTTGAGGAGGCAACGCGGCTGGCAAGAGAGGGGGTAACGTTTGAGGATGTGCAAGTAGCTGAGGCTATGCAGCTGCCAGAGGGGAAGACGACGAGGAGTGGGATGGAGCATTGAGGAGGAGGGTTGAGCATGAGTTGTAGCTGGTTTCGAGTAAGCGGCAGCAATCGGTGCAGTGGGAGTAGATGTAGACCGTGCCAAAAGGTAGACGGTCGTAGAAGTATTTGCAGGTCCGAACCAGGGTCAGGACTTGTCAGATAGAGATTGAAATGTACTGATTGGAATTGTATTACCCTCTTTCCCATTATTGAAGTGCAGACCCTACGTGGGCTCTGACTGTTGAAGGCCTTCTTTGGGCCAGAATCGTCATTTGACTGCTTCTTTTATTAATCGGATCACTCGTATTACTCAACGAATGCATTGGCAGATTCATAAGTCTCAATCTACCACCCGTACTTGCTCCCCGCCTCGCTTCTATTTCTTCTTCCACTCGCGAAGCTTTCTTCTAGAGCGTCCGCTTGTATGGTACCCATGTTAACTAGCTGTTTCAGGCTGTGCTTCCCTGGTGCGATAGCACGAACAGGATTATGTTGGACTTGTTCACCAGACTGCCGCGCCACTTCGTTGGCTTTATATTCTTCATCGGTGTTGAAGTTGACGATGTTGATTGCAGAGGGATTATTCCTCTGGCGTCCGAGGAGCTGGCGTTTGGCGGATGCGGAAAGATTCAGGTCAGAGGCAATTGTGTCCAGGGATTGCGGAGCATCTGAAACAGAGTCGGCAAGTGGATTGCCATTTAAATGTTCCTCGGAGAGTGATTGCGGATACGTATCAACGACTGGCGGGTCGGAATCTGGAATATTGGTTTGGAAGACCATTGGTTGGTAGGATCCATTTGGAGCAGAGCCATTGCTCAATTCATCGCGGATTTCTCCGGTAGAGAACAGAGACATCTTCGGCGCCGGTTTCGGCTGTTGCGGCGACTCGATCGTCTGAGGCCTCGGGATATTTGAGTCCTTCAAGTTCGTAGCCTTCTTCTTTTGCGGCTTTCGCGCAACAGACAGTGGTTTGAACATAGTCGATTTCCCTTTGGGCTTCGATTCTTCGACTGGCCTCTCCGAAGATGATACAGCTTCTTCAGGAATAGATCCCCTAATTGCATCTCGTCCTTTCCCGACATCGTTGACATTCAGGCCGGTTTCCCCCGGCTCACCACCTCCTGCCCCTTCCATCCTTGTTTCAGGCTCTCTACTGAAACCAGGCGCAGCGCCCGTCTGCAGGCTGACACCAGCGCCCAGTCCACCCTTCCGCGTCCCATTCAGAGAAGCTCCTGCGTTCGATGCTGTCGCTCGCTTGGGCGCAGGAAGAAGAGCGTTGAATCCACTTAATCCTCCTGATCCAGTCTTTGCTCTCTTACTTGGTCGTTCTGTTTCGTCATCCTCTCGATTTGGTCTTAGAGCTTCTGGCAAGCTAATTCGAATCTTGTGAGGGTCGGAGCTATCAACAACTTTTTGAAAAGCAGGCTTGTTCGATGTGGTTTTAGGCTTTCCAGTGACTGTGGATTTCTTAGCTGCAGAGTTTCCTTCTTCTTCTGAGGGTTCAGATCCAGAGTAGTCGACGAGAGCCATGATATCCCGAGGCGGAGGAGTGTGATATTCTAGGATCTACTGTGTTTTGGGTGAGGTCAGAGAGGGTGATGCTTTACCCCACGCTTAGTACTAGACTACCCGAGGACCGAGGTGTGGCTGGTGAGCCCTTACTCTAAAGTAGAGACTCGGGTGTTGTTTGCATTCATCATCATCAGCCAGTCAGACTGTGTTGTTCACAAGGAAACATGAGGAGTCACGTATATGGGACTTTCTGACTCTGCCAACTGTGCAGCATGTCAACGTAACGTTTATGAAATACCCCTTGATGGATAGTCTGTGATTTACCGATGTCTCTACTTCAGAATGAGGAGTAAGTGCCCTCTACGATGTGCCATCTTTCTTTTCCTATAATCCATCATCGTTCTGCATCTCAGCGTCTGAAGAAAGGTTTCGATACTTTCGATTTGGAGAAGTCATTGACAAGTGCTTGACCAGTTTTCTCATTTGGCAATTACGCACATCCTATTTGACCAACATCAAGGATGGAATTGGGGAGCGTCTCATCACCGTCGACTCCAGCGTTCTTAATGATCCCAGCTTCCGCGCGGCAGGATGGTCGCCCAACATCGCCGATGTCAAAAGGACTTACTCTCCACCGATTCCGACGGCTATCTCATCGGATTACTTTGCGGCTCCTCCTCGGTCCGCAGGCTTGGCTCCTCAAGGCTTCAACGATGAAGAAGAGGAAGGCGGAATGGTGACTGGCCGAGGAAGTACTGACACAGTAGGCCCAGGACCAAACGTAAGGAGAAGGCGTCGCCGGGAACAGCACGACGATGACGATAGCAGCGATTTGAGCGACGAGAGTGATGATGACATAGAGGGCGCCAGACGGTAAGTAGATCTACCCTACCTTCGGCATTAGTTCTAATTATGCTACTCAAGCGATGCTCAGAAGATCAAATTCGCAAAAATGCCAGTGCGAAATCGATCAGGCTCTTCACCTATTCGCAGCTCATACGCGAAAGATGGTGTGGAGGTCATCGTTACATCCCCGTCGAGGCGGTCAAACCAAGGTAGGCTGCGAAGCGGCTCCTTAACAAGCGTAGAGGCTGTCAAGCAGCGAGCCCGGCGAGACACCACCACGAGCAGTGAGATGTCTTCCGAAAATGAACTCGACCCTTCCGTTTTCAAAAGAAGGCAAATTAATCCCACCAAAGCTGCAAAAGCTAGCAATCTTCTAGCTGCTAAGCATGAAGAAGACGAGAGACAACAAATGCGCAATTTCACGAACACAATTAATGAAGACTCTGGTGAAGATTCGGACAGGACCAGCTTATCATCGGGTTTTGGAGAAACGGCCGATTCAGAGTCACTGCTAGATGACATTGTTGGCGGTTCCATGGCTGACATGCCAGCTCCTCTTAACCTCAGCAAAGATTCACCTGTTAAGCCAAAGGGTGCTCCGACGCCTTTTCTACAGCCTCTTCCACCGGCGCGACCCATCAGTACAATTCAGCCAATCAGTCTACTGGGACAGGCCTTGAAAGCCAAGAAAGCGACGCCAAAAGATCCGATAGAGGCCTTTGCAGGGCTCTCTGGAAAAGGCGTCCCGGACCCACTGTATATCAGAATATACGCGCCCTTCTCAGAGAAGCCGAGCCAGCCTTTCGACATGCCCATGCTAAAGGTTGTACAAAACAACGACTCGGGGGAGAAGCCACAGGTTTCGGTGGCGGAATCAATTGGTTTAGCATTGTGGCGATATCGTGAGGAAGGGCTAAAGCCGCCGATAGATGTCTCCAAGCTGAATGTTAATCGCTGGACTTTGCGTATGGTAGATGATGGAGAAGTGGAGTATGATTTCCCTGCATTGAGCAGGACTAGCCCTATCTCCCAATTCGCCTCCAACAACAGTCGCGGAGTTCGGGGAAGGTCCCGAGAGAAACCATACGATGAGTTCGCTTTGGTAGAAGCTACGGACGCCCAGGTCAAAGACAATCAGAAATTGACTCCCAAGTACGATGTGCACGCATCAGCGCCCAAGGAGGAAGCCCCAGAACCCAGTCTCAAACGACAAAGCCAATCAGAGAAGAAAGAAGTTTCATTCGAAGCTGCACCTCGCAAGCTAGCTACAGCGCCGGCCGATAGACCAGTCCTACCTACCACCCATTCGACTCCACGCATGGGCACCCAAAAGATGCTCAAGATTCATTTCACGTCCCTCGAAGCCTTCAGCCAAATTAGCACTATTGAAGTGTTTACCGACACCTACATCGCCGAAGTCCTGGACATAGTGTGTAAGCGCTGGAAGCTTGACAAATCTTACCACATCCTCAAGGTTTCTGGAACCAACACGATCGCTCCAGTCGACAGGACGGTGGAAGCGCTTGGCACTCGGACTGACCTTGATTTGGCACGGCGTCGGTTTGCAAATGACGGAGCGTTAGGAATAGCTGGGTCCCCAGGGAGTAGCTCCCCAAATGCACCGCTACTTCTAGCATCAGAGACACCGCGGAAGGGTGGCAAGCGGACAGGGCAGATGATGCATCCATTGGCGCAGAAACAGGATGTGCTTGGCGGCACGGCCAAATACAAAAAGTACAACGTCATACGGAGGCAGCCCATGTCATTTGCAGCATCACACCCACGAATCTTACTAATGGATGAAGATTATATGCATATCCTTCCAGGGGAGACGGGGAAGACGTTGTTCGATAGCAGCGCCAAGACTAGTAGGGTGCCATTCAGTATGATTGTGGGATGCAAGGTCAGCAGGAGGCATCCGAAGACCTTTCGGGTAAGTTGACATTTACAAACCCCTTGAATGATGGGATTGTGGCTAATTTTGAATGACAAAGGTGATTATCATCCGAGACAAGGAAGACACGAAAAGATATGATTTCGAAGCGCAGAGCGTGAATGACGCGGCGGAAATCGTGGAAGAAATCCGAAAGGGGGTGGAACCGTATGATCAACAGCACCAGGGTATGGGCTGAAAACAGCAGTGAGCGTGGGAGGGCGTAGGAGCAATGTGTTTATACCCCTATGTATCTTCGGAAGTTTTCCAAGAGGTGCCGCGTTGGAGAACTAGCGAATCATTCGTAATGGATCGATTTACATACGTCGGACCTTGAACGTGGGTGAATCCTCCAAAAGGTTCTGTGTAGTAGCCATAGAATATCCTACACTGAATGTCTGTATAAGAGCATCGATGCCTGCAGGAAGGAAAATGCCCATTTAGGAAATCCCAAACCACTCTCAGCCACGTTGATGCAGGGGTTTCATGTAGCCCTACCAGAGCACGGACCTATCACAGCAACGCCCGCTGCATCGTCATGTTTGGAGAAAAGGTACTTCTCGACCCATTATTTTCACATTCTTGAATCCTCGAGGATTGCACATGCCATCTTTCACCAACGCCCATTACCCATGATCTCAGCCAACAATGGCTTCCGCTTCTACCGAGAGATCACCCCTCCTACCTCAACCAACGCCAGTTTCGTCCGCCTCGAACTTTCAAAATCCTCCCAGACCTCCGAGAACCGTCACATTCAATCCCCACACCACAATCTCGTCACCCTCCAATCCCATCTCAACTACCTCTCCGCTCCGGCCAGCTCCTCAACCCACCACCAGCTTTGCCGCTCCCCAGCAGACCCAACCAAAGCTTTCCGCTATAAATAGCAAGCTTCGTCGCCGCAATAGCCATGGGTCTCCTCTCTCTCAACCACCTATGCTTCAAACACCAGCATCCAAGATTGGACCCCAGAGAACGACAAAGAATGCGCAGAAACTGAAATTACTCCCAAATCCGGATCTTGGCGACGATGGGCCTGATGAGGAAAGTGGACGGGATGTGTACAGTCAATTTACTCGTATAAAGGACCCAACTGCAAGGAGAGACGCAGCGAGGCTGGGCAAGTCAGACAGAGACAAGCTGCCAAGAGTTACAGCGTACTGTACTGCAAGTTCGTACCGGTTAGATGGGCTCATGAAATATTTAAAAGGCAGGGGAAGGGCGAGGGGGGCCAATCCGAAACAATTTGACGAGTGTATATACACACCGTACAATTATGGACGCTCGAAATCTGCATCGACTCAAACGAACCCGACCGAGCCGGACCCGACAAACCTCGAAGAGCAAGAGTCGGAATCACCCTCAAATCACGAACGGCGCTATTCAGACAGCGCCCTCGAAGTCGAAGAGAACAGACACCAACGCCGCGAAGATCTCATCGACCTATCCACCTCAGCCGGCGACACAACCCTCGACAACGGCTCATCCTCCACCTCCACCCTCCCCTCCCTCGACTTCGACACCAAAGTCCACACCCCCGAAGTTTTCCTCTTCGACTACGGCACCGTCGTAATCTGGGGCATGACCCTCCCCCAAGAAACGCGCTTCCTAACCGAACTCTCGAAATTCGAGCTCGAAAAGCTCTCCGCCGACGACGTGCAAACCGAAAATTTCAACTTCTACTACACACAGGAATACCAAGCCCGCATCTACAACGACTTCATCTCCTTGCGCGAGAAAAAACACTACATGACCAAACTCGCCATCTCCCACGCCCTCGCCCAATCCGTCAAGACCTCCCTCTTCGAAGACCTCCTCACCACAACCATCACCCTCACCTCGCCCCTCCCTGCCGAAATCGCCCTCACCGGCGCCATCAGTCTCAACCGGCGCCAAATCCACCAGCAGATCGGCCAGCTGTTTATTCTGCGGATCAATATCCATTTGCAGGGGTCGGTGCTGGATAGTCCGGAGTTGATGTGGGCGGAGCCGAGTTTGGAGCCCGTGTATGCGGCGGTGAGGAGTTATTTGGAGATGGATCAGAGGGTGGGGTTGTTGACGGAGAGGTTGAGCGTTATTGGGGATTTGTTGGCTGTGTTGAAGGACCAGGTGGGGACGAAGCATGGGGAGTATTTGGAGTGGATTGGTATGTTTGTTTCCGATTTCCTGACGATATTTTCTTGGATGCAGGTGCTGATTTGAGGAATCATTACAGTCATCGTCCTCATCGCAGCAGAAATCCTCGTCGCGGCCATCAATATCGTTGTCGATCTCTACGCTGGTGTCGAATGAAACAAATCACCTTCATCAACGTCATTCTAAACCTGTCAAGAGCATTCCATCTAATTGCGCGAGGCGTTGCATTATTAGCAAAGGCGCTGGGAGAATATCAGGGGCAACCCAAGTTAGCACGAAATCCGTTGTGCAAGCTATTCTTGAAAGGAAGTTTGAATGCTGCTGCAAATTGTACATATGTATGAGGCTAGCTATAGTCATTATATATCACACCTTCCCATCATCTCATCAAATCATCACTCCACATATCCTCCCTCTCTCTTCAACCCCCTCCTCTAAAACCCCTCCCCTAAACCTACCCCCTAACAAACCCCCCACCCCCCATCCCCTTCCTCTGCACCCCCCTCCCCATCAACCACTTCTCCCTCACCGCCTTCCCCCTGCTGCTTGCTTTCGGCGGTAATATCCCATTTCCG
>JAABUP010002703.1_pt1 | contig 33409 bp, 34 predicted proteins | sample 5559201 | NCBI WGS metagenome assembly JAABUP01 (sample SAMN10711887, study PRJNA513373) | rock metagenome | isolation source: Antarctica rocks | place: Antarctica
TTCGAATAGCAAGACTTCCTCAACATACCGAAGTACCACTTGTTAAACCCAGCAATCGCAGGATTCGCATACAGCTCAGCATCCTAAAGACGTAGACATGGCGATCGGATTCGATTTGCGCAATCGAAAGACCAAAGGAGATCCAGAATGAGACCACGGCGAGAAAGTCTAAGCGATTGAAAGAGTGCCGTAAGAATGCTCGGCGTGCTAATCTGACTCGCTGCTGCTGGCGGGTATGACCCGGCTGGTCTTCCTGCGCCTGCATGCCAGTAAAGGACCGCAAGATTGACGGCTGCTGGGGCTCGATACTGCTAGGCGTCTTTTTGATTGAAGACCGTCGTTCTGGAGCGAACAGCTTCCGGCTCTTGTCAATGATGGCGTTCTTAAGTCCCAATTGACGGTCGATCGTGCTGTACTCTTGGGGATTAAATATAAACCCGGAAACAATTACTCTGCCAACGATCTCGAGCGTATAGACAGTGAAGAGAGCAACTAGAGCGTAGTCTATCCACGTTGACCCCCATCTCTTCGACCTCGGATCGTTGATATAGTTGGGTGCGGAGTCAATCGCCAGGAGAATTGTCTGAAAGACTATTAACACCAGAATGATGGGTTCCGTAACAGGATGGACAAGCATCTCGCAGAGCTTCACCCGGATCTTGTTTTCAGGGGGAAATATGCCAAGGGTCTTGCCCTTAAGCGGGTTAACATGCTGCTGCCACTTCCCTCGCGCTCTCCCGGCGAAGCTTAACGGAGGGTCTTTTTCCAACGGCGATAAAGTCCTCGCAGGCTCATCATGTGCGTATTCGGTCATGGCTGGGAACGAAGGGGGTCCTTCCAATCGGGCCTGCTTCAAAGATGACTTGCGCCGTATGCTTTGCTCTACAACTTCCGGCTCATTACTCAGATTGACGACACGTTGTGACATCTTCCTCACCACAGATCCGGCCCTTGAAAGCGGTGACCCTGCAGCTGATGGTGATAAAGACCGTGTTCGTGCGCTATGGGAAGGAGACGTTCCGAGCGTGCTTCCTGACCTCATTAAACCACCTTCTGCGGTAAGAAGATCATCCCCGAGTCTTGCCCCTGGAGAGGTGCCGTCGGCAAAACGGATGCTCTGGAAGCTACTTCTGCCATTTAGCTGGCCTGGAGATGACGAAGTTTGCGCGCCGCTTATCGGCTGAAGATGGTTTACGTCTGTCAAAGGCGTAGTGTCGGTGTCCGTAGGCGAGACATAGCTTTCGCTTTCAGTGGTATGCGCGCGCCTGAGATGTGCAAAGGGTGATAACCCTTCACCTTTTGTTATGATCCCTAAATGACTTGTCTGTGCCTTTGGTGGCGTGCTCATTGACGAAGTCTGTCGGCTTGTCCGTTCCGGGGCTTCAAAACTCAACCCCACAGACCCCATTGCAGCTTGGAACGCGGCGTGCTCCTCCATAGCCACCGGTGACAATTCATCATCGTCGTACGCGTACTGAGTTTGTTCGGGAGCCAAGGGCATTGTCATGTGTGAAGTCGGGTGCAGCGCATTCCTGTCCGCGGGACTTGGTGAGTCCTCCGTTAATCGCTCGTATCTTCGTCCAGCTATACGTCCACCACTCAGCAAATGGCTGTTCTCCAGAAGGCTTCTGCTCCTTCTGAGTGTACGCTCCCCGGCCGCAATATCTTGAGAGTCTGGAGGCCGGGAAAGGTCTTGCAGAGGTATCGATTGTGGCGTAGAGGGATTTCTAGGGTCGTAGCGAATGGACGACATCGTGACGGACGATGTCAGGGTAGGGTACTACTTGCGCCGGAGAAGCCAGATTGTGTAGATCAGCTTGCGGCTCTCGTAGACTTCGTGTTCCTCCTCTCCGGCAACGCACCGGGTTCAGCAGCCGTGAGCGGCCAACTCAGGACTCCAGGTGGATGCAAGCACTTGTCGCAATCAGTCATCTTCAAAGTAACGGATGGCTCCCGTCCGCGTCACTGATAAGCCGGTGTCTGTGATGCAAGATTGCAGCTCGCTGTCCCTCATATGCGTTGCGCTGTCGGTTGTTGCTCAACAGTAAGAAGAGTGCTGATTTCCAGCACGCATTTTCTTTGCAGGGATGAGGCGAAACCCCTTGTTCACTCCAAACTCTAGCGATGCACTGCCGTGCCCTACAGACTTCAATCTAGGGGACGAGGATTCATGTGATCACAGATGGCCTTCGTAATGGTTTCTTGGTCACAACCTTGCTACAAGATGTATGCTTGCATCGGGACGTCCAATATCCTCTTCGCAAATTATCATCAGCACTCCTGAAGTAGGAGTTTCGCCAAACCTAACAAAGGATAATGGTGAACATCATGATTACTAGGTATATTCAGCGTTGAACAAGGTGCAACACATAAAAGCGTCGTAGATAGACCTGCAGGACTACGGTGCTAGTAGAGCGGCCACTGCTAATAGAACAATATCTTTGAATATGGTCTATCGCTCTACATTTTAGACAGCAGCTGCAATTCCGCAACGGTGACAGTGATACAGGAAAGCCGATGACGCCGGATTTGATGCCCGATGTCCGATGCCCAATCAGTCGACCATCGACGCCAAGCCCCAGGTGCGTGATTGACTGCGGCAATATCTTCACGATCCCGGTTATCACTGGAAAACCAAAGCATTGACCACATGTCCTTCCCTCCAACCCTGAGACGGCAATGGCTCGCCCTCTTTCAATATCCTGCCTAAATACGCAATCTTGACCTTCCCTTTGCCCACTATCTAAAGTCAATTATTAGCTATTACCAACGGCTCCAGTCTCAGGGTACCAGGTGACATACCCCAGCCTCTTCCTGAACCTTTCGAGCAAGCACCCGTACGTTTTGGTCCTTGCCTAACAGTATGTGTACATCGGGCCCGCCTCTGTCACTCAACCGTGCCTTGATCTTGATCATGTCTCCGCTCTTCATTACCCCTTTTCCCTTCTCTTCCCTCCGTCTCTCCACCTCTTCCTCGTCAGTCTCATCTCCCCTTTCCGCTTTCGCGTCCTCAATGACACTCTCGTGCGATCCTAATATCACATTGACCGGGTCGCTGATGACCGGCTCCGGCAACTGATAGAAATTACCCACCTCGTCATATGCGCCACTAATCAAATCCCCCCTAGGGAGCGTGACGCCTGCAGCGTCGATGATTCCTTGAGCAGTCTCCAAGTCCCCTCCCATCATCAACCCTACCGCCATTTTCAGCGCGCACCATATCTCTTGCCGTCCTGTGACCCTAGTCTCAAAGAATTCCTCCCTCTCCCTCTCCAGTTCGGCGTGTGTCCATTGCCGTTTTGAGGTCCAGACATGAGGGCGAAGAGGCTCATTGAAATGTTCACCAAGTCCTACACCCCGTGATGCTGGCTGTTGAGAGGTGTTTGGGGTATGTGAGGAGGCGTGAGATGTGGAGGTTCCAGGTGCGGGGACGAGATTGGAAGTTATTGCACGGGAAGAGGAGTCACCATGAGCATTGGAAGGGGAATAAGGACTCGATTGCGCTTCATCGCGGGACGTCGACTGACAGCAGCCCTATCATAGGAACGTCAGGCGTTAGTGGCAATATCCGTGCTGTGGTGCGTTTGCGCTGCAGGCGTGCGCCTGTCGCAACAAAGCGGGTGTTGGCAATCTTACCATGGCTCATCCTGCAGTAACTTCTCAATGCAATGCCTTGTTGACAGATGGATGAGGAAAGAGCGGCAACTGTACTAGACAATGTAGCAATGGAAGCCTGCACAGTAATGCGCGGTAAGGTGACTTAGTGCTGTGGTGACCTCAACGGAATAACTTCCCCGGATTATGAGTGGACGACATGTGAGTGCCATAATTAGATATGCCAAGCTTCTGCTAGCGTTGGTGCACCAAGCAGTCGTGCAAATCATATCACGACTCCCTTAGTCTTATGACAGAGGTACATTACCTAAGTACTAAACATATAATGTTGTTGATGAAGATACTAAGGTAGCAATAAGTTAAGGTACTGTAAGAATCACTCAATATACACTGATAGGCATGTACATCCTCTAGGCTTTAGCAGGCCTGCCACTTCTTCAGCACATGAGATTATTCTTGCGATTATTGGGAAACTGCCAGGTCAATCGACGAGTTGTGTCATACTCTACCCTTACCCAGCCTAACTCTCATGCAGCGTGCACGGTTGTGAGAAGTTTGGGCAAGACCCTTGTCTCATTCGTAGTCAAGGTCGATAATCTGGGATGATCTATATGGATGCTAGTCATTGTCATCTTCATCATCGCTCCCAAAGATAGCCTTGAAGACAGCGTCGCCGGGTCTCTCAGACTCCAGAGCTTCATTGCGTTCAGCATCCACAGTAATATCTTTGGGCTTCTTGTCCAATGGTGTTTCAACATCCAGCCCAGTCTCCGTATAAGCCTGTTGCCGTCCGCCAGATTCTCGCATCATGTCCTTGAGAGCTTGCTTAGATACAAGCTCCAACTTTGTATTCGGCAACGCAGATGAGTGTATTTGGTGCCCTCCTGTTGGGAAGCGACTTCCTGGATCGTCACCGTTGCCACTAGAGTCGTCAGGCGCCGATCCGGGATCAAGCTGAACGTGTGCAGGCGGTTTCACGTTAAACCTTTTACATAATAACCGGCTAGGAAGAAATTGCTGCATGGATCGAGTCATTGGTCCATACATCCCAACCTTTGCAGCTGCTTCAGCGGGATCCTGGGGCTTCTCAGAGGGTTTACTGAGCAGTTGCTGTGTAGTCGCCGGCTCAGGAACATCAGAAGCCTCTTTGGATAGTACATTCGAAGACGTAAACCTCGTAGCCATCATCCCGGTCATCGGTTTGAATAGCTGAGCAGCATGGGCAAATTCATTAAGCTCCTTCACCCAGTCATCTTTGGGCATGCCAACAGCTCGTTCTGGTAATTCTCCACGCAAACCAGCTCGAATCTCTAGGAATGCTCGATATCGAGCCCGCTTTGCCTCATCTTCAGCATAAGGCATCCAGCCGCCGATACCGCGTCCTAACGCTTTGATGGCGACGTCTCTGTCAGTCTTCGGTACAAGACTCCACAGTTCCTTCTGCTTCTCCTCATCGGTTATCCCGAAGCCTTTCGGGGCTGCTTCTGCCAATGCGACTGGTAAGTTGGTCTTGCCGGACGCAGAGGCAATGCGATTTCGCGCGGACGGAGTCAAGAAGTCGAAGACTGACTTTCCTGGCAATTGCGCTTCGCCGAGCAGCAAAGCTCGAGTGCTAGGGTCCAGGTTTTGTGCTCTAGCCGCCTCAGCTGTAGATAGGTAATTAGAAGTGTCTCGAGCAACTTCCGGCTTCTTCGATGACATCCAGTCCTTGGGTATTTCGGGTGAAGAATACTTCCCATCTCGACTCACCATGGAACCAAGGGCGTCCATGCCGCGCGACAATACGAAGCCATCAAGAGGCAAGCGACCATCGTGACACCTTCGGAAGCCTGCGCTCGCCTTTGCATTGACAGCCTTCTTCGAGATAAAGACAGGTTTGCTTCCAAGAAGAGGGTTTGCTGAGCCGACGGCCAACCTCTCACTTTCGGATTTCTTCTTTTTCTTCTTGTTAGCCCCTATCACGCGATTGTACAATATCTGAGGACCCATCTGGTACGGATCCTCGTCATCTGAACCATTATCATTCAATATACCGACGCCAAATCCGCCCTGGGATGTTTCTTTCTTCTTCGTCTTTTCAACTTTCGCGGAGATAGGATTGAGGCCAACATATTCATCCAGATTATCTCCTGCCGAGGTCACTCCGTCGCTCATACCAATTGTTGACTCTGCAAATCGGGAGTTTCCCTCAAAACCTAAGCCTTTGTGGTCGCCCTTACGCACGAAAAGCATCATAGCAGAGTTCTCCGGAGCAAACACATGTGTCCTCTCGTCGCCTCCTAGGTCATCCTCGTTGTCAAGTCGTGCTTTCCGCCGCACTTTTGCCCCGACACCTTGACCATCTCGCCAGCCCATTCTTCTAAGTAGCTTCACGCCCATAGTTTCCCCACCAGCCTTCAGTATGTCCATCAAGCCTTCGCTATGGGCCATGTCGTTCGCAGTAGAACCGAGACCGGCAAACGACTCCGACATCTGCAGTCGGTTCGCCTCCTCCGCGTCCGCCAAATCCTCCTCATCCATGAAATCTTCTGGTCGTTGCGGAGCTGATCTGTCTGCATCTTTCTGTCGGTCGGTCCGAGTCGATCGAAAGGTTGAAGGTGTCCATCCTTCTTTGGAACCGACGGTGTTAAAGTAGCTGGGCCAAACATAGTCAGCCAAGACTGCTTCTTGGACGGCGTGATAGCAATAGCGATGGCGTACCCAGCACTGAATCCGCCAGTGAAGGCACCATGGAGACGCTTCCTGCCCTGCTCATCCGTGACTTCTTGCTTCCAGACCGGAAGAAATGATCCATCATCACGGACCTGAGGATCTAGAGCAGGTAGGGGAGTGCCATAGACAATGTGGGGTGACTGTTGAGCCTGCAGATCTGCTTCAAAAGTCACCCGTGACCGTTTGTGGGCCATATTTACGGGGAAACAGAAGGCATCGTAGTACAAATCTGCAAGTAGGTACGAGTAGCAATGAAGCCACAGAGTTGGTTTCCCAGGTGTGAGCGGAGCTTAGTAGCTGTAGATGTAATGAATCGTCATTGGTCGAAACCGGATTTACATAAGCATCAGACTTGAAGGCCTTGAGACGAATGATGGCTGATGCAGCCGCACTCCATCAACAACGAGTACTTCGTACAAGTATTAGGGCTGAATCATTTTGTCGCAAGGGCAACGAAGTCCCTGTTGTCAAGCACGGCTGTATCATGAGATCCGGCCTTCTGATAGAGATATCTCCCAAGGATGATCATGCGACTGAAACGGATGACAGCGCACTGCCACATGTGCTGATCTTAATACTGCTACTGCAAAAGTCAGTTCCAAGAGATCATCAGAGCTCATCCCCTTGCACTTCCATGACCCCAAAGTTCCTATTTGCATTTGCAGTCACCTCACTACTGATGTTGAATCAGCCTTGAACCTTTGTAGGCGAGAGTCTGCGGATGGACACTTCGCTTGCCTTGCCAGCCATCCTTTACATATCGCGCTCATGCTTTCTTCCCACCGATCGCAAACAAAGCTCTGCCTTGTGCAAGCCAGTGTGCATTGACTTGACATAGTCAAGACAGCAACTTTTCCAGGCGCTTTGGGCTTCCGTGCAGGAAGTATCCTCACGGCCAAGGCAGCTGCATTATCCCAGGCGTCGGATCGTAGTGAACCTGCCAAAGAGTACTTTCCATCCTTGAGCGTGCTTCGGAGAGGGCAAGATCATTGTCATCCCAACAGCTGCGGAATATTCTACAGCATGTCTGCCGCTTCTTCAGCCTCACCGGCCATCATTCGCAGCCATTCATCGTCGCGCCGTCAATCATCCTACACTACATCCCTCGCAGACCGCCCGCATAGGACACAATCTACCGCAACGAAGCCCTCAGCTACGCCTACTGGCCCTCCTCGGTCTGCCTCTCACTCGTATTCTCACAATAGGACCCCATCACCATCGCAACAAGCTCTCCTCGCCACCGTCGCTCGACGGGATTACGAGACAACTAACGTTGCCCGACCTCCATCATCGCGTCGCAGCTCCTCCCGCGACCGGTCGTACGGGCCCCCACCTCCTCCAACTCGAACGGAATCCACCCGGAGTACGCGTCGAAACTCCTCAAGAGGACACTCACGTTATAGTTCAGATATGGCCGCCAATGGCGGTCCAACCCCTGTGCAAACACCCAGCGCAGTGAGGACCCCAAGCGACGTGCAGGTCCCCGGCAGCAGTGGCTCGAATAAGCGGCGTACAACCATAGGTGCTCAGACTGGGCAATGGGCTCTTGGGAAGACTATAGGAGCAGGGAGCATGGGCAAGGTCAAGCTGGCAAGAAACCTTGAGACCGACGAACAGGTATGCAACCACAGCAACTCATACCTCCTTATGCAGGAAGTTGAGCAGATGCCTGACATGGAGGGCCTCACAGGTTGCCGTCAAGATTGTTCCTAGACAGTCAACAGATGAACACCATAGCAACCGCGAACGTGAACGAGCAGATCAGTCGAAAGAGATCCGAACAGCTAGGGAAGCAGCAATAGTCACATTGCTCAACCATCCGTATATTTGCGCAATGCGGGACGTTGTCCGGACCAACCATCATTGGTACATGCTCTTTGAGTATGTAAATGGCGGCCAGATGCTCGACTACATAATCTCACACGGCAGGCTGAAGGAGAAACAAGCAAGGAAATTTGGTCGGCAGATAGCAAGTGCTTTGGACTACTGCCACCGAAACAGCATTGTGCACCGAGATCTGAAGATTGAGAACATCTTAATAAGCAAGACTGGGGATATCAAGATTATTGACTTTGGTCTTAGCAACCTGTTTTCACCAAAGGATCATCTGAAGACGTTCTGTGGAAGTTTATATTTTGCTGCGCCGGAGCTTCTGCAAGCCAGGCAGTACACTGGCCCTGAGGTGGATATTTGGAGCTTTGGGATCGTCCTGTACGTCCTAGTTTGCGGCAAGGTGCCATTCGACGATCAGAGCATGCCACAACTACACGCGAAAATCAAAAAAGGGGTTGTGGATTACCCGCAATGGCTATCTGCCGGTAGGTTGGCCCAGACCTTGCATCTTGTGAAATTTCGTTGACTCGTTATATAGAATGTCGAAATCTTATCTCAAGAATGCTAGTGACTGATCCTAAACAGCGAGCTAATCTCAGCGAGATCATGAACCATCAATGGATCACCAAAGGGTTTAATACACCGCCGGAAAACTATTTGCCACCTCGGGAACCTTTACAGCTGCCTCTGGATCCAGCTGTCATTGAAAAGATGACTGGCTTTGACTTTGGACCATCAGATTTAATAACGTCGCAATTGACGAAAATCATCGAGTCAGAGGAGTATCAGCATGCTGTGCACTTGAATGCTCGGGAACAACCAGCTCCCAGTCAAGGAAGTGAGAAGAGGAGAGGAGTATTCGACTTCTACAAGCGACGCAGTTCAACTACGAGCAGAGACACACTCCCGAATCCATCTGCGGAAGCTGTACAGCTTGGCTCAGATCCCGTCAATGCCTTCAGTCCATTGCTATCGATATACTATTTGGTACGAGAAAAGCGGGAAAGAGAGCGCGTAGAAGCAAACCCTGGAGCTCTCAGTATGCCAAGGTCTCCTGGCGAGAAGCCCCTAAAACTGCCGGATCTGCCAGCTCCGGAAGCAGCTCACACTAATGTAACGACATATGAGATGCCTGGAGAGAAAGCTACAGGCGGACGTTCCAGGCCACGAGCCAGGACCCACGGCGAAGATGAAATTGCGGATGGGATTAAGAAGATTGATCTTGGTGTACCAAGCGGCCCAGCAACTCCAGCTGTTGTGGCGCCGCCAACGGAGCAAACTCCAGCGAGGAGGGAGAGCACTGCTGTCGGTCTATTAAGACGATTCAGCACAAGAAGGAACAAAGAGACTGGAAGTCAGAGGATTGATACTCAGTCTCCACCATCACTGCAATTGCAACCTCCCAACGAAACGGCGGCACCTCCGCGGAAAAGCTTTAGTGTACGGAGGACTAGAAACCGCGATCCTTCAACTTCGTCAGCGCCTCATTCTGATGGAAGCCGGTGGCAGCAGCAGGACTTACTCACGCCTCCACCTTCAAATGACGTAGGCTCTAAAGTGAATAAGATCCTTGGCCGATCAACGAGCGTGAATTCTGCGGACTACAGATGGCGGCAGAACCGCCGTGGCATTTCCGAAGGTCCACCGACGGCTGCCAATGATCCACCTCTAACCAGTGGTTCCGATCGGTCAGATGCAAGCGTTCAGAGACCCAGAGCAAGCGAGGCGGCACCAAACGAGGAAATGTCTGGTTTAGCTCCTCGTGCAGCAACAATGCGAACGAAATCTCTCGGTCACGCTAGACGAGAAAGCATACAAGCTCGCCGAGCGCGAAGAGAGGAAGCAAGAGAGGCTAATGTGCCAGAAGAGACAGACCAAGAAATGGCTGTAGCTGATGAAGTGAATGAGAAGGTGGGGAGCCCTGATAACATGAAGCCGGTTTACCTGAAGGGACTGTTCAGCGTCTCGACAACTAGCAACAAACCATTGCCTGTCATCAGGGCCGACATCATAAGAGTGCTGAAGCAGCTTGGTGTTGATTATACCGAGATTAAAGGAGGCTTCAGTTGCCGTCACGCCCCCAGCATCGACCTTAACCGAGTTGTTGACAGTGGGCTCCCAAGTCCTGAGCAGCAAGGACCCATGCAAAGCTCTGGAAATAGGCGGAGGATCAGCTTCGGTGGCTTCAGGGGTGGTGATCGTGATCGTGATGAGTTCAGGGACTCCGATAAACCACCGCAACTCCACAAGACTACTTCACGAAGACAAGCGCCAGACAATAGCTTTACGAACTCCGAAGATTCAGAAGACAGCGTCGGTCGGGGCAATAGGCAAATGGCCACAGGCGAAACGACAACACATGTTCAGAGCGAGCTTGGCGGGAGCATGGTGTTGAAGTTCGAGATATTCGTTGTCAAAGTTCCGTTATTCTCGTTGCATGGCATACAATTCAAAAAAGTGGCAGGTGGGACGTGGCAGTACAAGAACATGGCTCAGAAGATCTTAGATGCGCTGCGGCTCTAGAAGTTCGGAAGAGCCTACGCCGTCTTGGATTGATCAACTGTAGAGGATTGAAAAGCGGGCTACAGGACGGCAGATGGGGAAACTGGTTCTTTTCGCTGGTGTCTTCAAGCGTTGCGTTCGAATTGACGAATCTCCTTTGTTGGTCCATACATGTTTGATGGTCGGTGTCCCTCACTCTCCTGGTGAGATGCACCCATGTAAGATACACTTCTGCATAATATCAAGCAGCCCTTAGCAGCTGTGCTGCGTACTTCTAGAGCTAGACTTGGCTACGTGCAAGCTTCCAGGATGATCTCTTTCGTCGCTCATCGCAAATTCTCCGTCGCTGATCCACAATCCACATGTCTACCTTGCAAACATGTCTCTCCGTAACATGTTACCTTAAGGTTGTAATGACAGTAAGATAATGATACTAGATCTTCAGCGAACTCCTTACTTTACGTAAGCGTGACACGGTACTTAGCGTTCGATTCGGTAAGGTGGGAATCTGAGCTGACAAGGATCTGGTGCTTTGACCGACTCTGCGAATCCCCACCTTGACACTCCGATGTGCGCTCATCGTGTCTTCTACCTACCTTCTTCGCCAACATCTAGGACTAACAAAATACGTGGTGTAACTGAGAGATCTCGTGGGACCCTCAGTGAGGCGACTGCAAACGTCAAATATGCTGCAATCGCAGCACGTTTTCTCGCACCAACACCAATACCCGCAAGCTGAACCCTCGTGGCTACATCAGCAACAGAATCATCATCAGCAACAACATAATCATCAAGCAGTTCAACAACACGCTCAAGCGCAGGCTGCAGCTGCCGCTGCCGCAGCGGCTCAACAACAACACTACAATCGCATTGCTGCGAGTAACAATAGCAATGGACCTGGAGTAGGACCGGACCACAATTCAGGCGGTGGACCAATAGAAGGAGCAATCAGCGAAGAGAATAGGAGGGTATTAGGATGGGTCGCCGAGTTGATGAATGGCAACTTGAGAGAAGCGGCGCTTATGGAGTTGAGTAAGAAGAGGGAACAGGTGCCGGAGTTGGCGTTGATTATATGGCATTCCTTCGGTAGGCCTTGCGTTGGAATCAAGCGTGGTGAGGTAACAGGACTGACGAGTGGATATATCAGGCGTTATGACTTCATTGTTGCAAGAGATAATCTCTGTCTACCCACTCCTCAACCCGTCACAGCTCACAGCGGCGGCATCGAACCGAGTCTGCAACGCACTAGCCTTACTTCAGTGTGTTGCGTCGCACAACGAAACCCGCGCGCTCTTTCTCAATGGTAGTCGGGATCCACGCACTCGTTGGTGACTCTGCTGATCCAAACAGCACATATTCCACTCTTTCTCTACCCTTTCCTTAATACCACCTCCAAGTCTCGGCCGTTCGAATACCTTCGTCTTACCTCCCTCGGCGTCATCGGCGCACTGGTAAAAAACGACTCATCCGATGTGATCAATTTTCTCCTAACTACTGAGATCATCCCGCTTTGCCTTCGCATCATGGAGACGGGCTCGGAGCTCAGCAAGACCGTTGCGATCTTCATTGTGCAGAAGATACTGTTGGATGATGTAGGGCTTGCATACATTTGTCATACATATGAGAGGTTTTACGCTGTAGGTACGGTCTTGAGCAATATGGTCACACAGTTGGTTGAGCAGCAAACTGTGAGGTTGCTCAAGCATGTTGTCCGATGCTTTCTTCGGTAAGTCCTTTCCTCCGACTTGAGTCATTTCTGGTCTAGGGTTCATTTGAGTCGACTTATGCAGATTGAGTGACAACGCTCGAGCCCGTGAAGCTCTTCGCCAGTGTCTTCCGGAACCCTTACGCGATGCGACCTTCTCGTCTGTCCTCCGTGATGACGCAGCAACGAAACGATGTCTCGCTCAGCTTCTCATCAACCTCTCGGATAACGTTGTCGACAACGCCAACAATCAGGGCATGTAGAAGGAGGATACGAGCCGACATCTCGATGTACCATACGCATAACTTTGGCGATGTGATTCGGCATGGGCGCATAGATTTCTTATCTCAGGCGTAGCGCCTTCGAAGCGGTCAATGATGGTGCAGGATCAATTTCTAAAAGCGCCAGATGCATTTCCTGGTAGGCGTTGTTTATTTTGGACTAGGTTCTCCCGGAGGATGAAGGAGCGTTCAGTCTTATTTAAGTCGTACTTACATTCGTCGATACCTCTTACTGGCTTTCTCCTCCTAAGACTTGCATCGATGGGGTTCAGGGTCCATTGGCGATGTTTCTTACCAAACGTACATCTACATCTTATGTAATGACCATGCTTTACGAGGTCTTCTTGCAAGTTGATTGTTGTCCGAGCGTACACTGCCGCTTCTACTGTCTGATGTATAGCACAGTCGTATTCATCGGCAATGTCCTGAGTACGTAATCTTCGTAATGTTTCCAATGTGCGGCTTAAATGGGTGAGGACATGGAAAGGCGCAGTTACTGTTTTGATAATCGCGAACGCCAAGTCAGACTTTGAAAACCTGAAGCGCCTGCCCACTACCGTCCTCGAAACCCTACCTTATCAAAACCTCTATAAAAGCATTCGTGATCGTTCCAAGTCTCGACCAAGGACTGTACTGCTATTATACAAATAATGGTCACTTTCAACGCCATGGGTGAGAGAAAGAAGTAGAATTCAAATGAGTAGAATATTCTTCACACCACGTTTCAGCTCTTGTTCTTGTTGTCTGTTATAACTTGACCGCGCTCGTTCATAGCCGCGCCGCGGGAAGTGCCGGTGCTTTGATTACATAATCAGTCTCTCGTTACTTCGACACTTGTAGGGAAATTCGCGTCTTAACAATCATTACAATCGACTTGCAACTCAAGGACTGCGTTAGAGACGCTAGCACGTTTGATGAACGCCCAAAGTTCTTCACTGCCGAGTTTCTCATCACAGACTATCCGAGATACCATAGAGCTGGTGTGGATAAGCTCTCAGAGCAAAGTTATCTTCGCGTTGTTTCTCTTGGAGCCTCAACGTCATGGTATCACGCAAGCGCGGTAGGGCGGAGATGGAGTCACCAGAGCCAGCGCCAGAGCTCGGGCTGCTCGACCAGATTCGGAACATGTGGGAGTTTGCGAACCTCATGCAATACGTGTTCATCTTTGGCAAGGCGGTAAAAATTGACGAAGACCTCGATATTGAGGTACATGATCCTAATACCCCCTTGATTTTTTTCTCGGAGCCGCGGTCTTTTTCGAATTCACTGGAGCTGGATGCTGATGAGAGATGCCTGCAGGACCTTGAAACCGAATGTCTTAAGCCAGGTCCTTCGGAAAAATTGTCTGAAATTGGGCTGGCGCTCCTTAAGTTTGTCTCGTCGCATCGTGGATTGACGTGCGTATACTTTTACATAAGCCTCGCACAAGTACTGACGACTTTTTCAGTCCTGAGATCTTCGATGAATACACGCGCCGACAGTATCAAGCTAAAGCTCCAAGCCGCAACCCCTTCGGTACAGAGGAGACTCCGCGCAAGTTTGCTGAGTTTGACATATTCACAAAGATTCGTGTGTTATTTCAGCTCTCACAATGGACATTGATCAACGCGGACCGAATACGGGAAAGGATGCCGGAATCGAAGGACACTGAGCAAACACAATGGGTAGGCTGAAATCTGATACCTTTATCCATCGTCTCGGACTTCGCTCATCTTTCACGCAGCGCATTGAAGAAATCGGTTATGATAAACATGAGCGGCTTTACTTCGTGCTTGACGATAACCGACTCTATCGCCGCACAGATTCTGCACCCCTTTCACTGCCAGCCCCAAAACCTAAAGCCAATTCTAAGAAGGGCAGAGCGGCTGCTCGAGCCAGCAAACGAAGGAAGACAGCAGAGGTAGAAGAGTCTGCAGATGGAGACCAAGATGAGACTTGGTCGATGTATGCAGACAATGGAGCAGAGGAAGATCGCTTCGGCGGACAGAAGTGGGAATGTCTAGCTATCACCTTGAGCCAGTACGGAGACTTCTTAGAGTCTATACGGAAGAGCAGAGACACGGATGAGAGATTTCTTCACAAAAGAATTACTGCAGAAGTGCTGCCAGTCATCGTGAAAGCCGAGGAGGACCAACAGAGGAAGAACGCAAGAAAGGAAAAGGAGTTGCTGACTCTGCAAAAGCTAGCTACCGCCAAGAGGTCGAGCAGAATAGCCAGCAAGCTTGACAGGGAAAGAGAGGAGCAAGAGGCCGCCGAGGCAGACCGCAAAAGGCGAGCTGCGCTAATAGAGGGTGGGAAGGAGCAGGAGAGGCAGAAGAAGATGGAAGAGGCTCGAGAATCCCGAATGATGACCCGTGAGCAACGCCTCAAGGAGCGAGAGTACAAGCGTCTGTTACACGAAGAGGAGCTCGCAAATCTGTCCGAAGACAGCAAGAAGCTTGAGACTGGTGAGGCACGAATGTCAGAAAGGCATCTCAAGGCCGAAATGGAAAAACGCAAGATGGAGCTCGAGAAGCTAGCCGAGGACGACGAATGGTTCTTTGACTGCTCAGTCTGCGGCGTACACGGTGATAACCTCGTTAGTCGTTCCTTTCAGGTTTTTGCTCTCACGTACTGACTGTTTGCAGGATGACGGTTCTCACAGTGTCGCGTGTGAGCTGTGTAATGTCTGGCAACACAGTGCTTGTCTTGGCATCTCTCAAGCTTCCGCTGAGAAGGATGATTTTCACTTCATCTGTAGGGATTGTGAACGCCGCAAGGAGGACGCAAAGAAGCCCAAAATCCCTACTCTCAAGTTCCGTATAGGGTCATCATCGTCTCCACCTTCTGACAAAACAGTGAACACACACAATTATAGCGATGGCTGGAAGAAGCGCAATATCCAGGATCAGGGTGCAGCGTCGCCGTCACCGAAGAGATTCAAACATGTGGAGATAAGAACTAGGGTGTCTCCTCAGCCATATAATGGTCAATCGAGCAATGGGCACTCCGGACTGCTCAGAAGCATGATGAACGGTCCGACCCTCTCTCCACACGGTCAATTACCAATGCCATCACTAGGCCAAAATGGGCATGTCAGCCCTCCTACACACCCGCCTCCTGGTCTCGCTTCGCCTTCTAGATCCCAACCTACCAGCAATGAGTATCGGCAACATCATCAGAATAGTCCATCTATATACCAACGACCGCCTTCTTCACAGTCTATGTCCCAGAACGTTAACGGCGTGGCTTATCATAGCCGTGCATCTCCCGGGGCAGCTTGGCTTACCTGCGGCACACCACCTCATCATCGTCCAGAGAATATCGGGAATTTGCCACGACCTGCTACAGCGTATTTGCCTCAGAACCCATTCCTCAATTCCTTTGACAGGCAGCGCCCTTCATCGTCTCACTCGAACCACTCGAACCACAGTCTTCCGTCGCCCATCAAGAACCGTCCATCAATGTCGCCTACACAAGGCAACAAAGACGTGGGTCCACTCGCCTTCCCCCAGTCCGGTAGCCCTAACGGGGCCTTTGCACCACCGCACGCGGCGCAAATCAATGTCCTCTCCCCGAAGAAACACTCGTCTCCTCCCGTAGGCTTATTCCAGTCTTGTAGCCCCATACGCAACCCTCCACTGCTGGCATCGGGCTTGTCACCCACGAAGTATAGTCCTCCCAGACCGAGTAGCAATCACAGTATGGCTGGCACGCCTGTCATACCGCCTGTCACGAGCCTATCGCCAAGTCCTAGACAGGAAGACTTTAGCGCACCTCATAAGGTACTGACGTTTGAGCAGGCAAGGACGAATAGACATGTGACTACGCAGTAAGCTTAGGGCGCATAGGTACCTCTGCATTCATTGCTTGCTGATACGGTACCTTGGGCATGGTTCGATAGAGTCCTACAGGGGCGTCAAGGGGGCGGGCACTCGCCCTAATCTTTGTACTGTGTATCTTGTGCGCTGGAGAATAAATCTGGTGTATGGGGTTAAGGGTGTGACGGTCGTGCGGAATTAGAGATATACCCATTGTAACACTTAAAAATACTCACGATCCGAAATAGCGTTATGTGACGCAGATCCAAAGAACTCTTGGCCGTCATCAGCAGCGACTGAGTAGTAGACAAGTAATCTCGCCATGTAGTGGTCCACTTCCTATTCAAGTCAGCACTTCTGACCATGGCGTAAAGCCATACTCAGGTGTGCCTCCATCTACCACAATCGACACATCAAGCAGTGTGAGATCATCAGTCATGACTCTATGAGGTGAGGTGAGGTTCCCCACTTCATTCGCCAGCGTCTAGTCCCGATCTCTAGGAGCTGTTAATCTGGCCCCACACATGTAATACAGTCGAAAAACCTGGTCCGAGATCGACTTTCCAACATCTTGCATTGCCTTCAAAGATCATTGCACACGTAGGTGTGACCTTGGACTTGTCGCGCCGTTGCTGTCACCCATGGCTCTGGGACGAAATATTACTCTTGACTTTCGGAGCGCCCGATCGACGAAGACAGGCTCGTTGAGAATACCGAGGTCTGCTCCAAGTCGGACGCGAAATTGAAAGACTTTCCCAGGAAAGTTTGAAAGCGTACTGTCCATTTTCTGGGACAGAGGTCTCTCGTAATCTCAAGCTTTTCTGAAGGGAAGGTAGTCGCGGATAAATCGCTCGCACGCGCTGTGCATGAGAAGGGCGGAAGTGTGAGCCAATCCATTGGAAGCAACTTCTATGCTGATTGGCCCTTCATAGGCCGCAAGCGGCCCGTCACCTTTAGCGCGCGCGGAGCGGCGTAATAGGCGTTTCCGCTTTCGGATAGGTCGGGTATCCGACATTCCTCGTGATAGGCTCCCGAAAGCATCCAGTAGGGTCCATCATGCTGGATGAGTCTGATCAGTGATGCCGTCCTCAGAGCAAATGGCAGATCACTTGATCAGTGTATCATGGCCGTTCACGACACAAAGCCCTGTTGGCTGATGTTCTTAGTCAGCTGATCGTTAGCTGTGACAAGTCGTGCACAGTGATGGCAGACCAATCTTGGGTAAAAGAAGAGGAGACTTTTGTGCCATAAGGGCTAGCAAGTAGCTCACCGTGCTCACTTGCTTGTGCGACCGACGTTCAAACAGCGTTGCGCCATTCCCAAAGGACCGGTCCACGGCTGTCCGTTCCCGATCTGCTCAGGGTACCCGGGCACTACTTGCCGTCTGCAGCATGAGCACCATCGTGAATACTGAATTTGCTTTTCAACTGCTCGGTGATATGAGTTCATTCGAACGCAGTTTGGCTGTCCCCTCTGGAGTGTGGAAGCGAGGAATGTGCCAGCCGCCTTCCTAGATATGTGTGGCATGCCATCTAGTAAACAGTTTGTGTAACAATGCCTTGCGCGACGGCTGCTCGACTGAGACCCTGCAGGCCTATCCTTGCAACCTTTTTCCCCAACTACTGCGCGCGGAGATCTGCGAATCGGTGGCCTAAGCTTTGGCAGCCACACTTGTTTGCAGTTGGCATCTGCCCTCGGTCTGTGGGCGTCTTCGGCGAGACACTTGAGGCTTTAGTACCACACTAGAAGAGCAAGCCTTCCTGGGGTAAGGTAAGGCCGTGTTCAGGTAAACATAGCTAAAGCTGTGGCCCATAGAGAGCTGTCTCCGCAGCTGCGCGCGATGATGTATTGATGGTAGAGCCACAGAACGTGCCAAGACCAGAATATCTGGGACCTGCATCCAGGGCCGTATTAATCCTGCTCTATGAGTACCTCGTGTAGTGGGATATCATTCGCATGTTTATCAAATCCGGCAAAAAGATTTTTCGGACTCGTAGCTCCACCGTCCTACAACCTTGGGTGTCCTGGAAACATAAGAGTGGTATAAGTCCCTTTTTCGGACGCTCACGAGGCTCAGACAAAGGATTGCTGCTGGATCTGTTCGGTGCTGTTCCTCAATCTGCTTCCCAAAACATCAGCCTGGTACCTTGGGACAAAGACCATCGTGAGACATTGTCGCCGCTTGAACGCTTACGTTGGTCCGACAAGCAGCGATCAGCGGTACTGCTTGGACATTCGTAACTGCTTGCCTACACCCAGGTTTCGGCCGCTGATACTTGTGAGCCAAGTGCGGTCTGCACAGCGGGTATCCGCAAGAGGTTCGTCCCAAAACCTCCCGCTAATCTGTAACTTCTTCCCAGAGAGAGGACAAACCATTCCTCCTAAATCTTCAGGCAGCACAGATCTAACACACGAGGTCAGATGAACTGCTGGGGATCCAAGATATCAATCTGATTCACCGGATTCCTTCCAGAAGCCTGTCAAAGGAGTCTCCATACCGCCCCAGAAGTCATGACTTACTACTCACCGCAATCACCAAACCACTGCTGACAACGTCCTTTGAATCATCAATAAAGGCATCATAAAACGTGGGCGCCAGCACCGCGTCGAACAAGCAACGATACGGTAGATCTCCAACCGGTCACCGCAACTCCTATACGCAGCTACCATTTGGCACCCTCCCAAGAGTATTTGATATCCTGCAACGCGGTCATCCAGGCCATTCCATTTCATAAAGCAGACTGGACACCCCTGTGCCGCTTAGCACTCTCTTGCTTCTCTTTCCCCTTCTCCTGAGGCAATGTCAATCGCGGCTATGGTCAAGCAGCGCCCACCATCTCCAGCTTCGTCAAACAATGGCGATCTTCATTACGGTCTTCACCACTTGGCACAGCACAACGCCAGCATTCGGTACCAACATGACCAGTACGACACGGATGATGGAAGCTATGTCCACTCAGAACCACAGACAGCATATGGGTCTCCGACGCCAGGCCAATACCTAGGACAACAGTATGGCGTGGAGCCTTACGTAGGTGCCTACCATAATTCGAGTGAGTTGGGATTAGGGATCCAATTTGTGAGTTGCAGCGTCGGCCTGGAAGAGAGTTAAGCACTGTTGGACGTTCATAGACTGACGACAGGTTAGGACGGCTATGGTGCTCCAATATATTATCAGAATGAAAATGGGGGTTACTCGTCTCTGCCCGTTGGACAACAAGCCGTAAGTCGCCGGAACTCTGTCCAGATAACGGTCGAGCTGATATGAATACCGTGTGCAGTACTTGCATCAAGGCTTCCAGGTTACCTCTCCTCCCACGCCAACATCTTCAGACCAAAGTAACGGCGGACGGCGAACAACACGAAGCGGACGGTCGATAGGGGTTGTTGGATCACCACAAGTATTGAAAGCTGCTACACAGGAGAAGATCCGCGTAGCCAGGTCACCAAAGGCCAAGAAAGCCACGAAACAGGCGAAAGGCGATAAGCCGAAGGCGCCAAAGATCAATGCCCCTTTGAGCGAACTCACTAAGGGATTTGAACATATTCCAGTCCGCAATATGGAGGAATGGGTAAACAGGCCAGCGGAAGTGCGGAGGAAGGAGGTGGAGAAACGTAATGGATACGTGACCAGGCCGATGAATTCCTTCATGCTTTACCGCTCGGCGTTTGCCGATCGGACGAAGCTGTGGTGCCTTCAGAATAATCATCAGATCGTCTCCTCCGTCTCAGGCGAAAGCTGGCCTCTCGAACCACCCCAAGTTCGAGATCAATACAACGAATATGCCAAGATCGAGAGGGACAACCACCAGAAAGCGCATCCTGGATATAAGTTCTCGCCCAGCAAGACACAGGGTACAGGGAGGAAAAGAAAGGGCGCTTCAGACGATGAAGCGGAAGAACCAAGTGATCTGGACGATCTTGACCTTGACTGGGGACCTTCAGGCCAGCGCAAACTCAAGACGAAGCAGAGCAAGAGGCAGGGTAAAGAAGCTGGTTATCCGGCGAACAGCGCCTTTCAGAACAATTTTAGCAGCAGAGCACTGGAGCCTCGAAGCGGATGGAACAAGTCGTCATACCAGGCGAGCAACCCGGGAAAGGCCCTTCCAGCGGCTATGGGAAGCAATGAGCTATTTGGGCAATACTATCAGACGACGATTCATCCGAACGTCTCGACACCGAACATGAACATTGAAGACGTACGGATTCGCAAGACGGAGACCCCAGGAATGCAGTACGGCAGCAATCCACCGCTGATTGGCCTGCCAGGCGGTCACCACTATGAGTTGCTGCAACAACATTCGCATAGTAATAGTCCGGCAGCCGTGGAGCAAACTCAGCTCGACCCTCAGCTGCTCGCCTATGATAATGACCATATCGGACCACCCGGAAGTCATTTTGCCGAAGTAGGCGATGGAAACTTCAATGGAATGAACTCTGATCCACGATGCAACAGCTCATATGGATTGGCAGGGAGAGAGTACGAACAAGACAGTTTGTTCGGTGGTAACTCCCATGCAGTCGGATATCAGCAACCACACCATTTCCATCCAAGTAATGACTCATGGCACATGGAAGGAGACGCCGGCCCACTCGACGCAGGAGCCGAGTTCGATAAATGGATGGAGGAAAACAACGGCAGGTAGAGAAGTTTCGAGTTGGGAACGGAGCAAATCAGAGCTGTCAGGAAAGAGATAGTTTTATTTCAGTTTACTGGAAGATTGCGAAGCTCAGTTCTTTCGTTCTGCTGTGCCCTGCTTGCCTTCGCTGGTTTGGGGGAGGGCATCGTTTGGCATACTTTGGAGGTCCTTCTGCTTTCGTATTCGCTTTGCACGGCGCATCCTGGGAAAGTCTTAGAATATCTGTGTCGTCGAGTTAGCGTGTCTCCAGCACTGGCAATATCCGACGAGAAGGATCTCACACAGCATCGACGAGAGGTCGTTCAATGTATGAGTACAATGCATCGAGCACAAAGGCATTGTGAGCCGAATCGGGTTGATGCATAAAACAGCCATCTTTGCCGTGCTGTCCACCTCTGAGCTTCCCGATCTGCTCCGGCATCAAGGTGTAATCCAGTGAACAGCGGATAGCTGCTTGGAAGCAGCTATCCACACCGCTAACTCAACAATTGCTGTTCCAACGCGGTATCATGCACGGTATGGCCAATTTCAAGCCCACACATGAATAATTGCGCCCTTAGGAAGATGACAGGAAATGTGAGCTTGGAAGTGCAGAGTTCTATTCCGTTGGTGGGCCGGGTTTGGCAAGGTCGCCAAGATGTCACTTCATCCCACGCTAAGGTACCTTAGGTAAGCTCTCAGGTCCGAGTAACGTGATCCACCACCTAGTGGCCCGCACCACCTAGTGGCCACCCCACCAAGGTATCACCACGAAAGAAGGTAAATATTTCAACCACCCCGAATCCTATTATAATGAAATAACTATCTAACGTTGCTTTGACGTTCTGGGCATGTACGAGCGTTATGCGTAAGCAACGAGCGTACACTACATTTTGATAGAGCGCGCTGCCGTACGCCGCTCGCTGCCTCTTCAACCGCCGCCGTACTACTATTATCGCCCATTTCTATCAAAATTTGGGCTTCACCGCCAGTTAAAATATCTTCTCTTGCAATATACAATTGCTTTTGTGCTCGCTTTTGTTTTTGACGTTGGTTTTCAACAAAAAGCTTCTCGTTTTGACTTGCGAGCAAGACGGCGTTGTGCATTGTCATTTGACAATCTTTTACGAGTTGATTGAGCACTTGTTCAGTTGATGACAGAGGACTTTGCATACGACATCGAAGATATTGCTTAATAAGCTTCGTTTGATGTTCTAATTCAACTATATCGTGAGATGTTTCGGCCATCCAGACAGGCTGAGTTTGTGGGTGTAGTTGTGGCGAAGGCGTATGATATTGAACATGTAGAAGTGATAGAATGCAATCCAGTTTGTATGACACGAGCCCCGTAGCTGCAAAATCACTTCATATGTTATTTTGATGTAGTGCTTCAGCGCAAACTTCCTGATAGATAGATAGAAACTTCTGTTTATCGATCTGGTTGACGTCAAGACTCATCAGCGTTTCAACACACTTTCTGTATGATCATTTTAGAACTGAAAAGCAACCAACATCAAGCAGTTGTAATAGATGAGACGAATGCGGTGACATACAAAGCACAATAATCGATTGATCCAGGCAGTATTGATCAAATTCAGGCATAACGTGGCTACCGTGGCTGTCTAGGATTAGAAGCCTATATTGACCAACTGTTTGATCCTTTGTATACTTATTGAATACAGTCTTTAATCATATAAGGCCTATTTTGTTATTTGTCCAACTGTTTTGGCTTATGCCAATAGATCAATCGTACGGTAGAAGGCCGTTTTTGTACCAAGCTGCTTGATGCATAACAGCCTCAAAAATGATAAGCGGTGAAATGGTGAGGCCGCGCGCACAAATCGTTTCAATAACTGTTACTCATTTGCGATTGCCTGATTGCGTAGTTCTAGGCCTACCGGCTTGATCACTTCCTGTAACTATCTTTGCTGTAGATATAACGCCCATTTGAAAGCTGGTTTCATCGAAGTTATAGATATTGTCTTCGAGGATGCCGTACTCCGCAATTGTATCTCTTACACATTGAAATCATGCTTGAATAAGCTCCGGATCTTCGCATTTTGCTCGCTGATAATCATATTTCCGATTGTATTTCGATTTGATCGAATCGTGACAGTTAATAAACCTTTGTACCCAATTTTCACCCACAGTTGGTTGAATAGTTGATTGCTGCCGTTGCGCGACTAGAAGATGTGCCATTCCTTGTACGATCGCGATTCTAGGCGGCATACTGCGCTGATTCATCGATAGAATCCATTGTATAAGGCTTTCCTCTTCGGTAGGCGTAAGGAGGCGTTTCTTCGAGATAGAGCCTAGTCTTGATGATATACCGGTTATACGCCGTTGTAGGGTTTTTCGGGGAACGTCGTATGCCTTTGCTGCGGCGGTAGGAGTCAAAAATTGGTTTTTTTGGTAGGCTTGAAGGGCTAGTTCGAGTCTACCTTCTTTTTGTATCGCTGCTTGTCGTTGTGGTGTTGCCATGGCGAGTATTGTAAGAACAACGCGATGCGTCTTGGTGGAGTGGCCACTAGGTGGTGCGGGCCACTAGGTGGTGGATCACGTTACGAAGGTATAATCTCTATTTGCGGGCACTTCACTGATGCGCTTTCCCTATCTGTGATGATTGTGAAAGACCCGTCCCAACGCAAGTGCATTCAATGTATGGTGAGCTTGGAAACAAGCTCGTACGTCGGTCCTGGCCTTAGTGTATGGCTGGTCCACTTATCGTCAATGCTAACAAATGGCAGGTTCAACATGCCAAACGAACCCAGTCCCTTGCCCATTTACCACCATACCAGACCGAGATAGTGCGTGCGGTGACTCGAGAGGTCCGCAATTTAGACAAAGACGTATCCAACATTCTCGCCCCTTTTGAGGGTTCGTTCAATCCTTCCACGGAGCCTGCAACAGCATGCGCTCTCCTCGTCAATCACCTGTGCATGCGGCGCAATAAGCGGTGCCTGCTTGCTTACCATCAAGTACGCTCAGATAAGCTGGAGGAGATGTGCTGGAATGGCACGGACGTGCTGGAGGAGCAGCAACAGCAACCGCAGGTCGGCAGACACGGCAACGGGGAGGTTGGGGGGATGGGTTCGGAGGCTGGGAACCAAAGCTCCCTGAGTCCAGAGGAGGAGGAGTACGTGAGACAGTATAGTGATATGCTTGCCGCCTACAAGGGTCAATGGACAGATATTGATCTCACGGGGAGTCTAGAACCACCAAGGGATCTGTTCATCGATGTCAGGGTGCTGAAGGATGCTGGGGAGATTCAGACGGAGTATGGGTAAGTTTCCCCCCAGTATCTTCGAGAATGCCCTGATAGATGCGTGGTAATATCTGAGACGCTGACTTCTACTCTGTTCTGTAGCTCGATTATTTTATCCAAAAACAGTCAGTTCTATGTTAGGCAGGGTGATGTGGAGAGATTGATAGCTCAAGGATTTCTGCAGCGACTAAGCTAACGTAGATGCACAAGTACATGCTGTCATCCTCAGAGGATTTATCTGAAATACTTCGAGTTTTCGCGCAGTAGAGGAATTTGAAAGGGAAATCTTTCTGTTGCAGACTGTCTGCATGTCGGGTTGCATGTTCATGCACCCATTTTGTGCGTACATTAGGGCCTCAATAAACGTCCGCGGAGTCGGCAATGTCTCCAGCGTGTAGATCGTATGGAGAATTCTCTTGAGTCGAACGGTTATGCTCTTCGAGTTGAGAAGGACACAGGGCCGTCTACTGTCCTGCATATACAAGTTACTTTACTCTAGTATGCAGTGTCGCTTGCCAGGAGCAGTTATGGTCAGATGGACTTCAGGCTTTTCTGTCTCCTTTCACTGAATCGGGCAACTCTTCCATCGATCTGGCGGCCTCATCCCGTCCTTCGCAGGTCACCAAGGCATTGCCTAGTCCCCTGAATATCCAGTGTACTCTCACACAGCGTTGACGGTTCGCTGATGACATGAATGGGCGGCCATGACTTCGGATTTCATCACTGCTTATGCCATCGCGGTGATCAAGTAGCGTACAAGTACTTGTGCATACTTCGGCAGCCCTTCCATAATTTGGATAAGTAGATCAATGTGCCAGGTCGGGTTGGACAGAAGGTCTTCTCGCATGGCAACAGGGGCCCTTGAAGCAAAGATCTGCCGCGAATGAAAGACGGCGTATCGCCTGTCATAGGTTGTAAACTCGTATGTGGGGGTTTGTAGAAAAATGTACAAGATTGCGCAATCGGTCCTATGTTTTGTCGTAATCCCTCGTCTCGCTCGTGGTGGGGCAGCACGTCAAAGTTATCATCGCGAGGCAACTCCGCCTCAGGCATATGGTGGGAAAGATTGAGAACAATAATTGGAGTTGATGGACGTTGAACCCGGAAAATCTTCTTCAACTTTATGGCCGGCAAAACCCCTGCTGACGGCTGTCCTAACGTTAGTTCGGGCTAAGTTTCCCTTCGTGTCTGAGAATCTACCAGATGAACTTTGCAGTATCTACCCAGATACTGTACTCTACAAGTACTCGACAATCTCTTACGTATGTGATATTTGCCAATTGGCTACTCCATGTAAAAATTGGTCGTGGCTCATCATTTCCGTGATGCTTTGACTTTCGCTTGCGAGACGCATGTGAGAAGAACTGGAGAAGCATTGTGGCCGTAGTTGCTCCTCTAGCGGCGGAGGCTGTCAGGGACGGCATGCCTGGGGATCTTTCCGGACGGTATAGAAGCATTTCACACGTTTCGCAACGGTCACGCCAGCAAGAGCTTGTCTTCACGGGGGAAGTGGGAGGAAGTGAAGCCTCGTCCGGGGGCAGTCTACCGCCACTTGTTCATCAACCATATGGACCTGCACTTCCGAGAACGGAGTCGTCTCCCTCCGGGGTGTCTTCCTCTTCTTCTATAAATCAAAAGACGCCCGCCAGGTCGTTCTTCCACCGCTCATTTCATGGTTCGCTTGGTAGGACTCGAAACCGCACATCTATCCTGGTCTGTTCACTAACTGTGCCTAGCCTCCAGAGATGCAGTACAATACTCTTCACTGGGGGTCCGAGAACAGACTGCTGAGCTGGCATCATGGGCCTTGTCCGACGCTGCCTCTGTGCGAAGTGGCACGTCGCCTCAACGACACTGTGCCTCTACTCATCCAATCACCGAAGCGATAGACGTGAACTCATACTATGCGGGAGCCTCCGAGCATCATGGACTCACTCCAAGGGACTCCAATGATTCGAAACGTCCGGACGTCATCGAAGAGGTCTCAGAGCCAGTCTCACCAGAAAGCATGCCTTCGTCCCATCAATCTCCGCGGACCTCGGTGCTCACGCAGTTGATACGCAGTTCCCCACCTCAAGGGACCGAGAGACACTCGGCAGAGGGAACAGGAGATGACAATGATGATAGTGGGCCGGTTGTGACTGTCAATGACAGATGCACGTCCAAATCCAATGAACAAACGACGCTCCTTCGCAAGAACTCACCATACACATCACAGACAACACATGACTACGGAGCTACGCATGATCTTGAAGGCCAGTCATCTGGCAGGGACGGCGCATATCGGAAAATCGCTCATGTACTTAACTGGCCGAAAGAGAACGCGCCGGGCTTGATCCGCATCGCAACGCGTTCCAAGACCTGGAATTACAAGGCCTTATGGAAACACGGTTTTCTTCAACCTGCCAGCTACATTCCTCCCGTAGTTCTCGGGTTACTCTTGAATCTACTCGATGCACTTTCTTACGGTCAGTGGATCTGGTATTCGCCGACTTTAGCAGACTCTGACACGGTTAGGCATGATCTTATTTCCGCTGGGGCAACCCATTTTCGCAGGTCTTGGGCCCGACGGCATATCAATCTTCTACGTTAGCTGCATTGTTTCTCAGCTCGTATACTCCTGTGGTGGCAGTATCTTTAAGGGGGGCATAGGCTCCGAGATGGTAAAATATTCCACGGAAATTAAGATACCTTACTGACCCCTCACAGATCGAAGTTGTCCCCTTCTTTCATAAAATGGCCTTCACCATATTGGCGAGTGTCGGGAAAGACAATCCGAAGTCCGTTCTCGCAACAACGATCTTGTCGTATTCGATTAGCTCTGTTATCACAGGCGCAGTTTTCTTTCTGATGGGAGCCTGCAAACTTGGCTCACTGATAGGGTTCTTTCCGCGGCATATTCTAATTGGGTGCATCGGTGGCGTGGGTTGGTTTCTCGTCGCCACAGGACTCGAGGTATCTGCACGACTTGATGGGAACCTGGAGTACAACTTAGTGACCCTGCAAAAGCTGATACAGCTTGATACGATTTTTCTCTGGATGATACCCTTGATTCTTGCGATTGTACTTCTAGTCTCTCAGCGTTGGATTAAAAGCTCTGCATTTGTACCTGTCTACTTTCTAGTTATCCCCTCGATATTCTACTTCTTTGTTGCGGCAATACCTGGTCTTAGGTTGGAGCAGCTGCGAGATCTGGGCTGGGTGTTCGAGGCACCGGAGGCTGGCAAACCTTGGTACGACTTCTATACGTTGTATGGTGAGTAAATAACGGATATCGAATCAGGGCTCTACTTGGCTGACCGTTCATAGATTTTAGGGCAGTGAATTGGCAGGCACTTACAGAGACAATACCGGCGATGTTTGCGTTGACCTTCTTTGGTATCCTACATGTCCCGATCAATGTACCGGCTTTGGGGTTGTCTACCGGCGAAGACAACCTTAACGTGGACCGAGAGCTTATAGCGCACGGCATCTCGAACGCATTGTCAGGATTCGCCGGCAGCGTCCAGGTAAATCATCTCTACAGAACGCAATTATGGAAATGATTTAACTCTTGTCAGAACTATCTGGTATACACAAACAGCTTGCTTTTCATGCGTAGTGGCGGCGATAGCCGAGTCGCTGGCGTTATGCTAGCTATTGGCACTTTCGGCATAATGGTGATTGGGCCAGTCATCATTGGATATATCCCCGTCATGGTTGTTGGAGCGCTCATCTTTCTCCTTGGCGTCGACCTCATGCGGGAAGCCTTGGTTGACACTTGGGGAAAGTTGAGTCGCTTGGAGTACCTGACTGTTCGTGTCCTGAGCATCATGTTGTGCTGCTTCTCACAACTAACCTTCGCTAGATCGTTGTGATTGTCATCACGATGGGCGCGTGGGACTTTGTAGTCGGTATACTCGTCGGTATCGTTCTTGCCTGTGTGAACTTCGTCGTACAGACCTCGCGGAAGTCTGCTATCAGGGCAACCTACTCTGGCGAGGTTGCCGGATCGACTGTTCGACGACACCCAGGTCAGCTTCGCTTCCTGCGAGAAGTCGGACAGCAGACGCATGTGACGAAGCTTGCAGGCTATCTCTTTTTTGGCACCATTGTGAGCGTCGAAAACAAGGTTAGAGCACTGCTGGAGGAAGAAGCATTCAGGGAACGACCGATCAGATTCCTTATCTTCGACCTCGTCCACGTCAATGGCATCGATTTCTCAGCGGCTGAGGCGTTCACTCGCATCAACAGGATACTCCGTGCCAAGAATGTGGATATGATTGTGAGTGGACTTGCATTGAACACCGAGGTGGGCAGTAGCCTTCACAACGTTGGATTATTCGATGAGGACAATAAGGTTCAGATATTTCCAGATCTCAACTCGGCTCTCGAATGTTGCGAAAACGAGCTGTTGAAGGCTTTCTATCATCGCAGAGACGCACTGACACAAAGGAACGCAGATTCCGAGTTCCTCGGTAGGTTCGTATCTGTCTCGAAGAACGAGAACAAGCTGATGATGACCAGATGTGCCAAAGGCAGACCTTCCGTCCTTCCCGTATGACGTTATGTTCGGCTCTCCAAGACGGCAACAACTCCAAAAAGTTGCTGCAACGACGGTCAGGGAACATGACGTCCTGCCGCCGTCCAGATGGAAAACCTTCAAACAGCCGCTGCCTTTGATTCTGCAAACTTTCCAAGGCCTGACCGATAAGAATGAGGACTTCTGGTATCGCGCTTGTCCTTTCTTCAAACGCAAGGAATATGTCGCAGGGGTCACTCTCTACAAGCGGGGCGACCGACCCGATGGTTTCTACCTTCTGGAGGATGGTATATTTCGTGCCGAGTATGACCTACCTCAGGGCAAGTACTACGAGTCAATCGTTGCTGGGACCACGTGCGGCGAGCTACCCTTCTTCTCCGAGACCAATAGAACCGCTACTGTAGCAGCAGAGAAGGACTGCGTCGCTTGGCTGCTGGATGATGAGAAGTGGGAGGAGCTACAGAAAGGGCAGCCGGACGTCGCGCAGGAGATGTTGCGGATAAGCTTGAAGCTGACGAGTGAGAGGATGAGTGCTATCACTTCGTCGGTCACCTGCTCCGTCGTCTCAAATCTTTGCTGACGAAGCTCCAGATACGTCTTGACCACCGCCGGATGAACGGAGTTGTAAAACCATCTACTAAATGGAACCCGTCGGCGCGCTTTGCTCAATGTGTTTATCGTCTCAGTGGCGGATTGGCGGAACGGAGATGCGACCTGGACTTCGGCGTACTAGGGAAGGAGAACTCATATGAGTCGCTTCTTCTGGAGGGCCATATCCTTTTTGCGATTTTGTACACGATCGGTGGAGGCCATTGTATGCTACGTTGGCAGAAATGGATGGGCGCATTGGCACGCACAGCATTTGGAGGACCTCCTGCAAATTGAGTGACTTTGAAGACTGTGGGATATCGAAGAGCATGTACCATTATAATCGCTCGACGTGATGAAAAAGACATTCCCCATTGCATACATGTACCAGCGAAGTCTTGAACTTGAAGCTGCCCAGCGCGGCGGATGGCTTTTCGGTTCGGCACAAGCGACGGCGGCACTTGATCACATGCGTTTTCGCTTCGGGTTTCGCGAATGTTTTGGTTCAGCGCGTGAAAAACAACGGGTTTGGCGGAAATTGGGAAGCTTCTGGGGAGATTAAGGTACATGTAAGTCTTACGAGATGCCGGTTTCGAGTTTCACGTTTCAAGCTCTCTGAAGATAACGTAATTTACATGTAGTTCCATGTGTCGTGGAAGTGCTTGGACACATGTGTTTGCTGATCGCGTGCGTTTTCGATGCCGATATCCTCGTGACAGGCATCCAAGTGGTGTGATGCGACGGTCATGGGGTCGGCATGAAGACGATGATAGGATGGATCCGATTACCTACCTTATTACTGCGATACTTTAGTAACTTTACCTACTGAATCTCTCCTCGGCGTACAGAATAATAGCGGCTAGTGAACGGTTCTTTTCTAATTACCTTAGCTGTGCTAGGCGCTAGTGCTCTTCCCCTTCTCCAATAAATTTTCCCGCCCTCTTTGACCTTCACTTCACCATCTATCCGCTCTACAAACACTCCTTGCTTGCACGACTTCGCCATTTACGTGCTTTACATTTCCTGACACGCTTCCGAGCTTTCTCTGTCAACAAAGCTGGGCTCTCGCAAGCAAGTCTAAAGTACCGAGCTCTTGTTTTCCCGCTGCCTCGCACCCACTCATTTCTCCATCGTACCATACGACTATTTCCAAAATGTCTGAAGTCCACAAACCCATCGGAGAGACTCCGCTTTCTGCTTCGGCTGCACCAGAAGAGCTCAACGCTCCTGCTACTGAAGCTGCGGCGGACCCCATTCGGCCCACTGGCACCGACGCACTTGCGCCAGAGAGCAGACCGGAAGTCTTCTCTACTGCTGATACCACTACCGGACAGCATACCGCAGGTGGTGTGGCTGATTTGAGGGAGGAGAAGCTTGGGAACAATGAAGTCAGCGTTACGGCTCAGCCGATCTCCGAAGGAATCTTGGGCTACAAAGCACCCGGCCTCGTCAAGTACGGTCTTTAGTCACTGCACCTCTGTATTATGGTACTGATCTATTTTCGCCATTGCAGAAGCTTTCGATTCTCCAAGAAGTTCTTCTGGTTCGGGCACGAATCAGTCGAGCCCCAGCATCTGTCCACCTACCTCCGTAGCGAAAAGCAAGAGATAGCTCATCCCAATGCTGCCTATGCTAGCCAAACTGGAAAGGGTCTTCTTTTCTTCGCCAAGAGCATTGAAGACAAGGCTCAGCCCGCCGGCATCCTCAATCTAGTGAGTGCACCCGCTTTCTTCAGGCGGCATGAAAGTATGAAGATGGCTGACACTATCCTTCTGCCTGCAGAGTGAAGCATCGGATGTGACCAAGGAAGGCTACAACGACTTCTCTTTTAGGCTTCACGGCCACAAACACACCTTTCAAGCTGCCACCCATGCCGAACGTGATAGCTGGCTTGTAGCTGTTGAGACGAAAGCAGCCGAGGCCAAGACTTCTCGTGACGGTATTACTGGTAGCGATGGATACAAGCACCACATGGAGAATCTTGGTAAGCCACACGACGATTGTTATTTTGTAGTGCCGTCCATACGGGGAGGTGAAAGCTTACAGTAACACACAGGTAAACCGGCGGCACTAGTTGCTGCACCCGCTGCCGCCTCCAGCTCCCTATCAACACCCAAAAAGAGCACCGACGAAAGAGTCCATGATGGTGTAAGAAATGGCGATGTCGTCACTAGCAGCAACTCGTCATCTGGTGACGAGGCTACCACCAAGAGGAAGAACAAGAGTCGCTCACAATCACGTAAGCGAAACAGCATCTTTGGTACTCTCCTTGGAAAGAAAGAGGAGCATGATGGCAAGAAGGAGTTGAAGCAAGAGGAGAAAGCTGAAGATAAAGCGCTGAAGAAAGAAGTCAAGACGGAGGAGAAGGCCGAGGAGAGAGCCGAAAAGGAGGAGCGCAAAGAGGAGAAACAAATCGAGAAAGAAGAAAAGAATGACGCCAAGCACGGACACAAGGGTGGTGTCGAGGCTGGCCCTCTTGATGCCGCTGCTATTGGTAAGTCTCCACCGCGTCGTGCCAACTCAGTCAAGTCAACGTTATTGACTGGTCGTAGCGGCTCGCGTTGTCAACGAGCCAATAATTCCAGTGGATGAGAGCATACCCGCAGTGACAGGAGAGAGCGTCGCGCCCACTTCCACGGGTGTGGGCACAACTCAGCCGAGCACCACCACTCGCGAGCACGCGCCTAAGCCGAGCAAGAGGAACTCCCTTTTCGGCAATTTGTTCAACAAAGTCTCAAGCCCAAGTCAAGAAAAGTCCGAGAGGGACGTTGGCCCAACTGTTCCGGTAAAGGACACTGACACCGCCCCTGTCTCTGCCGTCGCTCCGCAGCTCGCAGACCCAGTAGACATTTCTGCACCTGAACCAGTCGCATCGACCGGCGAAACGGATCCTGTCACTGCTGGCACGTCCACCACTCGCCAAAACTGGACCTCATCGTCCCCACCTAAGGGAGGCATCTTTGCGTTTATGAAACAGAAGGAGGTCAAGCATGAGGTGAGGCAGTCTGCAAGCGTATCTTCTGCCGACCATTGCTTACAATTCGTAGGAGAAGAAGGATATCAAAGCCGACGAGAAGGCCGAGAGGAGAGGCGAAGAGCCATTCGCTGCGACTGGGACCCCAACTGCTCCTGGCAGCGGTGCGCCGGCTATGACATCCGCAGCCAGCGGAACTCTTGACACACCGGCTCAAGGCACGACTTCTACAGCAACTGCCACGACTCCTGAGGCGGTCAAGGACAAGCGCCGTACATCGTTCTTTGGCACCTTGAGCGGAAAGAAAGAGCGAATGGCGGATGTTGGTTCGGACAGTGAGGTGATTGATGGCGAGACCAAACAGAAGTCTACTCCCTCTAGCAAGCTTGGTGGTCTGTTCCGAAGACCTAGTCGCGCTGTTAAAGAGGAGAAGGAGGTCAGCAAGAACCCAACCACAAACCCAGCCACAAACCCAGCCACCGTGAACGAGTCCACCGACGCACCGGCACCCATCAGCAAAGAAACTCCGGCTACCATGACCGAGACACCCAAGACCATCGCAGAGCCTCAATCGAGTGGCATTGCTCCAACCCAGAATCTGCCGGTCCAGGCGGCTGCGTAGACCGATCTTTTGGGTCACTCCGCAACGACACAAAGACGACCTTGTCGTCTCGTATCTGCGTTGATAGTGCACAAGCAATACGAGGCGTGAAAACAGCACAGATCCCTCTACATTGTGACTTTGGTCATTTCCGTTTCATGTCTCTCTTTATGAACGCCGTTTCGTGCGCTACGGTTTGGTCTCTTTCCCTGTGTTTTCCATCGACTAGATTGATACCACCCTCTGCTTTACGCTTGTCTCTGATCCTTCACGTTCCTGATACCCAGTGTACATTCCCTTATTGGGGTCTGTCCCTTCCGCCATTAGGGCAACATCCAATCGCTTAATAATTAATAAAGTACTCTCTCGTTGTACAACTGAGCAATCGTCTC